>QMCD01000605.1_pt1 | contig 30098 bp, 26 predicted proteins | sample 1821841 | NCBI WGS metagenome assembly QMCD01 (sample SAMN01991225, study PRJNA193472) | Termite gut metagenome, whole genome shotgun sequencing project. | isolation source: worker | host: Macrotermes natalensis | reverse complement strand
AATCATTGTTCAACATATTCAATCCGGGACGACCGTAACCGCCCGTGAGAAACACGCCAAATTTCGGCATAAAATTGGACGTAATTTCTTTGTTTTGCAATTCTAATTTTTTGATTTTAGCATCAAACAGATTTAATTCCGGACGTTGAACAGATGCGTTAAAGTCCGCAATCTGTACAGGTTTCAGAAAATTCGCATCATCTTTTAATGTTTCGCCGATCATTGCCGAAAGCATTTTCACAAATGCAATTTTGGAATGTGTGAGTTGACTTTTCGTTTGCAAGGCTTTCAATTGCTCTCCACTTTCACTGCATCTAAATCGGCTTGATTTGCAATTCCATTTTCGACATAGACCGAAATTTTATCGTAAGTTCGTTGCAATTCTTCTTGAAACAAACGATTTTGTTCAATTTGCGCATCCAAAAGCAAAATACCGAAAAACAGTTGATTTACTCTATCCATAAGTGCATACATATCAACTTCCAAACTTTGTTTTTCCAAATCCGACGATGTTTGAACTTGTTCTTTCTTTGATTTTGTTGCACCAACATCCGAAATCACTTGATTGATATTCAGAGTTGCACCGTATTGGTCTTTATCCATCACACCCACGCCCTCAGGAAGATTCAGATTTTGCAGGAGTTGTGCGGGCAATTCTGTAACGTCCGATTGATATGTGGCTTTCGCCGAGAATGTGATTTGAGGCAGATAAGCACTACGCACATTCGACACGCTGTAATCCCTTGATTTCTCTATCCATTCAGCCTGTTTAATAAGTGGATAATTCGCTCTCGCTTTCGCATAGCAGTCTTCTATGGAAAGTTGTGCAAATCCTGCAAATCCAAGCAAAATTAAGATATTCAACAAAATTATGTTTTTCATTATTACAACAATTTATGTAAAAAAAAATTATACTTTTAAGGCGTTCAAAACAAATTGCACATTATTCGCTTTCCTTTGGCGGATAAAGGTTTCAAGTTTTTTTGAGTTCGGAAAAGTGTCTTTCAAAACAGGGTACAACATAAACGTTGTAATATTTATAGAAGCAACATTGAGTATTAAGTCGGCTACTTTTACAGGTTTGATGCGTCTTTTGGCGATTTCCACACTCAATAATTTATCCAATTGATTGAATACTCCAAGAAATTTAGGTTTCAACATATCAATAACTATTCGTCGATATTCTTCATTCGCCAGCACTTCACTCATGATAAAGCCTATCAATCGAGGATTTTGTTGAACAAAATCGAAATGCAGTTCAACAAATTTTTCAATCATTTGTTCAAACGGCAGTTGCTTATTCATTCGTTGACTGATAGATGTCGACAACAGGTTGATTTTTTCGTAGAAAATTTTTTGAAACAAACTTTCTTTTGTTCTGTAGTAGTAGTGTAACATGGCGTGTGTAACACCTGCTCGTTTTGCGATGGCGGTTGTTCGTGCATTGACGTAGCCTTTTTCCAAGAACTCGGTTTCGGCAGCTTCGAGGATTAGTTGCTCGTTACTGATTGTATTTTTCTCCAACTTCACAGTTGCAGACTGCTTCGTTTTTTTATTCATAACAGAACTGTTTAATAATTTTGTTTAACAAGATTGTTAACACAGTGCAAAATTACGAATAATTTTTGAAATATGCAAATTTCTGGAACTTTTTTTTTGTTTAATCTTAGAAGAAGTCGATGGGATACTTCGGGATTAGTATCTGTTTTAGCCCTGAAAGGGCTTAATTTTCATAACCCCATGCAAGCGCAGCGCAGTTTGGGGTAGAGGGATAACTGCTATCCAATCGAGGTGCGGTACATTTTCCGTGCGAAGTCCCTATCTTCGTTGCACCTCGAAACACAGAAGAACTTAACAACGTGCGACCTCGTTGCAAAACACATACTTGCGGGGCGTAAGGATGTTCTGCGCATCGTGCCAACCTTTTCTCACGCCCCTTACCTACATACGAGAGTTCGCCAAACCCCAAGCTGCGCTACCGCTTGCATGGGGTTATGCAGATACCGCCCTCCGGGCGGTATTTTAGTGGTTAGTGGCTACGCCCAATTGCAAGGTACGCACGTAGAAATAAGGCGCAACACCATTAACCGTTAACCATTAATCACTAAAATGTGGTAAAAGGCGTTCTATCTCATTTTGCATTTCTCTGTTAATCATATCCATATTATTTTATTGACAGATTTTCGATCCGATCCTAAATCTGTCAATGTAAAAGTGTGAATAATTTTTGAAATAAGCAAATTTTTGGGGAGCTTTTTTTAATTCTTCGCCCGTTTCCAATTCATTTGTGAAATAAAAAACAGAATCACACCGATTGTAATTGCAGAATCGGCGATGTTAAAAACCGGTCGAAAAAACAAAAAGTGGTCGCCACCAACCCATGGAAACCATTGTGGATAGTGCCCTTCAAGCAAAGGGAAATAAAACATATCAACAACTTTTCCGTGTAGAAACGAGGCATAACCCCCACTTTCGGGCAAGAATTGTGCCACTTGAAAATAGCTGTCGTTGAATATCAAACCGTAAAAACAACTGTCTAAGATATTGCCTAATGCACCTGCAACAATCAGCGAAACCGCAACAATCTGCATTCGGCTTTCTTTTTTGCGCACCAAATCGTAGATATACCAAGCAATTCCGCAGACAACGATGATCCGCAAAATCGATAAAACCAATTTACCTCCATTTCCTCCAAACGTCAAACCGAACGCCATACCTTCATTTTCAAGGAAGTGAATGCGAAACCAATCCGCAATCACATACTCTTCACCCAAAACCATGTGGGTCTTGATCCAAATTTTGAGTATTTGATCAATCAGCAATACCGCAACAACGATTAAAATCGGCAAATACGAACGTTTCACTATTCTTGTGGTGTTGCAGGTTTGGGTTTATTTTGTTGAAGTTTCGCATCAATGCTCAACGTAGCGTGAGGAACTAAGCGCAAGCGTTCTTTGGCAATGAGTTTGCCCGTTTCACGACAAACGCCATACGTTTTGTTTTCAATACGAATCAACGCCGCTTCAAGCGATGCGATGAATTTTTGCTGACGTGCAGCCAAACGCGCGTTCTCTTCTTTAGACATCACTTGATAGCCCTCTTCCAACACTTTGAACGTTGGAGAAGTATCGTTAATATCGTTCTCACCATTGTTTACATACGCTTCCGTGAGTATTTTCAAGTCTTCGCGTGCTTTTTCCAATTTGTCCAAGATGATTTTCTTGAACTCAGCTAATTCCTTGTCGGAATAGCGGTTTTTTTCTACTTTTGCCATAACTATGTTTCCTTTCCGTTAATTTTTTCGTTTATGCTTTCTCTACAACAATGCGGGTTTTCAAATCCTCCGTAAGCTCAACTTCTTGAACATTCGGATGATTGATTTGCTCTGCCCAATCCAACGCCTCTGCCAATGTCTCGTTGCAAATATACGCAAAATTATTCTGAATTGCAAGATTTAAGTCATTATTTTTTTCAACAATGAGTTTAATTTTGTCAGTAACTTCAAAATTTTGTTCCTTTCGGATGGTCTGAATACGATTTACCAATTCTCTTGCAATGCCCTCTTCTCTAAGTTGATCGGATATTGTAACATCCAATGCAACCGTCAACGTTCCTTCATTTGCAACTACCCAGCCCGGAATATCTTCGGTGATGATATCCACATCGGAAATCAAAATCTCTACTTCTTGATTTTCGATCGTCAGAATATATTTTCCATCGGCTTCCATTTTTTGAATGTCGCTTTGCGTGAATGCTTGAATTGCCGCAGCAATTGGCTTCATCAAAGTGCTGTATTTCGGTCCGAGTTGTTTGAAGTTCGCTTTGATTTTCTTTGTTAAAAATCCTGTTTCCGTAAGGAATTCGATGGTTTTGATATTGACCTCGGATAAAATCAGATGCGAGATATTTTCGATTTGCGTTTGCAAATGTTTGGTCATTACAGGAATCAAAATCTTCTGTAAGGGTTGTCTTACGCGGATATTCGAGCGTTTGCGCAACGACAGTACCATCGACGAAATTTGTTGTGCCAACTGCATACGTTCTTCCAATGCTTTGTCCACAATTTTTTCGTTGTAGGTCGGGAAGTCCGTCAGATGCACAGATTTGAACGCTTCTTTGTTCGTTGCTCCGTTCAGGTCCAAATACAGACGTTCCGCAAAGAACGGTGCGATGGGCGACATCAATTTCGCAATCACATCCAAACAGGTGTACAAGGTTTGATACGCCGAGATTTTATCTTCGGAATAATCGCCTTTCCAGAAACGACGGCGACACAAGCGCACATACCAATTGCTCAAATGCGCATCCACGAAATCCTGAATGGCGCGTCCTGCCTTGGTTGGCTCGTAGTCTGCGTAACATTCGTCCACGTATTTAATCAGCGTATTCAGTTCGGATAAAATCCAACGATCGATTTCCGGACGTTTTTCTATCGCAATATCTGCCTCTTTGTATGTAAATTTGTCGATATTCGCATACAGCGCAAAGAAACTGTACGTATTATAAAGTGTTCCGAAGAATTTCCGTTGCACTTCAGCAATGCCTTCGATGTCGAATTTCAGATTGTCCCAGGGTTGTGCGTTCGTAATCATATACCAACGTGTTGCATCAGGACCGTATTTGGCGATGGTTTCAAAAGGATCTACGGCATTGCCCAAACGTTTCGACATTTTGTTGCCGTTTTTATCCAACACCAATCCATTGGAAACAACGGTTTTGAATGCCACTGAGTCGAACAGCATTGTTGCTATTGCGTGAAGCGTGAAGAACCAACCGCGTGTTTGATCCACACCTTCTGCGATGAAATCCGCAGGATATACGCCTTTCAAATCCGTTTCAAACGGATAGTGATATTGCGCATAAGGCATTGATCCTGAATCGAACCAAACATCAATCAAATCCGTTTCACGGAACATTTTTTGTCCGCTTGGCGATACCAACACAATTTCGTCCACGTATGGACGGTGAATATCGAACGTTTCGTAGTTTTCTTCGGAGAAATCTTTTGCCTTAAAATCCTTTAATGGCGAGGTTTTCATAAATCCTTTTGCCATGGATTTTTCGATTTCCTGTTGCAATTGTTCCACCGAACCGATACAGATTTGTTCTGTTCTGTCTTCCGTTGTCCATATCGGCAAAGGCACGCCCCAGTAGCGACTGCGAGAAAGATTCCAATCCACGAGATTTTCGAGCCAGTTTCCAAAACGTCCTGTTCCGGTGGCTTCGGGTTTCCAATAGATGGTTTTATTCAGTTCGATCATTCGTTCTTTGAGGGCTGTGGTTTTGATAAACCAAGAGTCTAACGGATAGTATAAAATCGGCTTATCTGTGCGCCAGCAGTGAGGATACGAGTGTTCGTATTTTTCGGATTTGAATGCACGATTTTCGTATTTCAACTTCACAATAATATCCACATCCACCGGCACTGTCGTTTTCGGATCGTAGTTTTCTTCGTATTCGGGTTTCACGAAACGTCCTGCAAATTCGCCCATTTCAGCAGTAAAACGACCGGTTTTGTCAACCATTGTCAACGCTCCGATACCGTTTTGTTTGCCCACACGGAAGTCGTCTGCACCGAAACTTGGTGCAATGTGAACGATTCCCGTACCGTCTTCTGTTGTAACGAAATCGCCTGTAATCACACGGAAAGCATCGCCTTCTTCGGGTTGTGCGTAGGGCATCAATTGTTCGTAGCGACAACCTTCCAAATCACTTCCTTTCCATTCGCCAACCAATTGATACGGCAAGTTTTTCTTATCTTCCGGAAGAACTAAAGCATCCGCAGTTTCAACCGCATTTTTGGGGTCGAAGTATTTCGTTAAAGTATCTTTTCCAAGGATAACCGTAATGGGTTCAAAGGTGTATGGATTAAAGGTTTTCACCATCACGTAAGTGATATTTTTTCCTACGCAAAGGGCAGTGTTTGACGGTAGAGTCCAAGGTGTTGTTGTCCATGCGAGGAAGAATAAATCGCCGAATGCTCCGTTGAAGAGTTTCTCAGATTCGGCATTGCGCACCACTTTGAACTGTGCCGTAACCGTGTTATCTTTCACATTGCGGTAGCATCCGGGTTGGTTCAGCTCGTGTGTACTCAAACCTGTTCCTGCTGCGGGAGAATACGGTTGGATAGTATAACCTTTGTAGAGCAATCCTTTTTTATAGAGTTCGTTCAGCAAATACCAAACGGATTCGATATACTTGTTTTTATAGGTAATATAAGGGTCGTTCAAATCCACCCAATAGCCCATTTTTTTGGTCAGATCGTCCCAAACATCGGTGTATTTCATTACCTCTTCACGACATTCTCTGTTGTAATCTTCAACAGAAATTTTCTTTCCGATATCATCTTTGGTAATACCTAATTTTTTCTCAACGCCTATTTCCACGGGCAATCCGTGAGTATCCCATCCGGCTTTACGTGTAACGTGAAAACCTTTGAGTGTTTTGTAACGGCAGAAAATATCCTTTATTGCGCGCGCCATCACGTGGTGGATGCCCGGAACGCCGTTAGCGGAAGGAGGACCTTCATAAAATACAAAAGGAGGACAATCCTTTCGGATTTCCAAACTCTCGTGGAAGATATTTTGGTCTTCCCAAAACTTCAACACTTCCTCTCCTATTCGAGTTAAACTGAGATGTTTATATTCACTGTACATCTGATTGGGTTTTGTTCGTTCTAAAAAATAATTTGCAAAGATACGAAAAAATTACGAATTACGAATTACGAATTACGAATTTTGTCCAATTTGCAGATAATTCCCTGCATTACTAACGAAAATACAATTAAACGATTCAACAGTTAAACAAATAACCAAATCAACAAATCAACAAAAAATGAAACTATGTTTCATTTTTTTTCGTATCTTTGTAAAATCTAAACTTGAGATGAAGATAATTATGAAAACGACCATCCGAATCCATCCCACCGACAACGTTGCTGTTGCGATACAACCTCTAAAAAAAGGCGATACTGCCGAAGGTATTACCTTCTTGGAAGACCTTGATGCAGGTCATAAATTTGCATTGTGCGACATTGCAGAAAATGCTAACGTAATCAAGTATGGAAACGCTATCGGGCACGCCACACAAGCGATTCCTGTTGGTGCTTGGGTGCATACACACAACCTCAAAACCAATCTGCACGACAATCTCACATACACGTATCAAGCAAACGGAGTGCCTCTGAAACCGTTCGACAGTGGTCTGACTTTCGACGGTTATCTCCGTTCCAACGGAGATGCGGGCATTCGTAACGAACTGTGGATTGTTCCCACTGTGGGATGCGTGAACGGACAAGCGCAAGCCATCGCCAACCGTGTGAAAGCGGAGTTGGATTGCTCGCATTTGGACGATGTGCGTGTGTGGTCGCATAACTACGGTTGTTCACAACTTGGCGACGACCACCAAAATACGAAAAAAGCTCTTGCCGCACTTGTTAAACATCCGAACGCTACCGGTGTTTTGGTGTTGGGATTGGGTTGCGAAAACAACCAAATGGCAGATTTCATCGAGGCTTTGGGCGATTATGATCGTTCACGTGTGAGCACGCTTATCGCACAAGAAGTGGAAGACGAAATCACCACCGGTTTCGAGTTGATGAAAAACCTTTGGAAACAATCCCAAACCGATAAACGTCAAGCCCTTCCGCTATCTAAACTCAAAATCGGTTTGAAGTGTGGAGGCAGCGACGGCTTTTCGGGAATAACCGCAAACCCGCTCGTAGGGCTGTTTTCCGATTGGTTGATTGCGCAAGGCGGAAGTGCTATTCTCACGGAAGTTCCGGAAATGTTCGGAGCAGAAACCATTCTGATGAACCGTTGTGTGGATGTGAAGACGTTCGATAAAACCGTTCGTCTTATCAATAATTTCAAGGATTATTTCCGAAAATACGATCAACCGATCTACGAAAATCCCTCTCCGGGCAACAAAAAGGGCGGTATTTCGACTCTCGAAGACAAGTCGCTCGGCTGTACGCAAAAAGGCGGAAGTGCGCAAGTGGTGGACGTTTTGGATTATACCGAACCGATAAAAACGCACGGACTAAACTTGCTGAACTCGCCCGGAAACGATTTGGTTGCCGCATCAGCACTCGCATTTTCAGGTTGCCAGCTGGTGCTGTTTACCACAGGAAGAGGTACTCCTTTCGGAAGTTTCGTTCCTACAATGAAAATTTCAACCAACAGTAAACTCTTCAATTTCAAATCCAACTGGATTGATTTCAATGCCGGATCCATCCTCGAAAACGAAAGTATGGAAGAATGCCTGCAAAGGCTTGTCCACGCCGTTCTTGACGTATGTTCAGGAAAACACCTCAAGCACGAGATTGTTGGGTTTAAGGAGATTGCGATATTTAAGACGGGAGTTACTTTATAGGGATTAGTGGTTAGTGATTAGGGATTAGGGATTAGTGGTTAATTTGGGTATAACGCAAACAATGTACGATTTAACAATTTACAATTTACGATTTATGCTGCGCCCATAGCAACAAGGTAATCCTAAATAGTAAATAGTAAATAGTAAATAGTAAATAACAAAATAACAAAATAGCAAATAACAAAATAGTAAATACAATGAAACGTCTAATTATCCTCTTCTTATTTTTTTCGGCAAACCATGTTCTCTTTGCTGATACGTTGGTTGTCGCGAAAACGGGAAATGCTGATTTTCGCACTGTTCAAGAAGCTTTGAATGCTATCAAACCTCGTTCTGTAAAAGATGAAGGATGGACGGTAGTCCTCGTCAAAAGTGGGGTTTACAAAGAAAAAGTAGTGCTTCCATACGACAGAAATTTCGTCAAGATTATCGGAGAAAGTCCCGAAAGCACCGTCATTTCTTGGAATGACCACACCGGAAAAGTTGTTGACGGCGACACAATCAACACCTATTCGTCCTACACCTTTTCCATTCGAGGAAACCACGTGATTGTCGCAAATCTGACCATCGAAAATACGGCAGGACGGGTTGGACAAGCCGTTGCCTGCGAAACACAGGGCGACTGCATTGCGTTCTACAACTGCCGAATAATCAGCGATCAAGACACTTTCTTCACGAAAGGCGCAGTTGCAAGGGTTTATGTCAAAAACTGTTTCATCAGCGGAACAACGGATTTCATCTTTGGCCCGTCTATTGCGGTATTCGACAGTTGTGAGATTTTTTGCAAGAAAAATTCATACATCACTGCGGCATCTACAACCGAAAACAACACATTCGGCTATGTGTTCCGTGATTGTAGGATTACAGCGGATACGAGTGTCAGCAAGATCTATCTCGGACGTCCTTGGCGCAGTTTTGCAAAGACGGTATTCCTGCACTGCGAGTTGGATTTGCCCATTCGTCCGGAAGGCTGGCATCATTGGATTCCCGAACGCGAACGAACTGCATACTACGCTGAATACCAATGCTACGGAAAAGGTTCTGACACTTCTAAACGTGTTCATTGGTCGCATCAACTTAGCGACAAAGAATCTGCAATTTACACCTTGGAGAACATCTTCGCAAAAGGCACTGTTTCAGAACCATTTGCAAAGGATTGGAAACCGCTTTATTAGTGATTAGTGATTAGTGATTAGTGGTTAATATGGGTATAACGCAAACAATGTACGATTTAACAATTTACGATTTACGATTTACGATTTATGCTGCGCCCATAGCAACAAGGTAGTCCTAAATAGTAAATAACAAAATAACAAAATAGTAAATAGTAAATAGTAAATAGTAAATAACAAAATAGTAAATAACGATGAATAGACTCCTACTTCTGACTATCAGTCTCTTTCTTCTTTCCGCATCTCCAAAGAAAGAAGTAACGACCATCCATCTCGTTGGCGACAGCACTTGTGCGCCCAAACTTCCCGAAAAACGTCCCGAAACCGGATGGGGTGAGAAGTTCGGAGCATTTTTCAACGATGATGTGGCAATTGCCAACTATGCCCGAAACGGACGTAGCACGCGCACATTCATCTCGGAAGGACGCTGGGATTCCGTGATGAACAACGTGAAAAAAGGCGATTATGTGTTTATTCAATTCGGACATAACGACCAATCGGAAAGCAAGCCCGATCGCTACACACCTCCTGCCGATTTCGAACGAAACCTTGTTCGTTTTGTGAACGAAACCCGTGCAAAAGGCGCAACACCGGTACTTTTAACGCCTGTTTGTCGTCGAAAATTCCAAAACGGAAGTTTCATCGACCAACACGGAATTTATCCCGGAATCACTCGCAAAGTGGCGAAAAACCTAAATGTTCAGCTCTACGATATGCACACTGTTACGATGGAAATCTTGGTCAAAGCCGGCGAAGAAGAAAGCAAAAAACTTTTTCTTCAATGCGCACCCGGCGAGTGTCCCAATTATCCTGAAGGTATTGAAGATAACACACACTTCAACGATTACGGTGCTACAGTCGTTGCAAATGCCCTTGTGAATGCCATCGCACAAACGGATCTTCCCTTAAAGCAACTTTTACGGTAATTACGAACCAAATAGGCAAATAAGCAACTCAACAATTAAACAATTAAACAATTAAACAATTAAACAATTAAACAACTCAACAATTAAACAAAAAAATGAAACAACGTTTCATTTTTTTTCGTATCTTTGCAAGATGAAAAAGACATTCTTTATCGAAACCTACGGCTGTCAGATGAATTTTGCGGATAGCGAAATCGTGCATTCCGTCTTGGTTTCCGCAGATTATACTCCTACCGAACATTACAAAGAGGCAGACCTGATTTTAATCAATACGTGTTCCATTCGTGATCACGCAGAACAACGTGTGCTGAATCGTTTGCAGGAATTTGGGTTCCTGAAAAAGAAAAGACCGCACTTAAAAATCGGCATACTCGGCTGTATGGCAGAACGTTTGAAAGAAGAATTGATGCGCCTTCAGCAATCTGTGGACTTGGTTGTTGGTCCGGATGCTTATCGCAATCTGCCCAACCTGCTCAACACGGTTGAAAGTGGAGAAAAGGCAGTAAACACGCTGCTTTCAGAAGAGGAAACATACGCCGAAATCGAACCTGTTCGGATAGGCGACAATCAAATTTCGGCATTCATCGCCATTATGCGTGGTTGTGAGAATTATTGTGCATACTGTGTAGTTCCCTATACACGCGGAAAAGAGCGCAGTCGGGATTGTGATACCATCGTGAATGAGGCTCAAAAACTGTTTGAACAAGGCTATCGTGAAGTTACACTCTTGGGACAAAACGTGAATTCGTATGCTTACAACGACATTCGTTTCGCACAATTGCTCGCACGTGTCGCATCCATAAATCCCTTGTTGCGCGTGCGTTTCGCAACATCTCATCCCAAAGATTTAAGCGATGAACTCTTGCAAACGATGAGTCAATATCCAAACATTTGCAAAGCCATTCATTTGCCTATTCAATCGGGCAGTGATGCGGTTCTCAAAAAGATGAAACGCAAATACGATTCGGCTTGGTACTTGGATAGAATCTCCGCAATCCGCCGTTATTTGCCGGATTGCAGCCTTTCGACCGACATCATCGCAGGCTTCTGCGGAGAAACCGAAAGCGATCATCAAGACACGCTGAAAATTATGGAAACCGTGGGTTACGCACCCGCTTTTATGTTCAAGTATTCGGAACGTCCCGACACGTTTGCTGCAAAAAACTATCCCGACGATGTTCCGGAAGACGTGAAATCACGGAGATTAACAGAGATCATCAACAAACAGCAAGAACTCTCTTTGATCAGCAACAAAGCCGATGTTGGAAAAACATTTGAAGTACTCGTTGAAGGCGTTTCCAAAAAATCCAATCAACAGTATTTTGGTCGAAATTCACAAAACAAAGTGGTGGTGTTCGACCATACCAACGAAAAAATCGGGGACTACGTGAATGTGCAAATCACGGATTGCAGTGCGATTACGTTAATGGGAAAAATTGTGTAGGGGTGAGGCGTGCCTCGCCTATTCTTTAATAAAAAAAACGTTCGGAAATTCCGAACGTTTTTTTATTTTGCAAAGACACACACAAGGCGTTTCTAATCGTTTCAAAATCAAGGCGTGCGATTGAGATAAAAGCGCAGTTTACTTTAGTAAATGAGCATTTTATTGATTGAGCACAACGCAGAGTTTGAAAGGATTAGGAATGCCTTATTATTTCACGCTCATCACTTCGATGTCGAATACCAACGTAGAAAATGCAGGAATCAGATCGCTTCTGCTTTGTGAGCCGTAAGCCATATTTGATGGGATAATCAATTGTGCTTTCGTTCCCACTTTCATTCCCTCTACGGATTTGTCGAAACCTTGAATCATTTGTCCTGCGCCCACTTCAAACGAAAGTGGTTCGTAGCTCGGACGAAGTTGCATTTCGTTTTCTTTTGCAACGCTTTCAAGACTTGTGTCAAACACTTTTCCATCGATCAAAGCTCCTGTATAATTCACAGAAATAGTTTTTCCTTTCGTTGCAGTTGCGCCGTTTCCTTGTGATTTAATAATCACGTAAACACCATTGGCGTTAGGTTTCGCTGTGATGCCTTTTTCTGCGATATAACTTTCCAATTTTGCAAGCTCTTCGGCTTCACCGGTTACTTTATCTTCTGCCATTTTGGCTTCAAATTCAGCTTCGGTATATGTGCCTTCCACTTTGATGGTATAATACAAGTACTTGTTACCATCGTCTGCCGGCATTTGCGGGTTGTATTTACGCAAAGTATCCATGTTAAATGCAAACTTAACACTATCGCCTTTTCCGATCATTTGCAAAGCTTCCATCATATCTCCACCGTGTTGAGATTCCATCACTTGAAACATCGGCTCAGGAGTTCCTGCATTGGTGTATTGCAAGCTGTCGCCCATATAAACCCAAATCTCAGCAATGATAATTTCGCCGATTTGTGCTTTTTCTGCATCACCTTCCACATAAAACTTGTAATAGAGTCCGTTTTCCGTTTGTTTGAACCCTTTTGGACCTTTTCCGCAAGAGGTCGAAATGCTTGCTACCAAAAGCAGGGCAGCCGCTGCAACTAAAATTCTTTTCATCGTGTTGTAATTTGTTTTTTGATTTTAAAATTTATTTTTTTGTTTAAATTCGGGCAATAACTGTTCAAACAATTGAACGGTTTCTTCTATGCTTGCAAATGAATTTCCTCCGGAGGCATTGCGGTGTCCGCCGCCATTGAAGTAGGTTTTAGCGAACTCATTGCAGTCCACCTCGCCTTTCGATCGGAATGAAATACGGATGCGTTTTTCTCGTTCCGTAAAGAATGCGGCGAACTTGATATGCGCCATAGATAAAGCATAATTGACGATGCCTTCCGTATCGCCTGTAACGTAGTTGTATTTCCGCAAATCTTCTTTGGTCAAATACATATATGCTGTTGCCATTTCAGGCAGAACAACCAAACGATTCGACAAACAATGTCCCAATAAGCGCAAGCGATCTTCCGAAAACGTATCGTAAACTTCTTGATGAATACGACAAGTATCAATGCCTAAATCTATCAATTGTGCCGTAATTTCAAATGTTCGTTTGTGTCTGCACGAATAACTAAACGATCCTGTATCGGTCATTATTCCTGTATAAATTGCCTCTGCAACAGGGAGTTCAAGGTTTTTTCCCGGAGTTAAGCGTGAGATCAATTCAAACACCAATTCGCAAGTTGAAGATACGTTCACATCCGAAAAAATCAATGCAAACTGTTCTTCAGCCGGATCTATATGATGATCGATAAGAACCTTTACAGCCTTCGATTTTTCGGCTATTTCTCCTAATTTATCGGTTCGTGAAAGCGACTGAAAATCGTTACAAAGCATCACATCTGCCTGCATTATCAATTCTTCCGCAACTTTCTCATTCATATTCGCAATCAATGCGGTTTCCGAGTTTTTAATCCATTTGAGATTTTGTGGAAAATCGTTAGGAAGCACAATCTGCGCCTGTTTCCCAATACTTTGCAGATAGTCATACCACGCTACACAAGCACCAATCGCATCCCCATCGGGATTATAATGCGACAATATCACGATACGTTCCGCATTTTCAATGTATTGCCTCAATTGAGGTATGTGTGGATCAATACTCATTAGGAGAGAAAATTTTGCAAAGATACGAAAAAATTAGGAATTAATAAACAATTTCAATAAATTATTTACCAACACCAATTTTTTCTCATCGCCTTTGCGGATGTAGGCTTGCTGAATAAACCACATCCATCGACGTGCAATGTCAATGTTCGTGCAGGGTGTTATCTCTGCGATATTCAGCTCCACGCCTGCGTGAGAGAAGAATTCCAACAGATTCATCAACGAAAACATCACTCCTTTCTTGTACGGATTCAAATAAAACAAAACATCATCTATCGCTTTGTTTTGCTCTGATTGCGTGTATGCCAAAATAAAATTCGACAACAATTTCACTCCCCAAAACGGTATTTTTTGTGTTTGTGCAATGTACAAATACAGCACGCCCAAGCTTGTATCATTGCCTTTTTTTCTGCCTAAAACGCTACCCATAAAATAATTGTTGAGTGCGTAGGGTTCTTCCTCATCGGCAGAAAAATTCTGTTGGGTATAAAAAATAGAATTGATGATTTTGATTTTTTCCAATATGGTTTGATTTTCGTTTAATTCGAGCCACACCGCCATTTTGAGTTGTGCAATCTGCTCAATAATCTGCTGTTTAGAGAAACTGTAATCACGGATCTGTTCAATCAAAATCATCAATTCGAGCAAATCTTGCTCTTCGCTTCCCATCCATTGAACGAAATTTTGTTGTAAATCCTCATATTGAATATCGCACAAAATATCCGATATGCGTTCCGCAGAATCCGCATTTGGTGCGGAAAGTAGAGCATCCTCCAAATTGGGAATAATTCCTGCTCCCATCGACAAAATTTCATTTCGCACCTGCGAAAAAATTTGTTCGTCGGGGTCTTCTATCAATTTGATCAAGGCTGATATTTTGTTCATTTTTTCTTTTATTTATGCGGTTTTTAGGAGATCTCCAAGATTCTATCCAAGAGATTTTCAAGGCTATCGTCCATCACTTGTTTATAGTTTTCGGAGAATGCTTTGCTTTCTCGATTGGCTACAACCAAGCAGGCAGTAAGGGTTTGATGTCCGAGCGATTGTCCAAGTCCGTAGAGTGCGGAGGTTTCCATTTCGAGGTTAGTAATCTTCAAACCGTTGTATTCAAAGGATTTCATCGCATCGTGCATTTCCGGAAATGCTAAGGGCAAGCGCAACACACGTCCTTGCGGACCGTAGAAACCTTGCGCCGTTGCTGTGATTCCGCGATACATATCGTCTTTCGCAACACGATTCAGTAAGTTCTCGGAAGCTTTCACAAAATACGGTCTGGGCAGTGTTTTCAGCCAATTCACTCGGTTCATAAATGCATCTTCCATCGCACGATCACATACATCGTTTTCAGGTTTATAGAAATTCATCAAACCGTCAATGCCAAACGCATACGCAGAAGCGATGAATTTGTTCACTTCGATTTCTTCGTGCAAAGAGCCGCAAGTGCCTATTCTCACAAGGTTTAGCGATGTTTTTTCGGATTTGATCTCACGTGTTTTCAAATTGATATTCACCAAAGCATCCAACTCATTCACGACAATATCCAAATTATCCGTACCCATTCCTGTTGACAAAACCGAGCAAGGTTTTCCCTTGTAAATTCCGGTATGTGTGCATATTTCACGATTCATTTGTCGATGATCGACACGTTCAAAATGTTTCGAGAATGTTTCAACACGTCCCGGATCGCCAACAAGGACAACGGTTTTAGCGAGTTGTTCGGGATGCAGGTGGAGGTGATATACACTTCCGTCGGGGTTTTGGGGGAATTCGGATGCCGGTATCATATCTTTGTGTGTTTATTTGTTTATTCGTTTATTTGTAGGGGCGAGGCATGCCATGCCCCTCGAACCAACAGTGGTCAATAAAAAAGCATACTCCAAAGCAGTTTCGCGAAGTGCTTCAAACCGTCCCGAGGCGCCGCCGTGTCCGAAGTTCAGTTCGGTTTTGAATAGCAGTAAATTGCTGTCCGTTTTCATCGCACGCAGTTTCGCAACCCATTTCGCAGGCTCCCAATACTGCACTTGCGAATCGTGATAACCCGTTGTTATCAAGAGGTTCGGATAATCCTGTGCGTTCACGTTGTCATACGGAGAATACGACAACATATAGTCGAAATAGGCTTTATCTCCGGGATTTCCCCATTCTTCGTATTCGCCCGTCGTTAGCGGAATATCTTCATCGAGCATTGTCGTAACCACATCCACAAACGGCACTTGTGCAATCATCGTGCGAAACAAATCCGGTCGCATATTCGCAACCGCTCCAATCAATAAGCCTCCCGCACTTCCGCCCATCGCAGAAAGTTTTTCGGATGACGTGAAACCCGCCTGTATCAAGGCTTCTGCGCAAGCAATGAAATCCAAAAACGTATTTCTCTTTTTGAGATATTTTCCATTTTCATACCACAGTCGTCCCATCTCTTCTCCGCCACGAATGTGCGCAATCGCAAACACGAAGCCACGATCCAACAAACTCAAACGTGCCGAACTGAAATTCGGATCGGTCGAAATACCATACGAGCCATAGCCGTAGAGCAAGGTCGGAGATTGTCCGTTTTTCTCCAATCCTTTGCGATAAACAAGTGAAATCGGCACACGCTCTCCATCTTCCGAAACTGCCCACAAACGCTCACTTTGGTAGTTTTCGGGCTTGAAATTTTCGTCTAAAACCGGCTGTTGTTTCAGCGTTACGGTTTTGCGTGTGAGCAGGTCGTATTCATACGCTGTTTTAGGCGTGGTCAGCGAAGTATAACCGTATCGCAAGTGCGTGGAACAAAATTCAGGATTGTAGCCAATGCCTGTATTATAGACCTCTTCAGGAAATTCAAGGTAATAATCTTCATTGTTTTTGAAACCGATAATTCGGATATGATTTAGTGCATTCTTCCGTTCTTCCAATACCAAATAGTCGGAAAAAATCTCAAAATCTTCCAACAAAACATCTTCACGATGCGGGATAACATCTTTCCAATGCTCTTTATTCGTCGAGTTTACAGGCGTTTCCATCAATCTAAAATTTGTTGCTTTCCAATTCGTCAAGATGAAAAATTTATCCTCAAAATGTTCGATGGAATACTCCAAATCTTTTTCTCTGCGATGAACTATTTTGAATTCAGAGTCCGGCTGATTCGCAGGGATGATGCGGAATTCCGAAGATGTTGAACTTCCCGAAAAGAGAAATACATATTTTTCGGATTTGGTTCGTCCCACGCCCACATCAAATTTCGCATCTTTTTCAAAAAACACTTCCTGTTCTGCGGTCGGATTTCCAAGTGTATATTTCATCACACGGCAAGGGCGCAATTGTTTGTTTTGTCTGACGTAGAAGAGCGTACGGTTGTCCGCAGTCCACGTGAAATCGCCCGAAGTTTTTTCGATTTTTTCGTTCAGAATTTCTCCTGTTTCCAAATTTTTGAACCAAATATCGTAAATCCGACGGCTCACAAAGTCCACTGCAAACGCCAAAATCTTGTTATCATCACTAATCGACATTTCGCTAACTGCGCAAAAGGCGTGCCCTTCGGCAAGTTCGTTCACATTCAGAACAATCTCCTCTGCATTTTCCAACGATTGAAATTTCCGACAATAAATCGGATATTCCTTGCCTGTTTCGTAGCGTGTGTAGTACCAGTATTCCTTACGGAAATACGGCACAGAGCGATCGTCTTCTTTGATACGTGATTTGATTTCGTCGAACAATTGTTTTTGTAAAGGTTCCGTATCTTTCAACATGGCGTCGCAGTAGGCGTTTTCCGCATTCAGATAATCCAAAACATTTTTTGCATCACGTTCGTTCATCCAAAAATAATCATCTTGCCGAGTTATTCCGTGATTACTCAACAATTTCGGGATTTTCTTTGCTATTGGAGGAGTTGCATATTTCTTCATTCTACAAAAATACGAAAAAAAGCGATGCATCTCTCATTTACGAGCAATAAGTTATCAACACTTTAGTATCAATATTTTGCCATTTCATTTTTTTTTCGTATCTTTGTAGGCATTAATTTTTTCAATTTATGACCCCAACCGAATTGTTGTTTCAACATCGAAGCATTCGCAAATATCAACCAAAGCCCATTGATTCTCAACTCTTGAATCGACTTTTGAATGCAGGAATGCGAGCATCTACAACAGGCAATATGCAAGTTTACAGCATTGTTGTAACGCAAGGTGCAGAGCGAAAAGAACGCTTAAAAAAGTGTCATTTCAATCAGGCGATGGTTTCCGAAGCTCCTGTTGTTCTAACGTTTTGTGCCGACCTCAACCGTTTCAATGCGTGGTGCGAGGCTCGAGATGCTAAGCCGGGCTATAACAATTTTCTTTGGTTTATCAACGGTTCCATTGATGCGCTTCTCGCCGCACAAAATGTTTGCATTGCTGCGGAAGACGCAGGATTGGGCATTTGCTACTTAGGCACGGCAACGTATATGGCAGATGAAATCATCGAACTTTTGAAACTTCCCAAAGGTGTTGTTCCAATCACCGCAATCACGGTGGGATATCCTGCGGAAATGCCTGAATTGACAGACCGTTTGCCCCTTGATGCCATCGTTCATCACGAAGAATACCAACCGTATTCCATTGAAAAAATCAATGCTTTATATCAAGAAAAAGAAAGTTTGGAATTGACCAAACAATTGATTATTGAAAACGCATTGCCCAATTTGGCACGCATCTTCACAGACAAACGCTACAAACGAGAAGACAACGAGTTTTTCTCGGAGAAATTCATTAACACCTTGAAACGGCAAGGGTTTCTATAAACCGCTCTGTATCACACATTGTATCTCTACAACTCATCGTTCATTATGCTACGCAACTACTCATCAGACACCTTAGACCTTTTCAAGTCTGCAATTAACGGAAACCGCAAGGCTTTCCGTTCGTTGATGACGACAGAAAAACGTCCGGAATTGGCTGCGTTTTCCAATGCCATCAAAGGCGATGAAAAAGCACGAATGTGGCTGTTGGCGAGATGTCCAAAGGTTTTTGTAACGATGATTGATGCGCTGGATTACAATGATGTTGCAATGAAAGTTTTGCAAAATGATGAAGATAAATTTTCGGTAAGTTTCGTTTTAGCCTGCCAAGACCGCATTGAAGGGAAGTATTGGCTGAAAAAAAATCACTACGAACATTTGTTTCCTATTTGCGAAGCCGTTAAGGATGCATTGTTTACCAAAGAGCAGGAAGGGATATATTGGTATAATGCGTTTAGACGATGAACAATGAACAATGAACAATGAACAATGAACAATTAACAATTAAGAGAACATAATCACTAATCACTAATCACTAATCACTACTTTACAAACTTTACAAACTACAAATAAACAAATACATATATAATGAAAAATCGCTTTTTTTTAGGATTACTGCTGTTTATACCGCTGTTCGGTTTTTCGCAAAGACCCGACATTTTGACTGTTGAACAAGCCGTACAACTTGCCTTGGAGAACAATTATTCCATCAAAATCGCACAGAATGTGATGGAACAAAAGAATGCTTCGTTCGGAAATTCGGGAATGTTGCCAACCGTGAGTGTTAATGCGAATTTCAGTGATGATAAAGCCATTGACCTTTCTTCACGCGGGAACATTGATTTAGGTTGGACTATTTTTGACGGATTGAAGATGTTTGCGAGCCTCGACCGTTACAAATCCATGGATGAAATCAACAGCATTCAATTTCGTGCAAGCGTTGAAAATGCTATCCGGCAGGTGATCAATCAGTATTATTTAATTGTGAGTACACAGCAACAGTTGAAGTCGATTGCGCAAACACTTGAAGTGTCTGAAATACGGCATGGACATGTGATGGCAAAATATGAGATCGGTAGTGCATCGAAGTTTGATGTATTGAATGCGAAAGTGGATTTCAACACCGACAGCAGTTCGTATTTGCACATGATAGAGCAAATTCTATCCGCAAAAACAAATCTCAATCAATTGCTTGCACGCCCTATAAACACTCCGTTTGAGGTGGTTGAAGAGATTCCTTTCGACGACCATTTGGACTATGCTGCCCTCCATGCGAAAGCCCTTGAACAAAATACGGATCTGAATATCTCCCGCATAGAAACACAGATCACCGAGTTGTCTAAAAAAGAAACCAATGCCTTGCTAATGCCCACTGTTAGCCTGAATGCAGGTTATGATTTCTTTGCAAACAATCTGACGAATCGTGGATTTTACTACGGTGCAGGGGTAAAGTGGACAATCTTCGATGGTTTGGAAACTCACCGCAAACGTCAAAACATTCGTTTGGAAGTGGAGCGTGCAAAGTACATGGAAGATGCGTCATTGTTGAACTTGGAAACGCAATTGCAATTGACGTATATCAACTATCAAACCAATCGAGATTTGGTTAGTTTGGAACGGGAAAACACCGATGTTGCCAAACAGAACATGGATATTTCGCTCGAACGCTATCAGCTTGGAAACCTCACTGCACTTGAGCTTCGCGAGTCTCAACGCAATTATCTCAGTGCTATTGATCGCTACACAAACAGTTTGTATTTAACCAAACTTGCAGAAACGATTTTGTTGCAATTGGCGGGGGAATTAGGGAAATAAGCGCAAGCGAATATATCGAATGGCAATCATACTGCTAAACAGCAGTGCTTGTGCTAATCCATAGTGTTTTTTCATAATATCGAAACGTTCATGCCAAGCTTTTTTCTCACGTTGTTGAGAAAAACCTCCAATCAAAAAACGCGATAATATACGATTCGAATTGCATACGATTTGGGCTTGTTTCATTGTGTTTATAACCCAGTCTATATCTGCACAGATACGGTATTGCAAGTCATATTTTGGAGCGATTTTTCGAGAAACCAATATGGATTGATGACAAACCGTCATTCCCATTCTAAACGACCTCCACGTGAAATGTTTAGGAGGCCTGTGTATGGCAAGTCCAAGAGTATTTCGCTGTACATCCACTCTCATCATATCTCCATAAATCACATCTGCATTTTGTTCGAAAAAAGGGATTAATTCTTCCGCTGTCGTGCTTTCGTAAATTTCATCGCCGGCATTCATAAACCACACATAATCACCGGTTGCCAAGTCAAGTCCTTTGTTCATCGCATCGTAGATACCGCCATCCGGTTCGGATACTATTTTGACCCATGCGGTATTGTTTTCTTTTTGATTACTGTTCTTTTCCTTGATCAATTGATGAATGATTCCCAATGTATTGTCTGTACTTTTTCCATCCACAATGATATATTCCATATCCGGACAGGTTTGATTCAAGACACTTCTAACGGTGCGCTCAATCCAATTCTCCGCATTGTAGGTAATCGTTATTATGGAAATTTTAGGAGTCAAGGTATGCAATTATTTTTTCACGACAACAAATATAGAGGTTGATTTCAACGGATTTTTCGTTGTATCTTTACGGAAGATATAATTTTGAAAAAATCTTTTTAACCTTCCGTTTGGAAGTATATCCATCGGAGCCATAACATATTGTGTAGAGACGACCGTAAAACCGTGTTTTTCAAACACTTTCACAATTCGTTTTCGAGTATATATTCGTGCATTTGAGTAGCGCTCATGAATACGTCTCGGCAACCATGAGAAAAACGGCATTCTATTCCACGGCAATAAGGGTAGTTTGGCACCATGTGTTTCAAAAATCCACCATTTATTGGGTACCGAAATTGCTGCTATTCCACCCTCTTTAAGTGCTTTATAGATTCCTGAGACCCCTTTATCTTCGTTTTCGAAATGCTCAATCACTTCAAAGCAAATTATTCGCTCGAATTGATTAGATAAGTCTTCCTGTTCGATATTCACAACTTGGAAATCGCAATTTGAAACATGATTTTCCGCACAAATTTTTTCGAACTCCACTTTATGGAAGTCGTTGATATCGATCCCTAATGCGGACTTCATCTCCGGCGCCAAACGGACGACAGAGGCACCCGCTCCGCAACCTATATCCAACAGCGACAATTCCTTCCCTTTGAATTTAGGAATCGCATTGACTATATTTAATCGTCTGTATACAATTCTATTCGTCGATTCGGCAGGTTTTCCCAAATAATGGCCTTCTTCGTTAAAAAAGTGCTCCGAAAATTGAGGCTGTGAATGCTTATTCTTCATTTTTTTTTCGATAAAAGTAAACCATTCCTGCGATTAACACCAATGCGACTAAAAGAGAGCCGTATATACTGATTTTTCGAGAGATTTGGTGTATTTTCGAGTCATACATAAATTCGATTTCGTGTTCTCCTTCGGGAATAACAAGTGCTCTCAAAATGTAGTTCACACGGATAATCGGTAGAGTTTGTCCATCGATTTTCGCACTCCAATTGCGATAGAATACTTCCGGGAATACGGCAAGCTGTGCGGTTTTCGAGGATGTTTTGTAGTTCAGTTTGTTGGGTTGATAATGTGTGAGTACAATCGTTGCCGACGTATCTTTTTGAGGTGTGAAATTGCCTAAAATCTCGCCGAATTTAGAGCGATCTACGATAGCTGTACGGCTCGGTGTGAAATCACGTAATGCCAAAATTTCTTCATCCGGATTTTCGACAAAGCGTATAGAATCTACAAACCACGCATGTCCAAGTGCTGACACATTCTGTTGCACCTGCCCTCCCGGAGCTATGAAGTATTTCGTATTTAGCATATTTAACACCTCCACATTCAATCCGCTCGACATGTGGAAGTCAATCAAATCCTGATAGCGACGCAATTTCGCAGGACTGTATCCTCCTACCGACTTGTGGAAATACGAGGTATTTGCCTCATTGAAAGTGTTGGATGCCGCATTAAACACTCGATAGTTCGGATCTGTATCTTGCAATATCTGCAAATCCGCATCCGTAGGAAGAATTGCACGTGCTTTTCTCTTTTCCGTAAAATTGATGTCGCTCAAATAACGTTTATCCACGCCCCACATATCCACCAAAACGAGTAAAATCAGCGCAATAACGGCATAATTCACTTTCTTGATTTTTTTCTGTGCGAAAGCCCAAAGCACACCGAATGCCAATGCAACAAATACCAACGAACGCAAAGCATCCTTGGTCAGCATCGACTGACGATGACTGTGCAAAATATCCAAAATTTGATCCACACGCGATTGAGGAAATCCCGCTTGCAACAAACGTTGTGTGAAACTTGCATCGCCATTGCCTTCGAATGAGAACACCAAAATTTGATCTACATACGATTGGGGGTATCCTGCCTGCAGTAGCAAACGTTGTGTGAAAGTTGCATCGCCATAGCCTGCGGATGAAAACATGGAAGAGCCGAACAACAGGAATATAAGGCATATCCCACCAACGATACCCACCGAATACTTCAGATATTTCAGTAATTCCGCTTTTGTGATTTTTTCTTCGAAAATATCTTTAAGGGCAAGCATTGCCATAATCGGCATTGTTACTCCTGCAATGATTAGTGCCATTTCCGGTGTTCGGAATTTATTGTAATAAGGTAGATATTCAAATAAAAAATTATTCAATACCCCAAAATTTTTGCCCCATGCCAGAAGAAAAGAAAGTATCGTTGCAGCGAGTAGCCACCATTTTTCTTTACCTTTTAAGACAAACAAACTCAGCACAAAGAGAAAACACACTATTGCACCCGCATAGTTGGGTCCCGATGTGAAGGGTTTATCTCCCCAATACGTAGGCAAAACGCCTATATTAGCACCCACTTGTTGAAGTTCTTGTGCCGTTTCCGAATTAGGGTCTATGATGTCGTGCCCGCCACCGTAAAGGTTTGGAATCAATAAGGTGAACGTTTCCAAACGTCCATAGCTCCACATATAGGCGTAGTCTATTTCCAGCCCACCGGCATTGGGCGACGCTTCGGTATGTGAACCATCCGGTTTTATCGTTAATTCGGAACCGCCACGCATGGTATCTTTGCTGTAATCTTGCATAGGTAATAATCCGGAAGTTCCCGGCAAAACTGCTAAAGCGGCAGCAATCAAAAGTGCTCCCAATGTTTTGGAAAACATCGACAATCCTTTCGCTTGTCGCAATGCATCTATCATGTATGCAATTCCTGCAAGTCCCACAATCAGCATTGCGTAATACGTGATTTGAACGTGGTTTGCCCCGATTTCCAATCCTAAAAAGATTAACGTAATCAGAGAGCCAAGTATGATTTTCTTTCGAAATGCTAATATAATTCCTCCTAACATCGGTGCTATATACGCCATCGCATACCCTTTGGTTACGTGTCCTGCTTCAATGATGATAATGTTGTAAGAGGCTAACGCATACGTCAAAGCACCTAAAACAGCTAACCAAACGTTAGCACCGATACAAAGCATAAAGATATAAAAGCCGATCAGATATGCAAAAAACATACCCATGTGAAGCATTGGCATATCTAACCGAATGATCTTTGAAAGAGGAGCGAAAATGCTATTTGACGGAGGACCGGTAACAATTTCCGGCATTCCGCTGAACATATTCGACGACCAAAGCGTATATTCTCCGGTTTGTTTATGAAAATCAAGCGACGCTTTTGCCATGCCTTCAACGCCAAGCATATCACCTTGAACAAGGTCTTTGTTATCAAAGACTACCGGCGAAAAATAAACGACTGTTAAGAGTAGAAAAAATGCGATTGCCGCAATGTGTGGTAAAAAAGTTTTATAGTTTAACCGTTTCATGTAATATGTATTTTTTTGCAAAGATACGAAAAAAAATGAAATGTAATTTCATTTTTTTGTTGATTTGTTGATTTGTTTAATCGTTTAACTGTTGGTACACGGGGAATAGCAATTGACAATTGACAATTGACAATTGACAATTGACAATTAAAAAGTTAAAAAGTTGGAAAGTTAGAAAGTTTAAGAACTTTACAAACTTTATGAACTTTATGAACTCTACTAAGCAAAACTAAACAATTCAACAATTCAACAACTAAACAATATGTATGGTGGTACCGGTGCAAATCGTACCGACAATCCCTATGGTAAGTATTGTCATGCTACTACCGGTAGTGGTACGTCTTGTACTAATGGTGGGGGTACTTGGGGTGGTTCCCGGGTTACGGCGTACGCTACGGGTCTCGCGAGTGCGAGCTCGTACTACTGGTCGTCGTCCGAGGCCTCTTCGACGAATGGGTACTACTTGAGCTTCAGCAGCAGCTACGTCTACCCTCAGAACACCAACACTAGGTCTTACGGGTTCGCCCTGCGCTGTGTGCGCTAGCTCCGCGTTGCAACTTCTTGGGGCAGAAAAATTAGTGATTAACGGTTAGTGATTAGTGATTAGTGGAAATTACGAATTACGAATTACGAATTACGAATTAATAATTAAACAATTAAACAACAAGGAGATTGCGGGTCAAGCCCGCAATGACGGAAAGCAAATAAACAAATAAACAACTCAACGATTAAACAAAAAAATGAAATGCTTAAGCATTTCATTTTTTTTCGTATCTTTGCAACCGATATGACTGCATTAGCCATAGATATAGGCAACACATTGACCAAATGGGGCATCTTCAAAGATGGAGAGATGCTTTCGTTGGATAGTGCTATATGCTTAGAGGAACAACATATCCGTAAGATTAAAGAGCAGTTGAATTTGGATGCTTATATTGTTTCATCGGTTGCGAAAACACCCGATTTTATTCATCGTATCTTGGATGATGTGAAACATATTGTGTTTGATCATCACACTCCCCTACCCCTCATAAATCTCTACGAAACACCCGAAACATTGGGTTTAGACCGATTGGCTATGGCTGTTGCAGCAGTTCGATTAGCCCCTCAAACCGATGCCTTGATTATCTCGGCAGGAACTTGCATCACAGCGGATTACGTTACTGCAAAAGGCGAGTATTTAGGCGGTACAATCTCCCCCGGACTACGGATGCGAGCACATGCAATGCACGAATTTACAGAGCGTTTGCCCTTGGTGGAATTGCCCGAAGAAGTGGAAAAAATCGGAAAAAACTCGACATCGGCAATTCAATCCGGAATTATTGGAGGCGCACAAGATGAAATATCAAGTAAATTCCTAACATTCAGAGAAAAACACCCTGGGGGTAAAATTTTTCTTACAGGGGGTGATCGAAATTATTTTGTCAATTCAACAAAAAGTAGTATCTTTGTAGTTTGTAATCTTGTATTAATCGGACTTCATGAAATTCTGCGACATAACATTTAAACCTCTCAAAAAACTCCTCACACTGCTGTTTACGGCACTTGTAGCTTTCAGCATACAGGCACAAAATGCCTCTAACTCGCCATATTCTCGATTCGGAGTTGGCGATTTACAGAGCATTCAAACCCCTCGAAACGTAGCCATGGGGGGCATTTCGACAGGATTAACCGGTTTGCACAACGTTTCTAACCGAAATCCGGCAAGTTATATCAACTTGGATTCCAATGCCGTTATTTTTGAATTGAGTTTTCGTACCGCTTTCTCCGAACTGAGCGAAAAACAAATCGACGGAAACACACTAAAAACAAATACGAACAACGCATCCTTAGGACAAATTTCTTTGGCATTCCCTATCACTTCGTGGTTGAAAGCAAGTTTTGGCTTAACTCCGAAATCGGCAATGGGCTACGATGTTCTCAACGAAGGAACAACGAGCGACGGACTTGCATACAACCGTCGGCATCAAGGACAAGGAGGGCTAAATCAAGGATTCTTTGGACTTGCATTGGGAACGAGCCGTATATCCGTTGGAGCAAACGTTAACTATAATTTCGGTTCATACGAGCGTAGCACGACCTACGCTTTCGTGCGCGACTCGATGATTATTTATCCGAGTTACACAAGCTACGAAAAATCGCTTGATGCACAAGGGGTTTCTTTTGACATCGGTGCTCAATACCGCCAACCGCTACCGAACAATTATCAGTTGGGGATAGGTCTAACATACTCTCCGGGCTACAGTTTGAACGCTTCTCGAAGTGAAGAATTGCTCTCTATATTCTCTAACGGACTCGACACGTTGTTAAACCAAAAAGAAACCGGAACGCTGAAAATGCCTGCTCAATACAGTTTTGGGCTCTCTCTCGAAAAGCTTGAGCGTTGGGTTATCGGAGCCGAGTATTCGCTGGTTGACTTCTCTAACTATGAGGAATTTTCGAGGCGCGATGCAAGTTTGATACAGGCAAAAACCTTTCGTGTGGGAGCGGAATTGATGGGGCAACGCACGAGTAACAACTTCATGGGAGCCATATCTTATCGCATTGGATATCATACCGGAACAGGCTATGTTTCCTATCACGATGCGGAGATCAAACAGTTTGGTATAAGTGTGGGCTTGGGGATTCCTATTCGTAGGATGTTGTCGAGATTGGATGTTGCATTTGAATTTGGACGAAGAGGGAGTTTGGATGCCGGACAGATACAGGAGAATTATGGACGTATAACGCTTGGTATTACGGCTTTTGAACGATGGTTTGTTCGTGGGAAATTCGAATAAAAATTATACCGTAGGGGCGAGGCACGCCTCGCCCACATATAAATAAATAGAAATAAAACAATAGTAAACAAATAAAAAACAAGAAAAATGAAATCTTTTAAACCTATCATCGGATTGATTTTTGCGTTGAGCGGATTGAGCGTTTCTGCGCAAAAGTTTGGTGCAACACCGGAAGACAGCGTGGAATGCATCAAAAACGTGTCGCTGTACACCGAATTTTACAAACAAAGAAACTACAATGATGCTTTCGGTCCTTGGCTGGAAACCTACAAACTATGTCCGGGAAGTCACAAAAACCGTTTTATCCACGGAAGTGTGATTGTTGGAATGAAAATCAATCAAGAGAAAGACCCTGCCAAACGTCAGGAGTTGATTGATTTGATGTTGGATATGTGGGATAAACGCGCACAGTATTTTGGACAGGAAAGTTATTGTTCAGGACGTAAAGCCCTTGCTATGCGGGATTACGAGCCTAAAAAAGTATTGGAAATCTACCAACAATTCAAGAAAACCGTGGAAATGGGTGCGGAAGAATACAACATTCCGTTCTTCTACTTTGAAAGTGCGATGGATGCTGAAAAAGCCGGAAAATTGAGTAAGGAAGATGTTTTGGAGGCTTACGACGTGGCGAGTTCTACATTGGAAGCCATGTACAAACAAAATCCAACAGATACGGTATTGTATCACACGATGAACAACTTGGATATCGCCTTTGAGCCTTACGCATCCTGCGAAGAAATCGTTCCTCTGTATGAAAAGAAATACGAAGAAAACAAAGGCAATATTGCTTTCTTGGAAAAAGTTTGTAAGGTTTTGGATCGCAAGAACTGCAACGAATCCGAACTTTTCTTCAAAGCGACTGAGGCTTTGCATGCGCTGAAACCGACTCCGGAAACCGCTTATTTGATGGCAAAAATGTGTGACGGAAAAAAGATGTTCAACGAAGTGATTACGTATTTGACCGACGATGTTGAAAAAATTGAAAGCGGACGTGATAAAATTCGTGCTTATCTTTTGTTGGCGAAAGCGTTGATGAATGTGAACCAATATGCGGAAGCACGTCAAGCGGCGTATAAGGCTATTGAGCTGAATCCTGCTGAGGGCAAGGCTTATATCTTCATCGGACACATGTATGCGCAATCTGCAAAATCGTGTGGCACAGAGCCTGCAGTATCACAAAGAGCGGCCTATTGGGCGGCTGTTGACAAATTCAGAAAAGCAAAAGAAGTGGACGAAAATTCCGCAGAAGAGGCTGATAAACTGATTTCTGTTTATACTCAACAATTCCCCACCGGCGACGACTTGTTCTTCACAGGTGTGAACGAAGGCACTTCCTACCGTGTGGGATGCTGGATTCAAGAAAATACAATCGTTCGTAAAAGTAAGTAAATTTGCCTGCCATGAATTTCATAAAACCTCGTTTAGTGTGGATATTGCTCGCTGTTGGGATGATGGCGATGGGGTGTCTTTCGGATAAAAGCACCTTGGTTATAGAGGCTGACGAACCTGTTCAAACGATGCAAAATGCAACGATACAGTTCACGGATTCCGGACGTTTGCAAATGACGATGTGGGGCGAAGAAATTCATAACTTCGACGATTCTTTGGAAACACAAGAGTTTCCGCAGAAACTGCAAGCCACGTTCTACAATGAAGATGGCGAAGTAACCACCATCATCACCGCCGATGAAGGCACAAATTGGCAAAAGAAACTGTTGATGAATCTTCGTAAAAACGTCGTCATCAAAGACTTGCGAAACGGAAAAACAACCTATACGGAGGATTTCTATTGGGATCAAGACAAGCGAATTATCTATTCGAATGTTCCTGTTCTGCAAATCGACAGCTATGGCAGTCGCTATCGCGGATCGGGCTTTGATTCCGATGAAGAGATGACGAATTTCAACCTTCGTAATGCGCGTTTAGATATTGTTCTTCAATGATAAAAAAGAGGAATTTCCTTGCTGTTTGGATGTTGAACATTAAGGTGTTTTGGCATCGTTTCCTACTCAAAAGATCTGCACGAAAAAAGTCTGCGGAAGTGTCGTTTATGGCACAAAACGTGATGGATTTGCAAGATGTGAGCGTTCGGGACTGTATGGTTCCGAGAGAAAAAATCGTTGCTGTTGATGTGGATTCTTCGTTGGATGAATTGCAACGAAAATTCACAGAAACGGGCTTTTCCAAAGTATTGATCTACGAAAAAACGTTAGACTGCGTGTTAGGCTATGTTCACGCCTTTGATCTGTTCAAAAATCCCAAAAACATTCGTGATATTTTGCGTAAGGTTGAAGTTGTTTCGGAAACGATGCCGAGCAACGACCTGTTGAAGGAGATGATCGAACAAAAACGCAGCATTACGGTTGTTGCAAACGACTCGTGCATAACGTTAGGTTTGATTACTTTGGAAGATTTGATGGAGGAGATTTTTGGTGAGATTGATGATGAATTTGATAAATAGAGGTTGATTTGTTGAAAAAACAAAAATACCTAACGTTTTTTCTTAAAAAAATCCGACACGATTTTTCCGCAAGGTTCTTCCAAAACGCCTGAAACAACGAGTGTTTTCGGATGAAGTATCAACGATTTTTCAATACGTGAATAGCCACGTTTAGGGT
>QMCD01000402.1_pt1 | contig 30134 bp, 39 predicted proteins | sample 1821841 | NCBI WGS metagenome assembly QMCD01 (sample SAMN01991225, study PRJNA193472) | Termite gut metagenome, whole genome shotgun sequencing project. | isolation source: worker | host: Macrotermes natalensis | reverse complement strand
CCGCCTGAACCGCCAGACTTGCGCGGGACTAAAAGACTACCCATTGCTACTCACCACCTCGAATATTACTGGAAGCTCCACGCTTGGCCTGTTCTCGCTTATTGCGCTGATTGTGATAGTGTCTGCGGTAGTGCGACCACCTACTATTTTAGCGAACTCCGTTTCCGTGACTTTAAGCGTGGAGGCATCCTCAAAATCAAATCTTTGGTTGTCAAGGTATATCTTGACATTGTCGCTTGCCGTCAAACCAATCCATTCTATTTGCTGATACCATTTTTCAGGGCCTTGGTTAAGCCATGCGATTCCGGGCGCTAAGTAAGTGGCCATTGAGCCATATCTCACGCCGCCAACGGTTGTAATTGAAGCATTTGGAAGCTCCGTTAAGGCTCCCAATTCTTGCGCCGTAATAGTTACGTCCGCGCTTAAGGGTTTGCCGTTGACTGTGCGGGATTGGGGAACTAGTTTGCTTCGCAAGTTGACCAAGAGCCGTTGCAGTCCGGTTTCATTTAAGTATGCCATGCTTACGCCCCCCATACGTTATTTACGTATATGTCTATGTCTGCGTCTGTGATTGCTATTGAAGCTACATCGCCTATCTGAACCCCGCTGTCAACTACTTCCTTGTTTGCTCCGAAAATTAGGATATCGTTTTGTGTTCCTACAGCAGGGACTGCAAGCCTTGTAGCTACTTGCGCCTCTGTCGCATACTGAGTTGCCAAGGGAACCTCAGGTATTAGCGTCTTGACCGGTATGGTCGGATGCATCTGGAATATTTTTATATCCGATATAGTCTGGTTCCCGGTAAGGGATACGTAATTCCCCGGGATAGCGTCAATAAGGTCTTTTAGTGCCTTGCCTTGTGCGGCGGTAAGCGCAAGCGTTATGGAATTTGACGTTAGCGTATTATTAAGCTGCACAATGCCTTTTTGTGTGGTAGTAGCGTCCGGGATAGTTGTCACAGCGGAACCTCGGTTAATAGTAAGTGTGCCCCCGGCCGCCGTTATGCTTGTTATAAAGTCTCCCTCGCCCTGTAACACCAAGGCATTATAAGCGTTACCAGACGCAAACTGTGCGTTGCCCTGTTCGTCTGTTGTAACTCCCGTCAAAACGTTACCCGTGCCCGTTTTTGAGGCTGTAGCAATTAACGTGCCTTTGGTCAAGGTTCCGTTGGACGTGGCGTTTACTATAGCGTTTCCTGTGCCTATCACGTTAAGGCCTCCAAAGGCCGCGCCTCGCGTAAGCACTAGCGTGTTTCCTGTTATGCTTGCGCCGGTGATAACTTCGCCGGAACCGCTGTATTGGACGTTCTGAATCGCTGTGCCGTCCTTTGTTATTTCTAGTCGATTAGTAACTATTGAAGCTCCCGTTAAAAAATCCCCAGCTCCGGTGACGTTTACGGTAAGCAGATTGGATAGATTTGCTAAATTTACTTCCAGTATATTTCCCGTTGCTGCTCTTACGCTTGTTACTACGCTACCAGTGCCCACGGTTGTTATTGGAGCCTGTAAAGAGGTGTCGGCTTTAGCTAACGTGCTTTGTACGTCTACTGCTAGCTTGGCGTTTGTTACCGCGTTGTTAGAAATCTTAGGAGTTGTTACTGATTGGCCTTGCAAATGTGCGGTTCCTACCGCGCCGTCCGCAAGCTCATTGCTTTGTATTGGGGTGAAGATAAAGTCGCGTCCAACCTCGGGTACTATGCCTAAGAATGAATAAGTGATATCCCCCGTCCCGCTTATCACTGCGACACGGTATCTGGCAGGCTGGTTAGTGTGGTTCTCGTCTGCCGCTATATAGATTTCATCGCCAACAAGTATAGGCTGTAAATCAGCCGCATACTGGCTCGTATTGGTGTACCTGTCCGCATATGTTGAAAACCCGCCTATAGGCCTCCCCGAACCTGTAATGGCCGCTACGCGCTGACTAAGCAATCTTATCTGGTTCGCGGAGCCCGGCAGATCTGTGGCCGCGCTGGTGGAGTTGTCAATAACATCTGAGCGTTGTAATGCTGAATCAGCCAATATTCCCTGCGCCGCCGTAGCAAAAGCAGTGCTAGGTAGATACGCCGCGCTTCCAAGGCCACCAATAGCAACCTCTTGCGCAGGTTCCCCGTCTATGGATACAAGGAACGTTCCGTTTGTCGTGCCTGCGGAAAAGGTAATTGTCTGTATTGCGGTATCCGCAAGCGCGCCTTGTGCGGCTGTAGCAAACGCAGCTATGTTTTGGTACGCAGCCGTTCCAAGACCGGCTATTGATACATCCGCTCCGGGAGTACCGTTTACTACTACGTGTATAGTCCCGTTGATGGAACCTTGTTGAAGCGTTACGCTTTGAACTGAACTGTCAGCCAATATTCCCTGCGCCGCCGTAGCAAATGCGTTTGCGTTCTGGTAAGCAGCGCTCTGTAAACCGGTTACAGCTACCTGCGTCTCTACGCCGTCTACGTTGGCCGTTACGGTGCCATTGGTTGCGCCCGAGGCTAATGTCACGGATTGTACTGCCGTGTCTGCTTTGCCCCCCTGAGCCGCCGTAGCGAAGCTTGCAGGCGTGTACCCGGAACCGGCCAGTACTCCGTTGCTGTCATAGACTGAAAACTGACCCGCTACGCCGGAGTTAAGTATTGGCTGGTATATGTTATCCATGCCGGCTTCTATAGTGGCGGTTGTAAACACAGGAGTAAGCACGAGCCCGCCCGCTGAATACTGGGACCTTACTAATCCGTTGTTGGACATTTTGAAGCGCTCAACGGAAGTGGTAAAGTTTGCGAGATAGGTAAGAAGCGCGTCTAAGGAAGTAAACTGATAACCATCTGTTACCCAAAGGTTAATATTGTTGTTCCAGTCGTTTACAGTGAGAATGGACGGAGGTATCGTAGACGTCTTGAATTCTATGTAATCCCCGTAACCTGAACCAAGCTTGATAAGCTCCAGCCTTGTTCGCTCAGTCGTGTATGCGTCACCTGCGCCTATGGTTGGTTCAAAGTTTGCAAAGACCGTGCCGGGGTTCATGGGACTATAATCCTTAAGGGGTTTAAAGTAGGCTTCATTGGTTATCGGGATTACGGTAGCTGCGGACGTTGGCCGGGGAACGTTTTGCAACACAAAGAACGTGGCCCCTAAATCCACGCTGTAAACAATGGTTCCCTGCCTGATTGAATTGTGCTGATTATAAATTCTGGTAGCACCCATACGGGTAAAAGACGTTGTAAGCGTGTCGGAGGTGTAACTAAGGACCTCACCAACGGCTATAACATAGAGGCGGCGCAGCACGTTAAAGTCTGAATAATCCTCAGCCTGTGCAAATATCAAGACGATATCATCCGTAGAGGAAGGTAATAGCTTTGTGCCGTCCTCATTATACCTGTACAGCGCGGACAACGGAACGTCAACTGGCACTTGAAAATCAGGTATGCTGTCGGAATCAAAAAAATATATGTGTTCAAAGTCAAGGCTTTCAAGCTCTGTTATCCCCAACCCCGTTTTGAGGTCTACCTGCTGAGTTGTTGTAACCTCTATCCCGTTGCCTAATTCGCGCTTAGTGGTAGCAATGTTTAGCACTCCATTAGCGTCAAGCGTTGACACCGAATCAGAGACTACCGCCCCGGCTACCGTCTTGTCAACTTTTCCAGCCATTCCGGCAGTGTATGTTGGCGTGTCTACGTAATCAATATTCAGCTGAGCACGGTTATTTACTACCGGAACGCCGGTACCATTAAGGTCAATACCAGACAAGGCGCCGGACTCCAAGCCCTCTACCTGATTTTGGAGAGTAGCAATATCATCCTCGTCTGCCAAAAGCCTCGCGTCAAGCGCCGCTTGGTCAACTTGGTACTGGCTTACATCCAATTTTTGCGTGTCATGGTTTATATGCGGCCGTGTTGGGTCTGTATTGTCTACCATGTCCCCCGTTACGCCAATAACACCTTGTATGTCAAGCGTCTGCTCGGCTAAGATAGAGAACTTGAATATTCCGGCATCTGCATCGTAAGAGTCAATAGAAACCATCAGGCCATTAGCACCGGCTGTTGTTAGGCTGACTACATCCCGCGTGTAGTCCATTAATTGTATCATCTGGTCGGGAGTAACTTCGCTCCCGTTAAGTATTACCCTGATGATATTTATAAATGGAAACGTGGTGGTAGTAAGGTCGTAGCCTGTTACGTCTATTTTCCAAAGCTGTTTAAACCCATAAGGCACTTCGCCTTGGATGAACGGGCGGGCTTCCAGAGGCAGTTTCTCAGTTATCATTTTAAGCCTCCTAATAAATCATGTTAAACATGGGGCGTAATTGGTCGCGGAGCCATCCAAGGGGTAACAGGTCACGCGCAACTCTTATAAAAACCTCACGCTCATATGCAAATTGCTTGTTGGTGTAATCCTGATTCATTTCGTTTGTGCTGTTATTCTGGTCTTGCATGTTATTGAACTGGGTAACCGAATTGCTTACGTTTGAGGTATCGGTTTTGGATGTGGAATCGGTTGTGCCCTCGGTGTGAACGTTTGAATCACCTGACCGAGTACGGGTTTCCTGCATGTTGTCTGCGGCCTTTGTCCAATCGTATTCCACATCGTCCGTGACTTCGTTTTCTGCGGTTAACACCGTTGCGTTTGCAATTCTTTGAGTGTTATCCGTTGTCTGTGTAGAATCTGTATCTTGAGAAGATGTAACTTTGCCGGTGGTTTCGCTTGTTCCAGTTTGGACTACTTCTGTGCTTTGGCCTCCAAGCCGGGTACCGTGGCCGGTAGTGGTTCCTATAGAATGATTCTCGTCCTTTTCAAGCTCTGCGGAGGTCATAAAGCTTAACAGATTAACCTGCGACCAATAAGCGGGGCATATCTCAAGACATTTATTCTCGAACAATTGCGCCCATCTTACATAATCCTGGTTACCCAGGAACATGCGGTCGAACTCAGTCATGATGTATTCTACAGTTGCTTGGCGGGCTACTTCCTCTATGGCATGCAGACCAACATCTGTCGGAATGTATGACGGGGTCTGCATAAAGTCTGGCATATACATAAATGCTGATTCTGACTTTCCAAGGAATTCATGGAACGTTATTGGCTCAGGATGAAACCCTACGCCGTAAAGCTGGTCAAAGTAATTCCCTACATATCTGAGGTTATACTCATTTTGCCCGAACATCTTGTCTAGCCACCCCCTCCGTCTGTGCGGCCTCATCGTCAACGCTCTGAGCGCGACCGCTTACCGTGGGCTGTATGCCCCCTTGCATAACCGCTTGTATAATTTCTTCCATGTCCTTTGCTTTCAAGCATTGGATGCTGGTTCCGAACTCAGCGTTAATCTTCTCGCACCAATCCTGCCTTTGCTGTAGGCGTGAATTGGCAAGCGCAAACGTCTGGCTGTAGTTTATAATAGTTTCGGCAGGGCCTACGCCAGCAGCTTTGTTTTGCTCAACGTTGAACATGGTTCCGAGCAACGCGTAGATTTCGCCCTCCACTTTGTTGTAGTCCTGCCATAGAGCCATAAGGATTTCCGGCCGGAACCCAGTCTCAAACACTTGAAAGTTTTCCATCTTAAACGCTTCGTCAACAAAGATTACTGGGTATCCCTCGTCAACCTTAGTCTCAAAGCGGGCAAAGCTTTCCTTGTCGCTCTCATTCATCTTCACGATAGACGGGAATCTTGCCTGCCGTTCTGCTATAGCTATACTCTGTTGTATGCTAGCTAGTCTATCAGCGAAAGCGAGCAAGTAATGGTTGAACTGTTGCCTTACAGCGTTATCCCAAAGTATTCGCGGAAGATTATCAAGTGGCGTAAGCTGCTCCCCGTTAATTGGCATTGGCCGGGTTGATAAGAGGTCGCCGTATACGTTTAGGTGCCCATCAGAGGTATACGGTAGGATAAACGTTCCCTCGGTGCAGTTAAAGAAACAGACTGAGCCCCGGTCTATGAGCATAAGCTCCAGTTTCTCGCTTGTCAGCCCGGGCGGTAATCCCTCCCAATGGAACATGTGAGAGGCGATTGCGCGGTATTGGAAATACTTCATCTTGGAAATGATATCAACCTGCAACGCGAAAGGTATCATACCGGAAGTGCGCATTATTCTTTCGCCTCCTCCATACGAGACTCCTTATAAATTTTTACCGCTTTTGCGCTGGAGATTGCTTTCTTGGCCACCGCCATAGCGTCCGTAGCGGGCTTTATGCCACCCATGTTGAGGTAGACAAAATTCAGCGCGTCTGCGTGGTCTTGCTCGTCTGCTATGATAGTTTCCAGCACAGGCACAAGCGCGGCGTATTCAGGGCGTTCTTTTGCCTCGTCAAGCACCTTGAAGTATCCTTCTATGGCCTCTGCTTCATCACGAATTAAATCCCATATCTTGTCGAACATATTACACACTCCTTAGTTAAAATTTTCTGGTCTTATCAGGGTTTTCCAAACTCGTACACCCGTTCTGAACTGGTTGAGTATCACGGGATTAGCTTCTTGTTTTACAGGGTTTGTAATTATCGCGTCCTCTCCTACCATCGTATAGGTGAAGTTTTTGCCGGAGTCCCTTACAAGCTGGTTACTATATTCGTCCACAGCATGCCCGAAATGGTCAAGGAACATATCAAAGTTAGCTTCATCTAGCGGGTTCAAGTAAGATATAAGGATTTCGTATTTGCCAGCCAGCTTGTTAGTTTCTTGGTACTGTCCTACAAGCGTTATGTTCTTAAAGAGGTTTGCAACCTTACCGTTGTGCAAGTCGTTCTGTATGCTCGCCCATCTGTTCAGGTAATCATTAATGTTGCCAAGCATAAAGGAATGGACTTCATTGCGGTAACTACCGAACAATAGCGTTTGTAAATTGTCTCTAGTAGGTGTTGCGCTCAAATTAGGAGCGTTTGATTGGTATACTATTCCCAAGTTATTGTCAACACGTTCAACGCCTTCGGCTATAGAGCGAGAAGTTGCCGTTTGAGTTGTTGTTGTAGTTATAGTCTGGTCGGGAACATGAACTATTTGCGTTCCTGATTGCTTCATAGTTCCTACTGTAGTGGTACTGGAATTTGTGCCGTTAGAAGCCCCTACGTTAGTAGTGCTTGAATTTGAGCTGCCTCCCCCAGGATTAGTTGTAGTTGAAGTATGTGCTTCTGTATAGTTGCTGCCGGGACTACCAAAGGTATTAGTATAATAAGCCGCATCACTAGTCATATCCACTACCACGCCATTGCTGTTTAGGTACTCTGTAAAAGTCTCAATTCTGTTTCCCACCCTTTGGTTGGATGTGGTTGATGACCCGCTTCCAGTCGTAGAGCCAGTGGTTGATTGTGAATGTGGGCCTTGATATGTGGAACCGGACATACTTTGGCTGTAAGGGTCTGTTGTGTTGCTTACATCAATTCGCTGGTCATATCCTTTTGTAAAAGTAACGGCCTGAGTAGTGATTCCTAATGCTTCCGCGCTTAATGCCATTATTGCGCCTCTAACCGTGCCTAAGTCCTTTATGTACTTAGCCTGCATGCCCTGCATCTGTAAAGCATTTACCTTACCGATATACGTCTCAAACAACTGGTTCAAGGATATGTTTACAAGGTTAGTGCCGTCCGAGGCGAACTTTGCCGGGGTATCGCCTACTGCATTATACGTCACAGTTTCAAAGGGGCTGTAAACTCCCTCCATATACATATAAGGATTCTTACCGGATGTATACAGTGTGGTTGGGAGTACGTATATCCCGCCCATCTTGTCAGGCGCAATCATAACGGCCAATGCCATGCTGTAATTGAACTGCATATCAGTATCAGAGAACGTTCTGGATTGCCCGCTTGCCAACGACCTTATAGTAATTGTGGTATACCACTTGCCCGCTTTAGGGTTCCGCGTTGTGGGATTAGCTATCTCAGGCAATAGCACGTTGGTTAAACCACCGGGATTAGGCAAGTAATAAGGCGGTGATACCAAATCCAAAGCGTTATACTTCTTTGACTTCATTAAAAATGTCGCAAGCGCGGTGCTTGACAGCGTGTAGTATTGCTCGTAAGGCGTTACGTACTCTATCTCTCCCCACGGCGTGTTCATCCTGTGCGTTGTGTCCTCGGCGGCATTGGGGTATCCGATAGGAATATCTAAGTCAACGCTTAGAGAATCAGGAGTTGTTGATACTCCCAGTACGGAATTAGGCACATTGATAACCGCTGTTTCTTCTTCGACCGTTGCGGTTTCCTCAAAGGACAGCGACACGTGAGAGGGTAGCCTTACGGTTTTGTTTATATTCAGGTCTACTATGGCCTTGCGCGTCAACAGCGGACGTCTCGGTGCCCACGGCTCTGGCAGTAAATCATATCTTGTCGCTTCATCTGGGGTAAGGCTCCTGCGCGTGACGTTGCCAAAGAACATTATATTTTTAAGCTCTACAGTGGCAAAGGAATCTTGGATGATTTTGATGTGGACGACACGAGGATTAACGCGCTCATGTCCCGTTACAAAGTAATACCAGCGCTGTCCGTTTTCGTATAGCCTTATATAATCAACACGCCGTAAATCAGCGTCAGAGATTTCAACTTTAATAATCGCGTTTGTCTTGTTAGCGGGATCACGCATAACAACTGCCGTTGGCATATCCCAATGCTCGTTAAGATTTATTACGGCATCGCTTGCGGGCTCATCGCTGAATGAATATCCCGTATAAGCATAAAACGTTACTTGTACCATTGTTATCCTCCTATAAAGTTTCCTGTGGCAGCTGGGATACAGGAGGCAAACCAGCCGCCACAGTCATGGAAAGGAGTGTGATGTTATTTTAAGAAAACTGTGTTGCTTTGGGGCTTAGCCACGCAAAGCCGCTCTACATAGCGGGCAGTGTTGGTGTAGCCGCCGCCAAGGATAAACGCCTGCGTCTGGATGTTGTCATTGACCGGGAACACGTTCCCAAAGTCATCCTCAGTGTAGCATCCCTTGAAGTTATAGTCGGCCTGTATTGCCCAGTGGTCTACATCGGCAGCGGGACCGCCCTGTGTTTCACTGTATGTGCCTGTTACGGCTCCATCAGCGTCAAAGATTGGGAACATGGGAGCGTTAGCCGCCGTCATAGGCAACAGGCCGCCAAGGTCATCCAGAATACGGATAGGCACGCCAAGGAAATTTGACAGGGAGCCGGGAATATCTGCGTAGTTAACGTCGCCCATGAAGTGGTCTAGCTTGAGGAAGTCAACCAGCGCATTGGCGTAGTTGTCGGTGAGGTATAGCCTCTGCCTGTCGGGCGTGACGGTGTGGGGGAACTCCACGCTGCTGTAAATGCTCTTGCCAAACATAAAGTCTGTCTTGAGGTTGCGCAGCATGTTAATTGCCTGTATCGCCGTTGCCTTGTCGGTTACATCGGGCAGCGTTAAGGATAGCTGGGTTTTCATTGCTGCCGGAAGCTCGTTGTAGAACTTGTAGAACAGGTTCTTATACAGACGGTATAAGGTGTCGTTTGCGCCGTCATTCAAGCTCTGTAACACAGCCGCAAGGTAAAGCCCGATTTCCTCCGGCACGCTCATAGCGTCCTTAAGCTGGTCGGCGAACTGCGTGACCATGAACTGCGTGCGGATTTTGAACGGGTGGTATGTTGCCTGTACGTCAGCCTTGCGAATCTGGCCGTTGTTGGGGACAGAACCGTTAGCAAACGTGGGCGGGTCAAACGGGCGAACGGGGCCGATTGAGACGGAGCGGATAAATCCGCCATAAGAGTAGGGCCGATCCCACTCAGACAGGTAGTTTTGCAGATTGGACAGCTTAATCATATCCGGGCCTTTAGTCTTAATCAGCGCCGAATAGATATAGCTCCATTTGTCTGAGTACCCCGCGAATGCGGTCGGGTCGTAACTTAGCTGAGTCGTGCTAAAGTATTCCTGCACAAGCTCATTCAAGTTACCTACAAAGCCTTGGTAGTTGTCTGCCATTGTGAATACCTCCATAATATTATTCTCTAACGAGCATTAACCCGTTAAAAGTCAGTTAGGTTTTACCATGCTCGCTAGAGCATTCATTTCCTTGCTAGTGGCTGTGTAAAGCTGTTTCCAGATGTTGTCTGAGTTCTCAAGTACTGTTACTTTACTTTCCAGCGCCCCAACCCGGTTGATTACCACAACTAAATCGCCGCTGATATCCTCAATTCTTACGCCGTTGTGGTTTACCAATCCGAGTACTTGCTCTAGCTTCTTATCTACGGTGTTTCTCCATTCATGCTCAGCCTGGGTCTTTGCGATTGCTTCCTTGCGTATGTTTCTAACGTTTACCCATACAGAAACCGCCGCCGCTAACGTTGGGATAAGAGCTATTAAATACATTACATCAATCGTCATAGCTTACCCCACGTTTTCTCATAGGATTCCGTTGCGTATACTTCACCCCCTGCGCCCAATCCTCTAAAAATTGTAGTTGTTCCCGGACGTTGCGGCTTATCATTGTCCGTTTCCGTTGTTGCCGTCACCCCAAAATCAGACGCAAGCCCAGTTTTAATGTTGTTGCCAATATTGTTGCCCATTCGGCTTCCTGTTTCCGATTCCGTTATCTGCTCCGTGAGGTTCAATCCCCATTGTTCCATGACTTCGGGGCTTGCCGTTATCTCAGAGGGGCTGGTTACGGTCAAATTTGGCTGTAATCCATTTTGCTGAGGTATTTCCTCGGGGGTAGTGAACGGCTCGTTAAGGGGCGTTTCCGTTGGACTGGGAATGGTCTGCGGCGTTACCCCGGGAGTTATGCTCGGTTCAGGAGTTGTTTCCGGCACAGCGCCGGGAGACGGAAGATTGGGCATGGATGTAGGTTGTACATCAGGGAATATCCCGGGTTGAGGTAGCACCGGCTTAGTAACGTTGTCCTGAGACTCTACTACCGGCTGTACATCCTCTTGAACTTGCGGTTCTGCTTGAGGCTCTACGGGTACAACAGTTTCAGCTTCTATCTGCGCTCCGGTGTCAACTTCCGTTGCGGCGGGCTGTTCGCTTATCGGCGGTGAATCTATCAATTCATCAAGTGTTGCAGCCCCACCGGGCAATTCGTCTAAGATGATGATTTGAGGCAACGTCTCTATGGTATCAACCATAGTCCGTACTTCATCACCCCGTAAAGCAGTATCACTGCCGCTATCGATATCGCCGCTATATCCGATGACGTTATCTGTCCCCAATCCCTCCGGCGTGTCAGGCTCCACAGGACTGGATGCCGGGGCGGGACTAGGCCCATTGCCAGGCATGCCCCCCGGACCGCTTCCCGGTACTTCTGGCCCCGCGCTAGTCGGAGGCGTATCTGATACCTCATTTCCGCTTCTTGGATTAGCTTCAATTATAACACCCCTTGTTCCCGGTACGCTCGATGATGCTTCGATTGTTATGTTTCCTGCGGCGGCTTGTGCGAAGTCATTCCTCAAGCCCTTATCAAACGCAGACTTTTGCATCTGGCTTTGTACGCCTTGCGCCGCTGGGCCCAGTATCGCACCCGCTACCGCTCCGTATCCGAATTCTTCTAATGTTGGAGCTTTTCCTTGCAGGATTGATTCAATGTTTTCTTCCAATCCCTCACCTACAGCGTCAAGGGCGGCTGATGCGATTGGGCTTCCCTCTACTATTTTGCCTAATGCACCACCGGGATTGAACACTTTAGCGCCTATGCCCTCCGCAACGCCTGCCGCGACCGCTGGCCCTATAGCTTCGCCCGGGGATGCACCGCCTATTCTTTCGTTACCGTAAACCTGTGTAGCGCCAATGCCACCAGCGGCAACGGGGCCGATTACAGCAGCTGCCGCGATATTTGGAATCGCTCTGCCTACAACATCAGCGCCCTTTGCGATTACTCCAGCTACCGGAGATGCAGGAGCGGGAATTATACTTTCGGCCACCTTGTCGATTTGGCTTGTTGCGCCCTGTCCCCACTGCAACGCTGCATTGCTGTACTGCTGAGATATCTGTGCGCGTTGTGCATAGGTTTCTCCCGGTGCGAGTGACGGGTCAATAGTCGGGTCTAATCCTGCGGCTTGGCTCGCAGCCATGCTTGCGGCATTGAAGTCTTGTACTGCACTTACTACTCCGGCCCCGATATCAACCACGCCTTTAGCTATTCCAGATACCACGTTGCCCACTTGCGCTATAGCGTTGCCCACAGGATTAGCGGGTTCGGGCGGTGTTAACTTATTTGGGATTGTTAGCTCTCTTTGTGCGGGCGCCGCCACGGGGCCTTGAGTTTGAGGCGCAACGGGTTTTGTAGTCGGCGGTTGTGGCTTGGTGGTCTGCGCCTCTTGAACCTTTATCCTTTGCCACATATCCATAGTAATTCCCCCTTACAGTGATTCGATCATCCTCTTAATCTCATCGAATGATTTCTTAGTCGGTTTTTCTTCGTCCTTGGTTTTACTGGGGTCTGGCGCTTTGCCTACCTCAAGAAACAGCTTGTGGTTCGTGTCCTGTAGTTTTGTGTTTTGCTTTTTGAGGCTGGCGACCTCGTCTTGTAGCTTTACTATTTCGGGAACCCTGCCGTGCAGGCTGTTTTTCAGTTCCCCTTGCAGGAGCAATATCCCGCTAAGGACTTCTGCTTGGTCTATTTCGTCCGGTATCTCTGGATGTCCCATGATAAGTTCCGCTGCCGCATTTAGAAGCGGCATGTATTTTGTCTCAAAATCCTCCGGGGTAATGCTCGGATCTGCCATAATATTCTTCTCCTTTTCCTTAATTTATTCTATTTCGGTTGCTTGGTTTAAAGGGTATACCTCCTCGGACTCTACCAGTTCGGGATTTGCCGCCTTGGCGCGGCCCCTGCGGGGCTTTGTCTCCTCGACCGGTTCCTGTTTGAGTTTTAGCTGTTCCTCTAAATCTTCGATACGCTCCGTGAGCCTATCCTCCATTTGCTGGATGTACTTGCAGATGTTCATTTCTGCTTGTTTTGGCGTGTAATCCTTTGCTATTTGCCGATATAAGTTATTCGACCTCGGTGTTACTTCCACCTAATTCATCCTCTCTTAAAAGTTTTGTTCGTGTTATGGTATGGACGCCGTACTTGTCGGTTGCCCACTCGGCCTCTAAATACCAATGATATAATATGTCGTTAAACATCTTGATAAAGGCTGAAACTATCGCTTTGTTACCCTCTATCACTATTACCCGGTCAACATGACAAAAGGCAAGCTTGTTGTTCTTTGATATATATTTCCCAATCAGGGATTTCAATATATTACCCACTTCGCTTTTCCTCGATTCTGTCATGCTCTCCGAAATACTTGCGCCCCTCGTAGATAGAGTTTACCCGGTATACCAAGTACTGAGTCTTGGCAAGCATCCCTCGATAATGTCCCCCCGGATGAACGGGAGCGATAATTTCCTCCCCCACGGCCATTGGCAAAGCTCCGGCTGTTAACTCATATTCGTATTCTTTGGCCTCTTGGATTGGACTGCCGTTTAGCGTCCTCACATACTGGCCGGAGACATAAACCTTATCGGAGCTTCTTGTATTAATTTCCGTCCAGTCTACACGGTTATCAGCCATATTGAATTGCTGTTCAGGAGGTTTATTTACCGGGAGTGTTCCCGTGTCCTCTGCCCTGGTTATCGGCGGGGCCATTGCTGTTGGTGCCTTAGACTTAAACCACCTGTCAAATCTGGTGGTGTTAGGGGCCTCTCCCGGCCTCGGGCTTACGTTTATATTCCGCAATGGTTTTGGCGCGGATTTGGGGCCTTGTAGCCTCTGTGCTGACGTGGTATTGAATTGGCTATATTGGCTCTGGAAATTAGCGGGAGCGGATGTTGATAAATATGGTGTCGTGCTGAGATTTGCGTTTAGCGTTGTCTCCGCTTCTTTCTGCAACTGCTCAAGCAGCTTGGTGTTTTTCTCAATCTCCGCTGTTAGCTGAGCCTTTACTCTTTCAAGCTGCTCAAGCTGGTTCTGTCTATCTGCAAGGAGCCTTTGCGCTCTTGCCAGTTCTTGCGGCGTTGCCACGCTCCTCACCCCCTTTTGCGTTATTCCCTTTTGTTCCACTTGGTAATAATATTTGACACCTTTCTTTACTTAATATAGTAAGGGAGCCGCCCCTTTCACGGTTTCCGCAATACCCCAGCTTCCGGCTGTTGAACGGGCATTACTGCGGCTCTCATTACTGACTATTTTATGTGCTGGTCTTTGGCCTGAGACACAAGCCACGAATTGAGCCACCTAGCGCCGGCCGCCTCTATCACTATGATTGAGCCTTGGCGGCCTGAATTGTTTATCCATTCGACAAGCGGGTCTGTCAGTTGTTGAAATTCCATAAATTCACCTGTTTTTATTTGGCACATATTCTTCTCCTTTTACTTAATTTTAGTGTTGACTTTCGTGCGGACGTATGGTATTCTTATATCAGAGGGGAGGTGACACGGTGTATACGCATTACAGGAGAGTGGTTCTTGTTCCTACGCAGTTATTCGGAAGATTTACGATTGTTCGCTGGGCACACAGATAAGAAAGGAGTTTACGATGGGATACGATAAATACGAGCTTGAGAAAATCGCTAAGTTTATGATGGTAGACATTGAGCGCAGCACGGGAAATATCCAAAACGGAATCGGCGGGTTTTTCCTTGCTAATTTCCTTAAGGGGAAGCTATCGGCGCTGTACCAGCTTGGATTATTGAGCGAAGAAGGCTGGAATGATGCTTGGATGTCGGTCAATGACGCTTTACGGGCGTCCGCGAGAGTGGAGGAGTAGTATGAGGAATTATACGGATGAGTACAATAGGCGTAAGGCTAAGCGCCGGAGGATATTCCTAGAGGGCGATAAGGAACTGATTGACGCGCTGTCCCCGCTGGAACGGAATGCCTTAATGCGGGAGCTTCGCAACACCATGAACACGTACCTGTTTGCGTTCAAAAAGGCTAAGGAGCTTTGTCTCAGGGAAAAGAAGTGACGATGGTAATAGGTACGGCCGTATACGTCTTGACGATGTTAGCGTTCGCGCTGATAGTAATTTACGAACCGTAAGGAGGTGATAACTTGTCTATGCTTTATGAACCCGGGTATTTTAGGATCCTTGACGCTACTGGTGCTCTAGTCGCTGAGGGAACGTTCACCAGCATTGATGACGCCCTGAGAAGCTTGCAGGCTGAGAATTACAAATCCCGCGTTGACGGCCAGCTAAACGATACGTACCACGTGTATAAAAAGGATGAGATTGGGGCAATAAACTTCATTATGCCGCTGTTTAACTTTAAGTAACCCGCTACGGCGGGTTCTTATTTTTGCAATCGCTGCAAGTATCGTTTTCCTCCCTGCGCTCTTGATTGGTGGGGTTTGGCTTATCCTTGGCTCCAAAGTAAAATGATACTACTACCAGTAATATTCGCTCAAAGCTACGGGACAGCACTTCATTGAACTGGATATTCGGCACAAGTACCGTAGCTATGAACGCAATGCAGTACGAAACGGAGAACAGGATAGCTAGGAGGGCTTGCGGGCGTTTAAGGACTGAGTTCTTGAAGATTTCCAACCCCCTAAATATAACGGACAGTCTTGTAGCGGGTAATAATACCCAAACGGCCATATCGGAGCGTTGTTCGCGGTGCTGTTAATTAACTCTACTGTTCTCGTACAGTTGGACGGCGGCCACGGCTTATGATTTCTGCACATAGTCTGTATAGGTAAGGCTTGTAAGAGCCTCAGATCGGACAACGTCACCGTTTTTAATGTCTTGCACGTATGTCTTGGAGCCTATTCCGACCGCTACACCTGCATTGTCAAATACAAGCACATCATTTACCCATACGCGTCCTGTACCCACTAACAGGTATGTTCCAGCTGTAGCTACTATCTGGCCGCCTAAAGGATTGGTGCATGTATAGTACGGGCTTGCTGTTGACTGAGACTCAATGTCCGCAGTTGTTGAAGTATCAAGCACTGTATCAATGTCCCCGGCAAGGATATGCTGGATTAGTATTCCCTGCTGTTGAACTTTGGCGTCCGTGGCAAGGTACTGTTGCCATCTGGTGGCGTCATCCGACATATGCTTCTGTAATGCTGCTAATGACAGGATTGCGGAGTCTGTGCCTACAAACATGTACACACCCACAAGACCTGTAATCGGGTCTATAGCGTCACTTACGTATATCAAGTCATTCTGATGTAGTGTCCCGTCCGTAAGTGCCTGTGCGTATTCTGCTGTAGTGTATGCTGGAGCATTAGGTGTGCCGGATGCTATGGGCTCTAAAGGAATTTGCTTGGGAGGAATCATTTTTATGCGTATAATAGGGTTGTCAGGAAGTAGGGTCCCTGATTGGGTCGATATCCGTATTGGGTCGCCCTTTGTGACTGGAAAGATATTAGTAAAATTATATAGGGTGCGGACATCAAACCATACAATCTGCCCTCCTATTAGAATCATTACTCGTATGGCGTCAGTAGTTTCTTGGAACTGTATCTGGATACTTGCAAACCCTGTATCCGGCACAATCCAGTCAGCGTAAGGGGCTACCTCAACTGGAGCCCCAATCTTCGCATAGTCGGGCATTAGGGCATATGCTTTTGCGGCAGGGGATATTAATGTCTTAGGAGGTATGTACCATAGTTCTATAGTAAACTGGGTAGTGCCTAGCTGGTCAGAGCCTGTGCTATTAAGCTGGGCCTCTACAAGGTCCCCTGCGGACACTGGGAAAAGGAAGGAGTCCGCATTGGCGTTTATCCACATAGACGTAGGTAACAGAGCAGGTACTGTTTCTACTCTCTCTACTTCTACTCCGTTTATTCTTACAGCTCTTGCAACGGTTGTTCTCTGGGAATCCGCAATCTCAAGGCCTCCTATAGACCTAACCATTACGAATCCTTCTGAGTCTGCTGTCCACGATATCACGCGGGGATTACTGGAGGGTTGAAGATATGTAGGCCCCCAATATGACTTTCTTACACTCTTTGAGTAATCTGGAAGGAAAGCATCTCCTTGTGGGCCTGGCACACCAGGTAAACCCTGTACGCCCTGTACGCCATTTGTCCCTGCGGGTCCTTGTAATCCCTGCACACCCTGCGGGCCGTCAGGGCCTCTCATTACGAATCGTGTCCACTCGCCATCTATTTCGGATTGTGCAGTTGGCGGATTGCTTGTCTGGTCAACTAGGCATACAAAAGTATCCCCTGTATATCCAATAAGCACATCGTACTTGTAGTACGGTGGCTGGCTGTTCTCTGGTAAGTACCTTGTGTTGGATATAGCAGCTGAACCTTGCGGTCCCCTTTGTCCCATAGGTCCTGCCATACCTTGCGGTCCTTGTATGCCCTGAGGACCCGCTACACCTTGTATTCCTTGTGGGCCTTGTGGGCCTTGTATACCTTTTTGACCTTGCGGGCCGGGCATACCTTGGGGGCCTTGTTCGCCTGGATCACCTTGAGGGCCTGCCATAAGTGCGGACATATCATTCCATGTTTGGTTCAATTCGTCCCACTGTTGAAGAATAGACCCTGTGACTACATCAAGCCCGTTCACACGCAGTAGCGGGTTGTCTATGAAGTACAGGTCACGGTCTGCGGCTGATGCAAACAAATAGTCATTGGGTACTTTATGGACAGCGTCACCCATTATAGCACGGTTCACGTAACCTATGGTGGCAACGTTGCCCTCTTGGTCTTTGAGTTTTGGATACTGATTATATGTTGCCATTTCCTACCTCCTAGGCTGAAGTAACTGATACAGTGCAGGATGCTGTCTTAGTACCATCTACTGTGATTACAGCGATTACTGTTGCGCCTTCAGCAACTGCAGTTACCAGACCAGCGTTCGACACGGTTGCGACCGAAGTTGAAGAGGACTCCCAAAGCACAGATTTGTTTGTAGCATCATCCGGTAGCACCGTTGCAACTAATGTTTCAGTTGCGCCCACAGCCAAAGATGTAGTACTTTTGTTCAGTGCTACACTTTCTACAGGTATGATTGAAGCCGCCAACTCCATGTTCACTGTTCCAATGTTGACAAGGGATGTTAAACCTATATCATCAATATCGGGTGCTACAAAAGGAGAGGCATCGGGTGCTGTGGAGTTTACGTACCCTATAGTTGACAAACTTTCCTCTGTGGTAGTTGTGACGGGAGGCTTTACATCTGGTACAATGTCTCCGTCTGCTACGCCCTTGAGGTATGCGGCGTTTGTGAGGCTGGCTGTGTCCCGCTCTATCGGCATCGCGTAGCTGGGTATCAGGTTCCCGCTACCATCTATATATCTTCTCGCCATGATTTCACCCCTTGCAACTCAAATTTGCGAAATATTTTTATTGATACAATTCTGTGTTTATTACATAAGAAAATGATTCGTGAATCTTTGGGTGTTGTACATAGTGGCATGGTACGCATAGCGTTATTAGATTTGTCTTATCGTTACTTCCACCTTTCCCCATTTCCTTTATGTGATGCATTACCAAATTTTCTTTACTTCCGCAAATGTAACATGCGTATTTGTCGCGCTTAAGAACTTCTTTTCTTACCTCGCGTGGGATGCGTTTCCTTTTGCTCTTGTTTTTCCTTGTTGTTGATAAGATAGTTTCAGGCACTGGAGGCGGTTGCTCATCCTTACAATACTCAATATCAGAAACCCCCTCGACTTCATACCACTTTAATAATTGGGGTATTATTTCCTCAGTGATATTATCGTCATATCCTCTTTCTATCCCAGCAAGCATTGCAGGAGGTATCCCAATGTTTTTTGCCATATTCTCCAAGGTTATATTTTGCTTCTCTCTATAAGCCTTAAGAATCTTTAGCTTTTTGTTTTTCATCAGAATACCTTTTATATTTTCCTTTTATCATATCACGCCTATAATGTCATAGTGCTCATACAGGCTTTTGACCTGTTCTTCCGGCATGTTGTACGGGTCGCCGGGAAAACTTATCGTTTTAGATATCTCGGCCAGTATTGCTCGCATCTGGTCTATCGTGGGATTATCAGGCTTTACGATTGACGGAGGTTCGGGATCTCTTGGCCCGGTTACTTGTGAAGCGGCGCTGTTCTCTAGCGCTGTTACTCTGGCATCTAACTGGTAGATGTAATTGATTACTTCGGGCAGCCCCTTAAGCTTTGGTGTTGCGGCGCCTAAGCAAAGCACCAGCAATATCCCGCTAAGGAAACCCGCAGCAATCCTTTTCACCAGCTAGCTAAACTATTCCAGATTTGGCCGTCTGTTACTGTAGCGGGGCTTTCGGTCTTTACCGGAGCCGGCTGTGCCATGCCTTTTACTTCTGCTGGGGGTGACTGGCCTGTGCGCTGTATGCGCTCTACTTCTTCCTCGTATTTAGCGCTTTGAATATCTCGCATTGTTATCCTCCTATCTAGGCCACGCTCTTACTACTGAGCATTAAGCGCTCTAATGCGTAGCGGGTTGCGTCTATCGTGTGGTTGTTTATGTCCGGGTATCCGGTTACTATCTCGTTATACTTATCCCGTTCGTACTCGTAGTTGCTGAACTCTTTAGCGGCTCTAGGCGTACGTTTCGGGTCAATTACTATCTTTCTGCGCTGCAACCATTTCATCCCGTACTCAACGCTCCCGGGGCCTTTTATGGCTCCTGTCGCCTTTACTCCTACCTTGGTATAGTCGTAGACGCTCTTTGGCTCCGCGCTGTCGCAGGTGGTTACGCGCTCATGGAACTTCCTTTCCTTAATCCATTCTGCTGTTCTGTCATTCCCCCACTCATTTACTACAAGCTCGTCAAGTATGAATACGGTTTGGCGGGCTGTATCGTAGTGTAATCGTATGAATGCATACGGGTCCGGGAACCATCCCCAGTCTGCGCCCTGGTATATTTTATCGAAATGGCTGTACTCCGCGTTGCTTATCGTCCTTATCTGGAGGTTGTGGAATACGTTGCCTCCTGTTCCTGTAGGTACTCCTAAGTACTCATGCTCATAGGCCCTAGCATTAATTGTCTTTAAGTGCTCTGCCTCTGATATGAACTGCTCGCTTAACCATTCAACTGGAACGTCCAGGTAACTGGTCTGTGTAATGAGTCTGTCCGGTCTGTCTATCAGTAAATCTTGGTTCGCCCAGTTTTGACGGCTTATCGGCGGGTTGAAGCTTTCAAAGTTCCAGAACCCTGTGCCACTGCCTCTCATCGTAGACTGTAGGATATTTCTTATTTCTTCCCTACCATGATACTGATCTAGTTCTTCAAACCACGTTATCCCGAACCTGCCAAAAGGAGCCTTAATTGACTTTACCTTTTCGGGTTCGTCTGCGCCTCTGAATAATATCTTCTGCCCTGTAGGCGTGTACGTCATTTCCATTGGGCTTACGGTTTTCTTCCAATAGGATTCAAGCCCCAGTAAGGATATGCCGTAAGATATCTGCGCAAATACTGAATCCCGTAGCGTGTTTGCTACCTTTCTAAATACCACTGAGTGCACTTCGCTGTTTTCCGGTTGGCTCATAAGTATCGGTATCATTATCCCTATCGCGCTGGATTTTGCGCCGCCTCGGCCGCCGTTGAGCGTATAGTGCGTGTAGCTGTGCTCTAGTACTTCGTAAAGCAACTGCTCATGTTTAGGAATAAGGAGGTCAGCTATCTGTATTTCCATTAGCCAACCTCCCTATAATATTTATCACCGGAGGCTTTAGAGCATCGCTTCCAGATTTTGCTATGTCGCTTAGGTCTTTGAGAGCCCCCGTTACCGCCTTTAAGTCTCTCGGCATTATGTCAGGGTTTTCCAGCCATTGTCGTGCTCTTGTCTCGGCCAGTTGTCGTAGGTAGTCTATCGTGACCTGTTCTTCTGCCTGTTCATCACTGGCTTTGTCGGACATTTTTTGTATGGTCTTTTGTATGGTCTCTTGCCTAAACTTGTCGCGGTGCTCTGTCCATTTCTCCCTTGCCGCTCTGTCTTGTAACGTGCCAAAGCTTACCCCATACTTCTCACATAGCTTACGGTATGATATTCCCGTTGTCGCGTATTCGTTTTTTATCTTCGGCCAGTTGGGGTAATTCTTGTACATTTCACCGCCTCCACGGCTACACGTTTCGTTTCTTTATATCTGCCCATATTGACATTATACCATTGATCTCCCCCTTTGTCAAAGCCGAAATTTAGCTATGCTGTTATTTCTTCCGGCATCACCCCCAGTACTCCCGCTATTTTCTCTATCGTAGCCGGGAAGCATTCATTGCCTTGCATTATTTTTCCTAACGTATGCGTTCCCAGTCTCGCGTTGCGCGTTATCTCGGTTACCGTTATTTCTCGCTCATGAAGTATTTCCTTAAGCTTTTTGGGATTGATTTTCTTTTTAGTGGTAACGTATGCGCCCGGAGCTTCGTTATCCACGTACATTCCCAGCATTTTACGTCTTTCAATAGACGCCTTTCTTTCCCCCGCAAGCTGTTCCTCTGTTTTCCTGAATGCGCAATTTTCCCCTTTGCATATTAGCACGTCAAGCGCCCTGCATTGCATACCCGGCATTATCGCAAAACATTCTATACTCAAAGTATTTTCTCCTTTACTTATTTTTGTTACTTGGTGGATTCTTCCTGGCGACCTCCGCTTGTTTATTTTTAGTATTTCTTTAGCTTCATTAACTCGTCTAGCAGTTCGGGCAAGGCGTTACGAGCGGCGGCGGCAAGCTTCATATCGGCGTCTCTGTAGACGTCCCTGCCAAACATACTGGATTGCAGATAAATAACTCCCCCAACAATACTACGCGCCATTTTCCCGCAATCCAATACCCACGGACCCGGTGTTGCAGCCTTTTCCAGTTCTCTCAACTCGTCTATTTGCTGTTTTGTCATGGTAATCCTCCTTATTCTTGATTTCAGGCGCCAAGCGTATCGTCATGTCTGTTATCACTTGGTACTCAGTGCCACAAATATTTGCTGTTACCGTTCGCTTCAAAAGTTCATCAGCGTCTATTAGCCTCATATGTTCCTCCTATATCTCATCGTCAAATACTTCTGTGAACTTCCATTCGTTTGGCATGCATATCAGCCTTATAAAATCATCCCGCTTTCTCCCATATTCGCGTTGCAGCTTCCTTACCACGCGCCCCTTTACTTCTACAATTTCCTTTGTCCCGTCTGCATAAGATAACACAAAATCCGGTGTATAAACATGCTTGCGGTACTTCTTTCCCTGATATTCAAACGCTGGGCTTAGCTCGTACTCTATCTGCGTCTCACATGCGGCTATTTCCCCCGTCAGCAACCTTGGCAGTACGTGATGGTCATAATACCGATCTTCTGCTTTACTGCCAAATTGGGCTGTTTTTGTCGCCGTGGACGCCTGTTGCTCATTCACTCTAACGTTAGGATTTTTCTTTAGCTCTCTTAGTTGCTTTTCAGTTAGCCTTATTTTGCATCATCCTCTCTCTCCGATTCTAAGGGGTCATTTTTGCGTTTTAATTTTTAGGGTATAATTTCCTTGCCTAGCCCCTTATCGTTCAAATTTGGGCCATTTCCCTTGAGCTATGAGCGTCCTACAGCTTTAGGGCGTTTATTACCTGACGGCATGCTATCTGATATTGCAGGGGGGTCAGGCCTAAGCCTTTGAGCCTTTGAGCCGTGACGTTATATGCGTGATAGTCTCCTTTCCCTGTCGTTTTCGTTTGCCTGATTAACTCTTGCGCTTCCTCCGGCAATATTATTTTTGCTTTCATGTAATTTTCCTTTCTCAGTTAAAGTTTGGGGTTTCATCGTCTGGCAAGTCGTAGGGGTTGTATTTCTTTCTTTGGGGTTCTCTTGTCACTGACAGGTCTGATTCCGTGAGCGTCATTATCGCCCCTATGAATTCAAGCACGACCTCACCCCGTTGTCCCTGCCTGTTCTTTGCGCATTTGAGCGCTACATGTTTTGCGTTGTCGTATTGCGGCCCGTTCAGCCACATGAACCATACGATATTTGCGTCCTGTTCGATTGACCCGCTATCCCGGAGGTTTAATAGCGAGGGTTCTGTATCTTCGTCTCCTTTCCTGTTAAGCTGGCTTAGCAGGATTACGGGGATATTCAAGTCTTGCGCCATGTTTTTGAGCTCCCGTGTCATTTTACCGATTTCGTTGTTGCGGGTATCAGTTTTCCCTATAGGGGTCAAAAGCTGGAGGTAGTCAATTATTACCACGTCAGCGCCGATAAGTTGGGAATGGATTCTGATGCTCTGCGTGGTCTGACGGCCTGAGTCATCGATGAACATCGGAAGCTCCGCAGCCTCTCCTATTGCCCGATTTATGTTTACTCCCATATACTCGCCGAATTCCCTGTCTTGTATTATCCCCATGTTAACGGGAGCCAAGTATGCGGTTATCCTGTCCATGAGTTCTCCTTTGTGCATTTCCATTGAGAAAAACGCTACCTTTTTCCCTTGCTTCGCGTTGTGCAGGGCTATCTGTAGGGCTAACGCTGATTTACCAACCCCCGGTCTGGCGGCGATGATTGCAAGGTTCTTTCTTGATATCCCCCGCGTTATCTTGTCAAATCTTTCAAACCCGGTTAATACCCTGCCGGATAAATCTTTTTTCTCGTAAAGGCTTTTGTAATATTCTACCGCCATATCTGAGATTTTTACAGGTCCCGTTTTTTCGCTGTTTCGGATTAGCTCAGCTATCCGGGAGCCTAGGGCCTCTATTTGCTCGTCTATGCCTTGAGGTGAAAGGTTTGTTATCGTTTCCTGGTATATCTTTTCTATCTCTCTCGCCTTGTAGCAGCTTATTACGGCGTTCACGTTAGCTTGGAGCGTTTCATACCCGGAAAAGGTTTCCATGCAGTTCTTAACGATTGATTTTACTTCTTCCTCGTTATATTCGCCCGTGAGCTTGTGCATTACCGGGATTGCATCCGCATTCCCATACTTGGCGTACATGTTCATTGCTTCCCGGTAGAGCGGACGCAGTAAGTTCTCCTCGCTTATCATTTCCGGCGTTATTACCCCTATCAGCTTTGGAGCCGCACGCTTTCCATTTATCAGCAAAGAACCAACTACCGACATTTCAGCTGAGATATTGCTAAACCGATGATAACTGCCATAATCTTCATACCCTGTCTTGCTGCTCATGCTTCTTCTTTCCTTCCTCTCTCCTAATAGCCAAAGCATCGTACTGCTTTCTCAGCTTATCCGGGCTAAGCACGTTGCCTCTCCAAAAGCTGTCGTTCTGGCAGTACCGGATTACCGCACATATTTCCCGAGGTTCCCGCTTATCTCTCTCTAGCATTAATCTGAACGTATCGCACCAGCTGTTAATGCTTCCTCGCATAATCCAGTCCGGCTTATGTTTTAAGATTTCTGCCTGCATAAAATTAGCAAGCTTCATTTCGTTTGAATCGTCATCGTATTTTTTCTTTTGTCCTCCTTTTTTATTCGTCCCGGATTTTCCGGGACAAAGAGACTCGTTAGAGTCTAATCTCCTACTCTCTTCTCTTCTATTCTCTTCTCCTCTGGTTAAACATCGGTTAAACATCGGTTTAACATCGGTTAAACATGCATACTTAAGCGATATTTCGTCTACATACACGTGTATGCGTTCCTCTTGGTAGATTGTTGGCCTCTTGCGAGTAGCGTTAAGATAATTGTTCCGGTTCCAGTCTGTAATCACTACCACTCCGCTCTCAAAAGGAATGACAAAATTCTTAGCAATTAGGAGTTTTATACTGTCGTCTGTGTGGATGCCGTACAGGCGCATAACTTTTTTTGCGCTCACAAAACCCTCATCATCTGCTTCCATTCCTAGGAGAAAATAGAGAGCTTTGCTATCGGCTGGTAGTTCTAGAAAAGCATCCTGTGTTATTATGTCCCTGTCGAACATTCTCTTTTGTGCCATTGTTGTCCTCCAGTAATGAAAATCACCGCCAAGAGGAGGTAGCAGCTCCACTTGTCGGTGATAGGGTTCAGCGGTATGTTAGAGGGCAACGCCTGCTACACGCCGCCGACCCTTTTTAATTATCATATCACATACCGCATCGTTTGTCAAGTCTGTGTTTTAGCTAATGAAAAAAGGATAATTGTTGATTTGCAAATTGTCCATAATTACCCCATTGTTCTGCCATAGCGCGGGCGACGCCGGGGAATGTTTTGCTTCTGATTTTTGCGTCTTTGCCTGTTCGTGCAGCGCGTCCATATTTAGCGGCAATCTTTCTGCTTGTTCCAGATGGCAAATATGGAGCTTCTGGTAATACAATATTTGTAGGCTCAAGCGGAGGTAAGCCTTTTAGCCATAGCCGCGTTTTCTTTGTGTAGGGATGTCCGAACATCCACGGTTGTATCTCTTGGGTATGCAATGGCATTTTAAATATTCCGCTTGATACTGGATTCTCAATAGCCACACGCGGACAATCAGCATTGAAGAATTGCATGAAGAACGCTTTACCCTCAAGCCCTTTTTGATAGCGCTCAAGATTCAATATGCCCTTTTGCGGATAAAGCCGACAAGCCCCTGCGTTGGACAGGTATGTACAAGGCGGAAACGCGATAACCATATCCCATTTCTCACGTAACAGCGGCGTAACGTCCTGATGTATATGCCATTCGGGATGACCGCCGGAACAAGGCTCAATATCACATGAATATGCCTCGTGTCCCAGCTTGCGAAACTCTATTGTCACTACTTGGCTTTCCTCACAGGCTACTAATATTTTTATTTAAAACACCTCCGTTCTTAATCCCAAACTTTTGCATAAATATTTGTCTAACGTCACCCCCTCTAGCCTTTCTCTTGTTAAGAACGTGAGCTCTCCATTGTGGCATTCGTTATGATGGACCCGGCAGAGAGGCACGCATTTTAATCCTATTTGTATAATTTGCGTCCTATCCCGACCCATGCCAATCCTTGAACCCTCGCAATGGTGTATGTCTGCGTTCGCATCGCCGCATACCGCGCATTTACGGTATTCAAGGCACTTGTAAACGTAAGCCTTAGTATCTTCCGTTAAGTCTCCTAGCCTATGCCGCATTGTAACGCCGTGGTGCAGGCAGAAGTCAATAAGGAATGTAATAAACTCCCGGCACGTAGTCATATCTACGTAACGCATAGAAAATGGTTCAATCTCATTGATGTAGCAAAACCGGTCTTTCAAAAATTGCCTGAGTTCGTTTTCCCAATGTCCAGACCATCGGGATATATCTGATATTATCATATGGACGCTGTTCTTCTGTGTTTCGGACGCTGACCGGTTGTCAAGAAATTCTACTCCAAAGTTAGTTATTTCTCGCTTATCAAGAAGATAGGTTTCCGCAAGGGGAACGAATATAGTAAATCCTTTCCCGTCTATGATTTCGGTAAGTTTACCCGCTAAATTCATTCCCCCGCCTCCTTTCAGAATGGTAAATCAGGGGTTTTACCGTCATATGTGAATTTATTGTCCAGCGAATAATACATCGCATCGTCCATATAACAAAGGTCGTTTTCGCTTATCGCTAAGCAGGATGTTAGTCCTCTTAAATCAGGATATCCCATTTCCGTGAGAACTTCTCGGATTCTTTGCTTAAGATCTTCGTTTGTCATTTTGATTCCTCTTTCTGCCACACGAAAACCCTAACACCTTTAGAGTTTTTGATTGATATCGCGGTTATTGACTTGTTCTCAATGACAATTTTTTCTACGAAGAATTTGTCATATGTGGTATATTTCCCGTTTCGCTCTACCAATACAATTTTGTTTGCAGGAATCCATATGAACGGTGATGTATAAAGTTCACGCCCGATTCCCCAATTGAACGCCGCGCGCTTGAAGCTGTCAGAGGCCAGACCTTTTTCTTTCTCAGTGTTGCTTTCTGTGCCTGTGTCCTCCTTGCTTATCCATTGGCACTTTTCGGAATCCCATATGCTAATTGTGCAGTTAGCGTTTTCTCGCGAGTGGGAGCGCTGCCAGTTAAGGGTTCCGACAGTCTCATCAAGAATAATCATGTCGCAACGGGCATCCTTGTAAAGTAGCAATGAGCATCCCTTTTCGCTGATTGTGCCAATCCTAACATCAATCTCGTTTGCTGTTAAGTCTCTAAATGTCATTGATTTCCTCCCATTCAAAGGGGCACATTTCTCCCCGTTCATGTTTCCAGTTGAGTAGTATTTCATCTGTTATCCTGCACCTATACCGTTCATAAGATTGCTGATGAGTTATCATGGGACAAAAATGGCATGTGGGGTGTTTTGAGGGGAGATTTTTTGATATTATCGCTTCTCCCCTTGTATATTTCAAACACCCATTAACAAGAATAATTCAATTCATCAGCAGCCACCACAAATTCTCCGTTTACCACTCTGTAGAATACATCAGGCATGAGATTGATTCCGTCTATCTTTCCTGCTTTAACGCATAATATAGAATGATTGTCCTCCTTGCTTTCGAGTTCTGCTACTGTTATCCAACAGCCCAACGCACCGCTTGCGCTTCCCTTACATCCGTCTGAATGTGCTATGCTGAATTTTCCAGTGACTACTGTCTTACCGTAATCTCCAGTGTTGGTAGCGGTGCTTCGATCTCCAGTGTTGGTAGTGGTGCTTCGATCTCCAGTGTTGGTAGCGGCGCTTCGGTTACCAGTGTTGGTAGTGGTGCTTCGATAACCAGTGTTAATAGCGGCGCTTCGATAACCAGTGTTGGTAGCGGTGCTGTATTCACCAGTATTGCAAGCGGTGCTGTAGTTACCAGCGTTAATAGCGTCGCTTTGGTCACCGGTATTGGTAGCGGCGCTTTGATAACCAGTATTGCAAGCGGTGCTGTAGTTACCAGTGTTGCAAGCGGTGCTGTAATCGCCAGCGTTAATAGCGGCGCTTTGATAACCAGTGTTGGTAGCGGTGCTGTAATCGCCAGCGTTAATAGCGGCGCTTCGATAACCGGTGTTGGTAGCGGTGCTGTATTTACCAGTGTTGGTAGCGGTGCTGTAGTTACCAGTGTTGGTAGAGTCGCAACTTAATTCATAAGCAATGTAAGTTAATTCTTTAAGGCTTAGCTCCCTGATAATTTTTATTTTCTTGCCACACACTTTGTCGGGGTGATTGATGGAGATATCTTCTAAATCTGTCAATTCAACCACGCAATATCGGCTTGTTGACGGTGAATAATATTTGAATATATCTAACGGGTATTTACAAGCGTGAAACCCGCATTTGCAAATCATTGCTTCCTTTTCCTCGTATTCACCACCTATTTCAAACTGGAACCCCTTGCACATCAAGTCTTTATCAAAACCCTTATATGCTATCAATTGCTTCTCCTTTCGCTATTGTCCACGACTTCATCTTAGGTTTGCTTTCGTACTCATAGTCAGCATCGTGCCAAAATCTGTTGGGTTCACATTTGGTCTCTTTTGGTTCTAACGGCGGTTCGTAATTAAGATATCCCACTCCCATTTCCTCCTATCCCATCAGTTCATCAGCTGTTAAGTCTAACGCCTTTGCAATAGCCCTTATGTGCTGCTCTCTCATTACTGCGTTCCCGTTCAAGAGCGCCGATAGCTTGTTGTCTGTCATCCCCGCCTTTTTGGCCACTGCGCGTTGCTTTAATCCCCTGTCGTTTATTATGTTCCTGGCATTTACCGCCACGTTTCCCGTCATTATTCCACCCCCCTTATTATTTATATAATTTGCCTGTGGTATTATAATATCATAGCACAGGATTTTTGTCAAGGGTTTTTGATAAATATTTTTAATTTATTTTTGTCGCAATAAAAAAACCCGCATGGTTAGCGGGTATGTCGTAATATTAATTTTTATGCGTCAGGAGGTTTTTCAACAAGCTGTTTTTTTACTTGGTGAATGCCTGTTGATGCCCAACCGCTTACAGCGCCAATAGCAGCCGCAGTAAGGGGGTTGTCTGCCGGGAGTAGTCCTGATATCAGGTAGAGGCTTAACACCCCTAGAATAGCCCCGCAGACCCCGCAGATGACGGGTATGTTTTTGTTGTCGTAGTTGGTCATGGTTTTGTATGCCTGGGCAATAAGCGCGCAAAGAATTGTGATAGCTGGTACTGCTGCAAATTCTCCTATGATATCCATGTACTTACCTCCTAAATTTCTATTACTTTATAATAGGCGTCTTTCTCGCCTTGCGAATTAAGTTCCTTGGCGTATTGGTCAGCCTTGGTTTTGTCAGATAAGGCTATGACCTGACGCGCCACGCCGTATAGTTTTTTGCTTGCCGGGGGAGGCCCTGCAATAAGTTTGTTGGCTTCGTCTGCTATGTACTGCATCCGGGATAGCAGGTAAGGCCCCGGGCATTGCGTTGCTTTGTACATTGAGTGATAGGTAAGGGTTTTCCCAACTACCAACGGCACAAGATTCCACTTCTTTGCAAGCTCGGCGCAAAGCTTTATGAGCGTATCAAGGGATTTATCAGACACAGGCCAGCCAAGGTCGTCCCCGGCTTTAAGCGATTGTGCGTATGTGGGAGCCTTAACAAGCTCTGAGTTTGAAACCTCAATGGATAGTGCGCGTTCGTTAGCCGCTGAGTTGCCTTGACAGTATGATGTGTAGTCGTCTGGAACAAACTGGCATACGTCATCCTCAAATATGCCGTAGTTGCTTGAGACATAGTACTTTGGCTGTTGCCATTGCTTCCCTGTAGTCTCATTGGTTGCATATGCGGCTTTGTGGTGTATGCAGATTTCTTTGGGCACTCTTTTACTTCCGTAGTTTTCTCTCAGCGCGGGAATGCTTCTAATAGTCATTTACTTTACTCCTTTCTATGGTAGGAACATTAATCTTGACCCGTACATTATAAGAGAGGTTGTGGGGGAGTTACTAATAAAGGAAAACAACCCAGCACTAAAAGTACTACTGTAGTAACCGCCGACACTGAGGGTACGCCACCCGGCATCGGAGCTCGCGTAGTCGGGAATGTATCTACTGTCGGAGCCTCCTCCTACAGTAGGTAAGAAGGCAAAAGGGAGGCTTTCTGACAGGCCAAGTTCCTTAATATAATCACTAGGAGACAGCAAGTCCACTCCCGTATCAATGTAATTGGTCGTGGTGTCTTCTGCAAACTTTGTTGGGTCTAAGCACACATAAGCTCTTCGGTTGTAAAGGTTAATACCATCTAAGTATTGACTTATGTTACCCCACAGGCCTTCAATCCCCCGGTACTGCACTTGCGTTTGCCCGTTAGTACCAGCGGCGCGGCCTGTATGGTATATCATAGAGTCTGTACCGCCTGTATTTTGTACGGCAGTCATGTTTACAATACCCTGGCCTATCTGTTCTTGGCTGTTCCAGTCGGCGTATTCCACAAGGTACAGTAGCCAGATTGCGCACCATGTTAC
>QMCD01000742.1_pt1 | contig 30139 bp, 27 predicted proteins | sample 1821841 | NCBI WGS metagenome assembly QMCD01 (sample SAMN01991225, study PRJNA193472) | Termite gut metagenome, whole genome shotgun sequencing project. | isolation source: worker | host: Macrotermes natalensis | reverse complement strand
CAGAGGTGTTGAAAACCCTGCCCGGCGGCGGCAAGCTGGTGCGTTTTGCTTACAACACGGAAACCTTATATGAAAAGCTGGATGCCTTTGGCCAGATGCCGCTGCCGCACTACATCCGCACCCGGCTGCAAAACAACGAGGACTACCAAACCGTCTACGCCAAAACGCCAGGCAGCGCGGCGGCGCCTACCGCGGGCTTGCACTTTACCCCACGGCTAATGGACGAACTGTGCGAAAAGGGTGTCACTTTCGCAGAACTGACGCTGCACGTGGGGCTGGGTACCTTCCGTCCGGTGCAGGCGGAGGACATCAAAGACCACCACATGCACAGCGAGTGGTATTCCATTGATGAGACAGCGGCTGAAGCCATAAACCGCGCCAAAGCGACGGGCAGGCGGGTAATTGCCGTGGGCACCACCAGTTGCCGCACGCTGGAGGCCGTGACACGGCAGCATGGCGGCATTGTGCCCGCCAGCGGCGAGACTGCCATCTTTCTCTACCCGGGCAAAAAGCTGCTTGCCATCGACGGCCTTATCACCAATTTTCATTTACCGGAAAGCACTCTCATCATGCTGGTGTCGGCCTTTTACGGGCGGGAAAAGACTCTTCGCGCCTACGAGGAGGCCATCCGCTTGGGTTACCATTTTTATAGCTTTGGCGACGCTATGCTGATATTGTGAAATCAGGAAGGGAAACAAATGTATACACTGGAAAAAACCAGCGGCACAGCGCGCCTTGGCCGCTTTGAAACACCCCATGGCACGGTACAAACCCCGGCCTTTATGAATGTGGCCACCGCCGGGGGCATTAAGGGTGGGCTGTCTGCCGCAGACTTGGAGCAAGCGGGCTGCCAGGTGATGCTGTGCAACACCTACCATTTGCACCTGCGCCCCGGCGACGATTTGGTGGCCCGGCGCGGCGGGCTGGGGCCTTTCACCACCTGGCCCGGTCCCATCCTCACCGATTCCGGCGGGTTTCAGGTGTTCAGCCTGGCCAAGCTGCGCAAAATTACCGAGGAGGGTGTGTCCTTCAACTCCCACATCGACGGGCGGAAAATTTTCATGGGCCCGGAGGAAAGTATGCGCATTCAGACCAATTTGGCATCCACCATTGCCATGGCTTTCGACGAATGTGTGGAAAACCCCGCCGAATATGGTTACGCAAAGGAAAGCAGCAACCGCACCGTGCGCTGGCTGCGCCGCTGCAAGGCGGAAATGGCACGCCTGAAAGCGGAAAACTTGGCCATAAACCCTTGCCAGCTGCTGTTTGGCATTAACCAAGGCGCCCATTACGACGATTTGCGCGTGGAAAACATGAAGGAAGTGGCGGCGCTGGAACTGGATGGCTACGCCATTGGCGGCCTCGCAGTGGGGGAGACCACCGAAGAAATGTACCACCTTATTTCCACTGTGGAACCGCACATGCCAAAGGACAAAATTCGCTACCTAATGGGGGTGGGCACGCCGGGAAACATTCTGGAGGGTGTGCTGCGCGGGGTGGATTTGTTCGACTGCGTGATGCCGGCCCGTAACGCCCGCCATGGCCATCTGTTTACCTGGGGCGGGATTCTCAATCTGAATAATGCCAAATACGCCGAGGATGACAGCGCCATTGACGCCCGCTGCGGCTGTGCGGTATGCACCCGCTACAGCCGCGCCTACATTCGCCACTTGCTGCGGGCGGGCGAGGCGTTGGGCAAGCGCCTGTGTGTTTGGCACAACCTGTATTTTTACAATCATCTAATGGAGGAAATTCGCGCCGCCTTGGCACAAGGGCGTTACGAGGCATTCCACCGGCAGTATGTGAACGTTTTGGATACGCGCATATAACCAGTCTTAGCAGGATTTGCGGAATTTGTGGGATTTGTGGGATTGTCGAAAATCCTTGCATCTTGGCATCGTTATAGCTATAATATGATAAGTGTATTAAATTGGGAGGATTTTGAATGAATCTTACGTATCTTGCTGCCGCCGACCCTATGGGCGGTTCTTCTATGTTGATTTTGCTGGCTGTAATGCTTGTTGCGCTGTATTTTTTTATGATTCGCCCGCAGCGCAAGAAGGAAAAACAAGCCACCGAGCTGCGCAATTCCATTGAGATTGGCGACGAGGTTACCACCATTGGCGGCATTGTGGGGCGCGTGGTGAATGTGAAAGAGGACACCTTTGTGCTGGAAACCGCCGGGGAACGTTCCCGCATGCGTTTCAAGCGTTGGGCTATCCAAGAGGTTGGCAAGCTGAGCATGGAGTCCAGCGGCGAGGTGGAAGCCAAACCCACCGACAAGGGCGAGGCATCCGGCGGCTTTTTGGGCGGCCTTTTTGGCAAAAAGAAAGACAAACCAAAGGAGTAATACCGGCCGGGAACAGCGTTCGGAATTTTTGTGAAAATGTGGTAACGGAGGATACGCTATGCAGCACATTAAAACTCTTAATCCGGTTAATTTGAAGGAATCCGCTTGTGCGGGTGGTTGCGGCGAATGCCAAACCTCTTGCCAGTCGGCCTGCAAAACGTCTTGCACGGTTGCCAACCAAAAGTGCGAAAACACAGAGGAAAAGTAGAGTTAACCGGATAATTGACAAGAGGCGGAAAACCGCCTCTTGTTTTTCTGATATAACACATGCGGAGGTTTGTAATGGTACATGTATACAAGCGGGCCGGGCTGAATTTGGCACTGGACACGGGTAGCGGCGCCGTGCATGTGCTGGATGATACCGCTTATGCTTTGCTTGCCGAATTCGACCTTCTTTCCAATGCGCAGGCAAAACCCCGTTTTGCGGCTGTTTGCCGCGAAATGCCGCCCCAGAGGCAGGGGGGCAATCTGGCGCCCACTCCAGTGGCGGAAACCTTGACCGAACTGAGGAAATTGGTGGAGGAAGGGCTTTTGTTTGCCGACGATGGCTATGACGAGTTTGCGGCGCAGCTTGGGCCCGCCCCGGTAAAGGCCATGTGCCTGCACATTGCGCACGACTGCAACCTGCGCTGCCGGTATTGTTTTGCGTCCACCGGGGGCTTTGGCGGCGCCCGCAAGCTGATGCCGCTGGATGTGGCCCAAAAAGCCATTGACATGCTGATACGCCTGAGTGAGGGCCGCCGGAACCTGGAAGTGGACTTTTTTGGCGGCGAGCCGCTGATGAACTTCGACGTGGTGCGCAAAACGGTCAGCTATGCGCGCAGCCTGGAAAAAGCGGCCGGGAAGAATTTCCGCTTTACTCTCACCACCAATGGCGTGGGGTTGAATGACGAAATCACCGCCTATATCAACCGTGAGATGGCAAATGTGGTACTTTCGCTGGACGGCCGCAAAGAGGTGAACGACGCCATGCGCCCCACCGCGGGCGGCAGGGGTTCTTACGATGTGATTGTGCCCAAGTACCAACAGCTGGTGCAAACCCGCGGCAGTAAAGAATACTATGTGCGCGGCACCTACACGCGCAATAATTTAGACTTTGACCGCGATGTGCTTGCCCTATACGGGCTTGGCTTTGGGCAAATCTCGGTAGAGCCTGTGGTGGGCCCTCAAACGGATGACTATAGCATTCGCAACGAAGACCTTGCCGCCATTGAAGAAAGCTACACCAGGCTGATGGAAGAAATGCGCAAACGGCGGAAAACAGGGAAGGGGAGCTTCAATTTTTTCCACTTCATGCTGGATTTGGAGGGCGGCCCCTGCGCTATTAAACGGCTAAAGGGCTGCGGCAGCGGCAATGAATACCTTGCCGTAACACCGGACGGTGAGTTGTATCCCTGCCACCAATTTGTTGGCAATACGGCGTTTTTGATGGGAACTGTGGACGACGGTATCACACACAGAGACATCAAAGAGGATTTTACGCGCGCCAATCTACTGGAAAAATTGGAATGCCAGAACTGCTGGGCGAAATTCCATTGCAGCGGTGGCTGCAATGCAAACAATTATAGCTTTAACGGAGATATACGCAAGCCCCACAAGCTGTCCTGCGATTTGGAGCGCACACGGCTGGAATGCGCCATTGCGCTGCAGGCAGCGCAGTTGGAAAATAATATCGAATAAACGAATTATTGCCATGTAAAGTATATCAGCATTACACATAACAACTTGTTCGGTGTTGAGGCAAGACCTGCACAAAAAAAGACCCTATTCGGAGTCTTTTTCCTTTTTCGCCGGTGTCTTGCCGGCCTTGGGCGAAGCTTTTATGTTTGCCAGGGGGGAGGCGTCTGCAGCCCGTTTGAGCGCAGTAGAATCCAGGTGAGTGTATATTTGTGTTGTAGATACATCCACGTGGCCCAAAATCTCCTTCAGGGATAGTAAATCCACGTTTCCATGCTGATAAAGTAAGGTTGCAGCGGTGTGGCGCAGCTTGTGTACGGAGTAGCCTTTCCCGGCTAGGCCTGCAGCCTGCAGGCAAGCGTTTACCACCTGCTGTACCCGCCGGGCCGAGAGCCGCTGTCCGGTACGCTTCGATATAAATAACGCATTTTTGTCTTTTCTCTGTTTGAATGCGGTAAGTTCATCCACAAGCCCACGCAAAGCTGTCTGGCATGCGTCATTCAGGTAAACCATCCGCTCCTTGTTGCCTTTGCCAACCACCCGCAGCGTGTCATCCTGAATGTCGCTCACATTCAGGCCAACCAGTTCGGAAAGGCGCATGCCACAATTCAAAAACAGCGTTACAACACAGTAATCTCGCGCGTGAAAATCGCTTTGTATATTATTTAACAATTCCACACTCTCATCCAGCGTCAAGTATTTGGGCAGGCGCTTCTTCTGCGCAGGCATCTCAATGTCATCCATTGGATTTGATGGTAACGCGCCTGTTTTTGTGGTGAGATACTTGAAATAGCCTTTGAGGCTGGAGAGCTTTCGGGCACGTGTGGCGGCGGCGTTGTCGCGCTCCTTGGTAATGTAAAACAGGAAATCATAAATTTCGGCCTTGTCAATTTTGCGCACAAATTCAATGTCCAGCGCGTCGGCGGAAATTTCGGAAAGCGGCGTTTCACTGCCTGCCAGGCCGCGGTGCAACATTATGTATTTGAAGAAGGTGCGCAAATCGATATAGTAGCCGTTTACCGTGCGCGGCGATAATCCGCGTATGGTTAAGGTATACTGCAAAAACTCGCGCACCGTTGGCGGGCAATCACTATAATCCATTTTTTGCCCGGGTTTCATGGGGTTTATGTAAGTGCTCATTTTATCCTCCCCTCTATTTCGCTAAATTCTTATTTAGCGAAATTGCAGAAACTGTTTTTCCTGGGATATTGCACTCAACAACTTGTTTGTTATTGCCGCTAGATATGGCCTATGGCTTCCTTCACATACTTCACCCCCACCACCTCAAGGCCGGTGAAGTCTTCCATGCGAAGCCCCCGGATGTTGTGCTGCGGGATGACAGCTTTTTTGAAGCCGATGCGCTGCGCCTCGCGTAGGCGTGCGTCCAGGTTTGGCACGCTGCGAATCTCGCCGCCAAGGCCCACTTCGCCAATGGCAAGCAGTGAGTCCGGCACCGGGCGGTCTGTCAGGCTGGACACAAGAGCCATGCACAGCGCCAAGTCGCAGGCTGTCTCCGACAAGTCCATCCCGCCAACCACATTGATGTACACGTCTAAATTGCCCCAAAAGAACCCGGCGCGCTTTTCCAAAACGGCCATCAGCAGGTTGGTTCTTCCAATGTCGAAGCCCGAGGTTGCCCGGCGCGGCGTGCCAAAATTGGTTTTGGCCGCCAACGCTTGAATATCCGCCATGATAGGACGGCTGCCCTCCATCACGCAGGCCACGCAGTTGCCGCTCACGCCAATCGGGCGCCCCTCCAGCAACATCTCCGACGGGTTTTCTATCGGAATAAGCCCGCTGCCGGTCATGTCGAACATACCTACCTCGTTGGTGGAGCCATAGCGGTTTTTCGCAGCGCGCAAAACGCGGTAAGGTAAGGTGCGGTCACCTTCGAAATATAGCACAGTATCAACAATATGCTCCATCACCTTTGGCCCGGCAATGGCGCCGTCCTTATTCACGTGGCCCACTATAAAAATGGGAATCTCGAACTCCTTGGCCACGGCCAGCAGGCGCGCGGCACACTCCTTCACCTGCGACACGCTGCCGGCGGAACTGGAAAGCGTGGGCGTGTACATGGTCTGGATAGAGTCGATAACCACAAACTGAGGCTTTGTTTGCACAACCAAGGCGATAATTTCGTCTGCGTTGCTCTCAGCCGCAAGGGAGATGTTGCCCTCATAGATGCCCAGCCGCTCGCTGCGCAGCTTGATTTGTCGCGCCGATTCCTCACCGGTGACGTACAATACACTGCAATCGCTACCGATAGCGCCGGAGAGCTGCAGTAGCATAGTAGACTTCCCTGCCCCGGGCTCTCCCCCCAGCAGCACAACACTGCCCAACACAATGCCGCCACCCAGCACCCTGTCTAATTCGGCAATACCGGTAACAATGCGGCTTTCCTGGTCGGTGGTTTGAATATCCGATAACTTTTTTGCCACCGCAACAGAGGGTGACGCTCCGCTGAGGTCGGCGCCGCGGCGGTTGCGGGCCGGGGCGGCACTTTTTTCGGGTTGAACCACGTCCTCCACCAGTGTGTTCCAAGCGCCGCAGGCCGGGCATTGGCCCAGCCAGCGCGGTGTGGCCTCGCCGCAATTTGTACACACGTATATGGTCTTCAGCTTGTCTTTCATCACAGCACCATCTCAAATTCAATTTCATGGACCAAGGGAATATCATCCTCCCCAATTTGTGGTATCGATGGTTTTAGCGTGCGCAAATAGTCATATTCATTTAGGCGAACGGCACACATACGGAAACCCTGCCGCTGATAAAAACGAAGCGCGTGGGTGTTGTCATTTGACGTTTGCAGGTAAATACGCACGCAGTTTTGGGCCTTGGCAAGTTCCCGAATTTTGCCAATCAGTGCGGACGCCACCCCAACATTTTGTTGGAGAGATTCCAGAAGCATCATTTCGCACTCCTGCCCTGAAAAGCGGTAATAGCAGTACCCCAAAATCTCCTTGTTTTCGGAAAAAGCCACCAGGCACGGCAACTCGCGTAAATCAAATAATTCGCGATGTACGGCAACCGCGTAACCACCCCAGCTGTCTGCAGCAATGGAATTCGTTCTTGTTCGCTCCTGTGGCGCCGGTGCAGTAACCGTCATGGGCGGGGCCCTCCCCTTTTATTATATCAAAAATGCCATGGCAACGCCATGGCGGGTGGATGAAATGGAGGTGCCGGGCAGATTTGAACTGCCGAATGGAGGTTTTGCAGACCTCTGCCTTACCACTTGGCTACGGCACCGAAGAGAATAGTGTACCGATGACGTCGTGGCCACAGAAAGCAATTTTGCAAAAACTGAGTCTGCACGACGCACGTTGGTTTCGTCAAAAACATCATGATGAGACCATGATTTTTTGACGATTCAACAGATGGAGCGGCTTACGAGGCTCGAACTCGCTACCTCCACCTTGGCAAGGTGGCGCTCTACCAGATGAGCTAAAAAATGGTGCCTCCGGTCGGAATCGAACCAACGACACGCGGATTTTCAGTCCGCTGCTCTACCAACTGAGCTACAGAGGCAAATGAGGAAAGCAGGCCTTTCCTGAATAAAAAATGGCGACCCGGATGGGGCTCGAACCCACGACCTCTAGCGTGACAGGCTAGCGTTCTAACCAACTGAACTACCGGGCCAAACAAAGTTGATTCTGTTAAAAACGCCATGAAAACCATGCCGTTTTTAACGATTCAACGGATGGTGGGAGCAACAGGGCTCGAACCTGTGACCCCTTGCTTGTAAGGCAAGTGCTCTCCCAGCTGAGCTATGCTCCCAAACCGACCATACAATAATAGCATTCCGGGACGGGCTTGTCAAACCATTTCTTTGGCCACAAGCAAATCACAATAAGTCACGTTTCACCGCGCAAGTTCTCTTTCCTGTGCCTTACATATGAGTGTTGCGCATCGCAACAAGCCATGGCTGGAGCGGCTTACGAGGCTCGAACTCGCTACCTCCACCTTGGCAAGGTGGCGCTCTACCAGATGAGCTAAAGCCGCAAACTTTCGCCGCCCGTCTTCTCAAGCAACGAAAATAATTCTACCTGAAAACACCTATTTTGTCAAGTTTCCGGCGCGGTGTTTTCCTCATTGGTTTTCCTCATTTTTCTGGCGCATTTCCGCCAGCAATTCCTTTATATCAAAGCGGTACTTTTTCCCGCAAAAATGGCATTCCACCTGCGCTATGGGGTCTTCTGCGTGCATTTTGGCCAGTTCTTTCGCGCCCAGACTGGCCAAAATATCCTCTGTCTTTTTTCGGCTGCAATGGCATTTGTAGGCCACGTGCGTGTTATCCAGCACGCGGGGGTTAAGCCCCTCCAGCACACGTATCCCAATTTTTGCCGGGCTAAGCCCCTCTCCCAGCATTTCCGTTACGCTGGGCAGGTTCTTTACATTTTGCTCCAGCCGCCTTATTTCATCATCGCCTGTGCCCGGCAAAAGCTACAACAAAAACCCGCCGGCCCGCAGAATGCTAAGGTCTCTGTCCACCAAAACGCCCAGGGCACATACGCTGGGTATTTGCTCGCTGGTGGCGTAATAGGCGGTAATGTCCTCTGCAATTTCGCCACTCACCAAAGGCATCTGCCCAATATAGGGCTCCTTCATGCCCAAATCCTTAACAACCGCCAGGGTGCCGTCCTTCCCCACCGCCGCGCCAACGTCCAGCTTGCCGTCGGCGCGCAGGGGAAGCTCTACCACCGGAACATTGGCATACCCACGCACGTTTCCTTCCCCATCCGCAACTGCTACCATGCCCTCTATGGGGCCGTTGCCATTTATACGCATGGTCAGGCTGTCATCCGGGTGCTTCAGCCAGCTGGCCATAATCGACGCCCCAGTTAAAAGGCGTCCAAGTGCCGCGGACACCACAGCACTTGTTCTATGAATGCTTTCCATTTCCCGGACAATTTCTGTCGAATCCAGCACCACAACAACAGCGGTGTTATTTTCCGATATTACACGTACCTTGTTGTTTTTCTTTCCTTTGTTTTCCATGCTTTTCCTATTTTTACTCCCCATTGGGCGGGCGGTGTTCAAATTTTCCGTCTGGCAACAATCAACAGGCGCTGGCTTTCCGCCTGAACAGGATAAAACGTCTCTCCATCACATACAAAATTCGCCTCAAACCCATTTTTAGCAAATGTTGACAATATTTCTTCATTTGAGTAATAATATTCTGTAAATATCTCTGAAAACAATAAATAATCATTTTCGCGGATTTCCAGAGTAATTTCTGTGCATTTTTCTTCGATTATAAGATGATTTTCCCAGCAATATTTAATCTCCGGGGCACCCTTGGCACAGTCGGCGAACAAATTATTCGCCAAAACCACCTCGTGCTTGTATGCTGTGTTCATATCACAAACAAGAAGGGCGTCCGGCTCCATAAAAAGGGCAATTCGCTGCAGTGCCTTTGCGAAAGCGTCCGGTGGAAGATGATTGAAGGTGTCGAAGGTGGAAACAGCGCCCCGAATGGTACCGTACAAATCCAATTCCTCCAAACGTTGGCAAAGAAGCAAAATATCCGGGGCCTTCGGCAGGGCTAACACTTTATTTTGCAATTCGCAAAGCATCTGCGGCGAGGCATCTATGGCAATCATATCGTAGCCTTGAGCCGCAAGGCGAAGGGTAAGCTCCCCTGTCCCGCAGCCAAGGTCGGCTACAATGCCATCCACAACACCGCCTGCCGCAAGGAGTGCACTTATCTTGGAAGACAACCGGTTGTAGTCGGCATCCTTGTTAAAAGCGTCATAATAAGCGGCAAGGGCCTCATAAGCCATCAGCATTATCCTCGCAAAACGAAGTTTGTATATACTGCTTCAATTCTTCGATTCCCAAGCCCTTTTCCGCACTTGTAGCAACCATCTTATTACTGCCATAATTACGAACTAACGCTTTAAATGATTCTGCTGTATCATTCCATTTTGATGTTTTAATTTTATCAAATTTTGTTAACACAGTAATAAACGGTATTCTATAGTGCTGCAGATAGTTTAGCATGCGCATATCATCTTGTGAAGGATTGTGTCTACAATCTAGCAGTTGTAGCAATATAACAATATTCCGCTTCTGTGAAAAATAACCGTTGATAAGGCTGTCCCACCGGCGCCGTTCCCCTTGCGAAGTTTTCGCGTATCCATAGCCGGGCAGGTCTACCAGATAGGCGTCCCCCACATTGTAGAAGTTGATGGTGGCTGTTTTTCCTGGGCTGGAACTTACCTTCGCCAGCTTTTTGCGGTTACACAGCTTGTTTATCAGGGAAGATTTACCCACATTAGAGCGCCCGGCAAAAACAAACTCCGGCATGCCGCTGGCAGGCAATTGGCTTGCCGTGCCATAGGCGGCAGCAAATTCCGCCTTGCTAAAACTAACTTCCGGCACTTGCGCTTCCCCACTTTCGTGATTAATCTGCCACCAACAAAATATCACCGCAGAACCGCCGCTTTTTAGGGCGGCGGTTCAATAGATAGACATTTAACAGTTATTGCGGAAGCTCTGTTCTTGTATCTGGCGCCTTGCGCTTGGGAACAGGCTTCGCCTTGCCACTGGGCCGCGCCCGGGCTGGGCGCCCACCGCTTGCAGAAGGCTTGTGGCGCTCCTTTTTAGGTGGCAGCAACGACACCGCGAATGCCTCCTCCAAACTGGATACCGGAATAAAGCGAAGGTTTTTCTTTACTTCCTCATCCACGTCATGCAAATCACTTTCGTTGGCAATGGGAATCAATACTTCCTTCATCCCCTCCCGATAGGCAGCCATGCTCTTTTCCTTCAAGCCACCAATGGGAAGCACGTTACCATGTAAAGTAATTTCCCCCGTCATTGCTACGTCGGAGCGGACAGGCCGCCCCGACAGAATAGAAACCAGTGCCGTGGCCAGTGTTATTCCGGCAGAGGGACCGTCCTTGGGGATGGCGCCCTCCGGCGCGTGGATGTGGATGTCGGCATCTTTAAAAACGAGCGGGTCAAAACCATAATCGTCTGCGTGCACCCGCGCATAGGTAATGGCCAGCCGCGCGCTTTCTTTCATCACTTCTCCCAGCGAGCCGGTAAGTTCTAATTTGCCGGAGCCGCCGGAGATGATTTGAATTTCAATGGGCAAAATCTCGCCGCCAACGCTCGTCCACGCTAAACCGTTCGCAATACCCACCGCATTCGCCTTGTTATAAAAAGAGGGCTTGATGCGCTTAGGCCCAAGCAACTGCTCCAAGTTGCGGGCACTGACAGCCAGGCGTTCTTTTTCGCCGGAGGCAATGGTTTTGGCACATTTGCGCAAAACCTCGGTAATGGCACGCTCTAAACTGCGAACGCCCGCCTCCTGTGTGTAGCTATCAATCAGGGCATGAATGGCGGTATCGGTAATACGCACCTTGCCCTTCAAGCCATTCTTGGCAAGCTGCTTGGGCAGCAGATGCTTTTTAGCAATGTTGAATTTCTCAATGCGGGTATAGCTGGCCAGTTCGATAACATCCATACGGTCAAGCAATGGGCGGGGAATAGTACCCAAGTCATTTGCTGTGGTAATAAACAGTACATCGCTTAAATCAAAGGGGATGTCGAGGTAATGATCCTTGAAGGATTTGTTCTGCTCGGGGTCGAGTGCTTCCAGCAGGGCGGCAGCCGGGTCGCCCCGGAAATCGCTGGCCATCTTGTCAATCTCGTCCAAAAGAAGCAGCGGGTTCCTGCTTTTGGACGTGTTGATGGCACTGATGATTTTGCCCGGCATAGCACCAATATAGGTGCGGCGATGCCCACGAATCTCTGCCTCATCGCGCACGCCGCCCAAGCTCATGCGGGCATATTTGCGCCCAAGGGTTTTGGCAATGGAATTGGCAATGGACGTTTTGCCCACACCTGGCGGGCCCACAAGGCAGATGATTTGGCTTTTCACCTCTGGGGCCAGCTTGCGCACGCTCAGAATCTCTAAAATGCGCTCCTTCACCTTTTTCATGCCATAATGGTCTTTATTCAACTGGGCTTCGGCTTTATTAATGTCCAAATTGTCCACTGTTTCCACATTCCATGGCAACTCGACGCAAGTGTCCAAATAAGTGCGAATCACCGCTGCTTCTTGGCTGCTGCCCTGCATGCGGGACAAGCGGTCTGCCTCTTTCAGCAGCTTCTCTTCCGAATCCCGCTCCAAATTCAGGGAGACAATCTTCTCGCGGTAACGCTCCGCCTCGGAGTGAGTGTCCTCCCCCTCGTCCAATTCCCCGGCAATGGCGCGCATTTGCTCGCGCAGGTAATAATCCCGCTGGTTTTTGTCCATCTGCTCCGACACTTTTTCTTGGATGTCCTTCTCGATGGAAAGGATTTTATTTTCCTTTTGCAGCAACTCCAAGATTTTTTCAAGGCGCTCCATCAGGCTGGAAGTGGAAAGCACGTCCTGCTTGTCGGTATATTTAAACAGCAGGTTGGCTGGGATATATTCCGACATAAATAACGCGTTATCGCCTGTAAGTATGGTGTACACCACATCCTTGGGTAAGCGTGGGTTCATGGCCAGATACTTTTCAAATATCTCCTTGATACTGCGCAGCATCGCCTCGGCACGCGGGGCGTCGGCCGGGCGCACCGGGTGGACAGGGGCGCTTTTGGTGCCTGCCGAAAGAAACTTTCCGCCGGCATCCAGCGAAACCAGCTTTGCGCGGTAGCGGCCCTCCACAATCACTTTAACAAGGTCGTCCGACACGCGCAGAAGCTGTTTCACTTCCGCCACCACACCGTAGTGGTACAAGTCCTGCACATCGGGATTGTTGACATCCATATCCTTTTGTGTCACTAAAAACACGCTGTTCCCGCTTGTCATAGCCCACTCAATGGCGGCAATGCTTTTGGCGCGCCCCACCTCAAAATGAATGACATTGCTGGGAAATACAACAAGCCCGCGCAAGGCAATAGCCGGCAGGCGAACAATGTCTGTGCCGGATTTGAGCTTGACTTTCACTTTTTCCGCCATACGGTACCTCTATCATGTGTGTAAAACAAGCAGAAGGCAACGCGCCCCCTGCTTGAAACAAAAGAACATCAGCCGCTGAGCGCGGTTGGCCCGGAACTGTTTTTGTAACGCTTGCGCACCGCACCAAACTCCAGCTTGGCTTTTTCCTCGTCGTTCACCACTTTGTCGTTTACCACCACTTTGATAATGGTGGGGTCGCTGGGGATTTCATACATCACACCCATCAGTGTTTTTTCCATAATGCTGCGCAGCCCACGGGCGCCGCCGCCCAGCTTGATCGCCTTTTCCGCCACAGCATGCAGAGCGGAATTAGTAAAGTCCAGCTCCACATTATCCAGGCGGAATAACATTTTATACTGCTTTAGAAGACTGTTTTTAGGCTCTTCCAGCACACGTATCAGAGCATCTTCGTCCAGCGGATCCAAAACAGTTATCACCGGAATACGGCCCACAAGCTCTGGAATCAGCCCGTATTTTACAATGTCGTCCGGCTCCACCTTTTTCATGTTCATCTGTTTGGCTTTCTTTGGGTCTTCCCGCAAAGTGGCCCCAAAGCCAAGTGTTGAATTATCTGTCCGCCGCTGAATGATTTTTTCAAGCCCATCAAAAGCGCCGCCGCAGATAAACAGAATGTTTTTGGTGTTGATTTGGATAAATTCCTGCTGAGGATGCTTGCGCCCGCCCTGGGGCGGCACATTGCTTACTGTGCCTTCCAAAATCTTCAGCAAGGCTTGCTGCACGCCCTCGCCGCCCACATCCCGTGTAATGGATGGATTCTCGCTCTTGCGCGTAATTTTGTCAATTTCATCGATGTAGATGATGCCACGCTCGGCGCGCTCAACATCAAAATCTGCCGCTTGGATAAGCTTTAACAAAATATTTTCCACGTCCTCGCCCACATAGCCCGCCTCAGTGAGGGTGGTGGCATCGGCAATGGCGAAGGGAACCCCCAACATATTGGCCAGGGTTTGCGCCAGCAGGGTTTTGCCAACACCGGAGGGACCCATTAGCAGCACGTTGCTTTTTTGTAGCTCTACATCGTCCAAATGGGGCGTTAAAATACGCTTGTAGTGGTTGTACACCGACACCGCCAACACCACTTTTGCAATATCTTGCCCAATGACGTATTGGTCGAGCCCGCTTTTTATTTCCTGTGGTGTCAGGATATTGACATCGTGCCGTGTGGGAGGGCGGTTGGTGTGGCTGGGGGCTTTTCGCGGCTCATCGGGGTATTTTTCCTCGTTGCCCAAAAGGGAATAGCAAAGCTCAATGCACTCGTTGCAAATATTAACGCCTGGGCCAATAATCATGCGCTCCACGTCATCTTGCGACTTGCCGCAGAAATTGCATATAAGTATTTTTTCTTTGGTGGGGCCACCTTTGTTGGAAGTTGCCATAGTACTCCTTAATCACTCTGCTTTAACTAAATATTATTCGTGAGAAGAGATAACTTTGTCAATCAAGCCGTATTCCACCGCTTCATCCGCACTCATAAAATTGTCGCGGTCAGTGTCGCGCTCAATTGTCTCCGTGCTTTGGCCTGTTTTTTCTGCCATAAGTTGATTGATTTTTTGCCGCAGGCGCAGGATGCGTTCCGCCATAATTTTAATGTCGCTGGCTTTGCCCTGCGCCCCACCGGCGGGCTGGTGAATCATAATTTCGCTGTTTGGCAGGGCAAGGCGCTTGCCCTTTTGGCCCGCACACAGCAAGAAAGCCCCCATGGAAGCCGCCATGCCAATGCAAATTGTAGAAACATCGCATTTAACATAATTCATAGTGTCGTAAATGGCCATGCCGGCACTGGTGGAGCCGCCCGGGCTGTTGATGTACAGATGGATATCCTTGTCGGGGTCTATGCCTTCCAAATACAAAAGCTGGGCCACCACAAGGCCAGCGGTGGTATCGGTCACCTCGTCGTTCAGCATAATAATGCGGTCATTTAACAAGCGGGAAAATATATCGTAAGAACGCTCTCCGCGAGCGGTTTGCTCCACAACATAGGGTACCAGGCTGCTCATATTCATCTGCTGACAATCCTCCGTTATTCTCCGGTTTTTGCTTCTTCAGCTTCGACTTTAGCAACTTTTTTTGCCGCCGGCTTTTTTGCCGCTTTCTTTTCGGCCTTTGCGGTTGCCTTTCCATCGTCTTTCTTCGGTTCTTCTTCTGTAACAACTGCTTTTTCTTTCACAAGGTCAATGGCCTTGTTCACGGCCAAGTCCTTCTTTATTTCATCTTCCGGCATCAGTTTTTTCACCTGCTCGGCTTCCATCTGATACCGCTCGGCAATGCGAGCCACTTCGGCCGCAACATCGTCTTCATTCACCTCAATGCCTTCCAGCTTAGCAATGGTTTCCAGCGCCAAGCGAATCTTCACCTGCTTTTCCGCATTCGCGCGGAAGCCCTCGCGGAAGGTCTTCATGTCGGACCCGGCGTACTGCACATAGGTTTCCAGGTTCAGGCCCTGCTGCTGCAGGCGCATGGAAAAGTCCCGCAATGTCTCATCCAGGCGCGTTTCATACATCACCTGGGGAATCTCACCCTCAATAGTCTCAATTATCTGATCAACCAGCTGGTTCTCCAAATCCTGGTCGGCTTTTTCGTCCAATTCCTTCTGCAAGTTCTCACGGATGCTGTTATTCAGTTCGTCCAGTGTGTCGTACTCGCTCACGTCCTTGGCAAACTCATCATCCAAATCAGGCAGTTCTTTTTGTTGTATTTCGTTAATTTTCACCTTAAAAACGGCGGGCTTACCGGCCAGTTCCTTGGCATGATACTCTGGCGGGAAGGTGACATTGATGTCAAACTCCTCCCCCGCCTTGTGGCCAATAACCTGCTCCTCAAAGCCCTCGATAAACTGGCCGCTGCCCAGCGTCAGCTTGTGGCCGTCGGCCTTACCGCCCTCAAAGGGCACACCGTCCACCGAGCCCTCGTAATCCAAATCGGCAATATCGTCTTTTTCCGCCGCACCTTCACGGGTAATCAGGCGGGCGTTGCGCTGGCGCATACGCTCAATCTCGGCATCCACTTCGTCTTCATCTGCCCGCGCAATTGTTTTGGTGCCCGCAAGGCCAAAATACTTGCCAAGCTTTATTTCAGGCTTCACGGTGAATGTGACCTTTAAAACAGCGCCATCCGCAGCTGTGGCAGACACCAGCGTCGCATCCGGGCGGGAAATCGGCTCAAGGCCGGCCTCTTTCAGGGCGGCCTCGTATTCATCGGGGAAAACCTCATTCACGGCGTCGTAAATGAAAACGTCCTCGCCGTACACTTTCTCAATCAAGTGCCGCGGTGCCTTTCCCTTGCGGAAGCCGGGCACGTTATATTTCTTTGCTGTTTTACGGTATACGCTTGAAACAGCGTCCTTTACCTTCTCAGCTTCGATGGAAAACTCAATTTGATACTCGTTGGCTGCCGTTTTTTCAGTATGGTTCAGCTTCATGTATGTTCCTCCAAGTTGCAAATTACATATTATTATAGCATATCGAACCAGAGAATTCTATCATTTAACAGTTTTTTCCTGCTGGATTTTTCGCGGCGAAAAAGCAAGAGCGTCGGCGCTAATTAAGTTGTAAGCAATGCCGTCCACCACACCTTGCAAAGCGCGCTTGATGGTAGCCCCATGCAAATGCCCATAAAAACAGCGCCCCACGCCATACTCTTTTAGCAGGGCAATCACCTCGGAGAACGACGTGCCGGGAAACAGCGGCGGATAGTGTAAAAACACTACCCTTTCATCGCCAGGGGCTTTTTCCCGCGCATGCTCCAGCGACGCACGCAGCCGCCCGGCCTCCCGTGCCATCACTTTGGCATCTTGGGGTACGCCGGGCTCGTACATCCAGCTACGGGTGCCGCACAGGGCCATTCCATCGGCCTGCACGCTGTTATTGAAAAGAAAACCGATGCTGTAAAAGCCGTGTTCTGCTGTGTAGCGTTCCATTTTGGACACAGTGCTCCACCAGTAGTCATGGTTGCCCTTCAGAAGCAGCTTGTGGCCAGGCAGGCCTTGTAAAAAGGTGAAGTCCGCGTGAGTATCCTCCAGCTTCATGGCCCAAGAGGTGTCCCCCGCCAAAACAACAGTGTCCTCCGCTTGCACCGTTTGCCGCCAGTTCGTGGCCAATTTATCCACATAGCCCTGCCAGCCGGGAAAGATATCCATCGGCTTGTCGCAGCTCAGGGAGAGGTGCAAATCGCCAATTGCGTAAACTGCCATAATATCCCGGCCTAAAAGCGCAGCGGCATTTGAGAAATATTCGCCGGGGTGATAATTTCTTGGAAACGTTCAGGTTTATCCGCCAGTGTGGCAAGGCTGCGCGGCGCAATTTGGCCGCTGATGTCCTGCAGGGCACGCAACGCACCGAACGCACTTTCGGGCGCCGCATGCCCCAAGGCCGCCAACACCTGCCCGCTGAATTTGAAGGGGCTGGCGGTAGACACCACCACGGCGGGCCCTTGACTTTGCCCGTCCTCCTCCAGCACGGCAAAAGCCACGGCAGTGTGTGGGTCACACAGGTAGCCGTCACGTGCAAAAATAGATTTAATTTCGGCAAATACAGTCTCTTCCTCTGCCCAGCCGCAGGCAAAGGTCTCCTTAATGGCCGCCAGCACATTGGTGGGCACGGTGTATTCGCCTTGCTTTGCCAAGGCGTCCATCCAAGCGCGCACCTGCGCGTCGCTGCCGCTTTCGTGCCATAGAAGGCGCTCCAAATTGGAGGAAACCAGAATGTCCATCGAAGGAGAACTCGTCTTGTAAAACGTGCGCTTTGCATTGTATGTGCCTGTGCTTAAAAATTCTGAAAGCACGTTATTCCTGTTGGAAGCACACAACAGCCGCCCCACCGGTACGCCCATTTTTTTGGCATACCAGCCGGCCATAATATCTCCGAAGTTGCCGGTGGGAACGCAAAAATCAAGCGGCTGGCCGCAGGAAATAGTACCCTGCGCGCAAAACTGTAAATAGCTGGTGGCATAATATACAATTTGCGGCGCCAGCCGCCCCCAGTTGATGGAATTGGCACTGGACAATTTTTTACCCTGCACAGCCAATTTTTCCGTCAAAACGGGGTCCACAAAGGCGGCTTTCACGCCACGCTGGGCGTCGTCGAAGTTGCCGGAAACACCGTACACCGCTACATTCCTATCTGTCCGGGTGGTCATTTGCAGGCGCTGCAGCTCACTTACGCCACCCGCCGGGTAAAAGGCGGCAATTTTTGTACCATCCACACCGCCAAACCCGGCAAGTGCCGCGCTGCCAGTGTCGCCAGAGGTAGCCACTAAAATCACCGTTTCCCCTTTTTCGCCACACATCCGGCGCGCCTCCACCAACAGCTTCGGCATCAGTTGCAGGGCGTAATCCTTAAAGGCTGCCGTGGGCCCATGCCACAGCTCAAGGGCGCAAGTTCTCTCATTTACGCGGGCAAGGTGTCCTGCCTTACTGTCAAAGTTTTCGCCATAGCTCTGGTGAATGGCGCGTGTCAAAAATGCCTCGTCATAATCGGGCAAAAAGGCGTGCAAAACAGCAAAGGCCACTTCATTGTAGCTTTTGCCCGCAAGGGCTTTTATGTCAATTCGCGGTATCTCCAACGGCACAAACAAGCCGCCGTCCGGCGAAAGCCCGGTGAGAATGGCCTCGGCCGAGCTGACCCGTCTGCCGCAATCCCGCGTGCTTGTATATTCCATGTTTTCCTCCTGTTTCATCTCTTTTCCAAGTTTTTCCTGCCGCTCATCCGTTTATTTTATTGCATTTGGGCATTTGTTGCACAAAAAATCAATAACCGCAAAACGCATTTTCAATAACATTGACCGTGCAAGCTGCCCCACTGTAATACACCTCCGCCACGTCGAAGCGCAGCAATGGGTCACTTAGCTGATACTGGGCAAGATAAACCTCGGCCGCAAGCAATATTTTGTGCTGTTTCTGCGGTGTCACCGCTTGGGCCGCGCCACCGGGAAAACCGCTTTTCCGTGTCTTTACCTCGCAAAAAACCAACAGGCCATCCTTTTGCAGCACAAGGTCTATTTCCCCCAAGCGCGTGCGGAAATTGCGCATTAAAACACCGTAGCCATTTTGCACATACCATCGCTCTGCCGCTTGTTCTCCCCATTTCCCGGTGTCCATCAATAGCCCAGCTTCTTCAAAAAGGAACGGCGGTAAAAGCTTTGTATGCCATGTTTTTCAATCAATTCGTAGTGTAGCTTGGTGGGGTAGCCCTTGTGCTGGGCCAGTTTGTACTGCGGATATTCTCTGTCCAGCTCTTCCATATAACGGTCTCGTGTTACTTTCGCCAAAATGGACGCCGCCGCAATGCTGGCACTTTTACCGTCGCCGCCCGTTACCGCAAGGGCCGGCACCGGCAGCTCAGGGCAGCGGTTCCCATCCACAAGAACCAGGTTCGGCACAAGGCCTAACTGCGACACCGCCATTTGCATGCCCAGCAATGTAGCGCCCAAAATATTCAGCCGGTCAATGTCTTGCGGTGGCACCAAAACCACCTGCCAGGCCAGTGCGGCCTTCATAATGGCGTCGTAAAGCTCGCCGCGCTTTTTCTCGCTCAAACGTTTGGAATCGTCTATGCCATCCACCGGGCAGGCAGGGTTCAGCACCACCGCCCCAACGCTTACCGGCCCACACAGCGGCCCTCGGCCCGCCTCGTCCACTCCACACAGTACAGGGGCGCTCTCGCGGTGTAAAGCATCGAAGCCATACAGCATATTTTGTCGATTCAGTGCCGATTCTGCATGATTACCCATTCCCTATTCCTCCGCTTCCTGCGGATTTTCCAGTGAAAGCTTCCCCAACTTGCCGCCGCGAAATTCGTCCAAAACCATGATGGACGCCCGCTCGGTATCCACCTCGCCGCCGCTTATAAGCATACCCCGCTTGTGGCCAAGCATTTCCAGCAACACCCATCCATCGGCGGATATTTGCGCTTCATCAAGCTTGAACCGCTCAGCCAGACGGGTTTTGTATGGGACGGCCAACTGCGCCAGCAGGCCGACGGCTATCTCCTCCGTATCCAGCAAGGTGTCAGGAATAGAGCCAATCAGCGCCAGATTTACGGCGACACGGGGGTTGTTAAAACGCTTCCACAGCACGCCCGGCATGTCCAGCAGCTCGTACCTTCCCGCACCAATCCACTGTTCGCCCCGCGTAACGCCGGGCCTGTCAGACGCCTTGGCACGGCTGCCACCTGCCCAGTTGTTGATAAAAGTGGACTTGCCAACGTTGGGTATGCCGGTAATCATCAGGCGCACCTTGGCCCCGGCCATTCCCCGTTCGCTGCGGCGGGCCAGCATTTCCGCAAGGGCGTTTTCCACCACACCGCGCACAGCAGCAGCGGCGCCCCTTTGCCTGCTGTTGATGGCCACACAGCCGCTGTCTTGCTTCTCGCGGAAGTAAGTAAGCCATTCCGCGGTAACTTTTTCGTCCGCCAAATCGCTTTTATTTAAGATATAAAGCCGGGGTTTTGCCCTTGTTATGGCTTGCAGTTCCGGGTTCAGGCTAGCCCATGGAATGCGGGCATCCAACAATTGCACCACCGCGTCCACAAGAGGCAGCTTTTTTTCGATACGCCGCAGGGTTTTCATCATATGCCCGGGGAACCAATGAATATTTTGGCGCTGCAGCGTTTCCTCGTTCATGATACAAGCCCAAAGCGGCTCAGCGGGAACATGCGCAACACCACTTCGCCCAAAATATCCCGCTCATCGATGAACCCGATATCGCTGTAGCGGCTGTCCTTAGAGCGGGGGCGGTTGTCTCCCAGAACAAACAGCGTTCCTTCGGGCACTGTAATGGGAAACTGCACGTCGGCCGCACGGATGGTGGGGGCGCTTATATAGGGCTCGTCAAGCAACTCGCCATTTACAAACACGTCCCCTGCCTCGAAATCGATGTTGACAGTGTCGCCGCCAAGCGCAATCACCCGCTTCACCAGTGGCTCACCATAAGTGGTGTAACCGTCCACCACAACTATATCGCCGCGCGCCGGCTGATACATAAAACTGCGTGCAATCAATTGCTCGCCATCATACAGGGTGGGTTCCATTGAAACACCGCTTACCCGCGATGTGCGGAAAACAAACAGTAAAAGAATAAGCGCCAGCGTAAACGCTAAAATCAGGGCGTCAAACCACTCCAGCACAGCTGTGTTCTTTTCGCGCTGCAATTGATCCATCTGGAAGCCTCCTTCCACGCCGCAAGCTAAGAGCAAAATGGAGAAAAGGGAGACAATTTACATTGTCCCCCCAAAAAACCATGGCAAGCATTACAGTTTTTGTTTTACTTTGGCGGCCTTGCCGGTGCGTTGGCGCAAATAGAACAACTTCGCGCGGTGCACCTTGCCTCTGCGCACAACCTCCACTTTTTCCACGAAAGGGGAATGCAGGGGGAAAACGCGTTCCACACCCACGCCATAGGAAAAGCGGCGCACGGTAAAGGTTTCGGAAACGCCACCATGTTTTTTGGCGATAACCGTGCCCTCAAAGGCCTGAATCCGCTCGCGTTCGCCTTCTTTAATACGAACCGACACCTTGACAGTATCGCCGATATTGAACACAGGTACTTCTTTTTTTACTGAACTCTCGGAAATAATCTTCAGCGCATCCACTTTAGTTCTTCCTCCATTTTTGTTCGACATTCATACCCGGAAGAACCGGCAGAGGACTGTCTGATGATAGCGTAGCTTCATCCTGCCGGATGGCGCCGGCAGACTTACGCGCCAGAATACAATAGCACATTACATGGAACAATGCAAGGCTTAGCCGCAAAGTTTTTGGCGTTGGCAAAGTTTTTGGCGTTTTTGGCGTTTGGCGTTGGCAATCCCACAATAGTTTTTGGCGTTTTTGCTTTTGCTGCCAATGCCGTTTTAGCGTGTACACATGGCATACCTTTGTATCTCCTCATCAGGCTTCCGGCCACACCTTCGCGCACCCCTGCGCCCGGATAGCCAACACATGGCAAGCCCCCGCGCCAAACACCGTTTCCAGCATTTTTTGATAATCCGAGACCATCTCCTGCGGCACAAAGGCTTGGATTGTGCCCGCAAACCCGCCGCCCTGCAAGCGCCAGGCACCGTCTCCGCCCAGCGCCAACTGCGAGAGCACCAGCCCCAGAGGCACCCCCTGCTGCTGGGGCGTTTTCAGGCTGTAGGCATTTTGGTTCATCTCAAAAGAGGAGTGTCCGCCCTCTGCAATGGTACGCAAGAACAAGGAAAAATCATCTTTTTGCAGCGCCTCTTGCAGCACCCCCACGCGGCGGCATTCCTCAAAAAAGTGAATGGTCCGCAGCACGGCGCGGTCACCCGTTTGCGCGCGCACCTGCGCTATTGCGCCCAAAAACCGCTCCCGCTCCACTTCACGCAGCGTGGCTTTGCCAAAAAATGCCGCCACTTTTTCCATCTCCCGGCGTATCGCCGTGTAATCGTCGGTCAAGTCGGCATGGTCACCACGGGTGTCGGTGATGACAAGGCAATATCCGTGGGCGCTCAAGTCCATTGGAACTTGCGTTACAAAGGGGTTTTTCGGGTCTTCAAGATCGATGGTAACAGCGCCGCCCACCGCACAAGCCAGTTGGTCCATCAGCCCCGACGGCTTTTCAAAAAAGACGTTCTCTGCATACTGGCCGATGATACCCAGTTCTGCCGGAGAGAACCGCCCGCAACTGTACTCCCCATTAAAGATAGCGCCCAAACACACTTCAAACGCGGCGGAACTGGACAGGCCACTGCCTTTCAGCACGTCCGACGTGGTGTAAGCGTTGAAGCCGCCCACGGCCCCGCCCCGGCTTTGGATACCCGCCGCCACACCGCGTATCAGCGCCGACGAATGGCCTGCCTCTGCCTTTTGCGGCGCCAGCGTGGACAGGGATATCTCATCCGCCATAGGGAAGCCCTCGGAGTGCACACGCACAATTTCTTCGTCATTCTTTGCCACCACAGCCAAAATATCCAAATCAATGGCCGCCGCCATTACAAGGCCATTGTTGTGGTCGGTATGGTTGCCACCAATTTCCGTGCGGCCAGGCGTGGAATACAAAGCAATGTCCCGCTCATCACCATACAGCCCCACAAACGCCTGCAGCGCGTTTGCATACCGCTGCCTCTGCCGCATAATACGGGCCGCGCCGTATAATTCCCCCAGCGCGGTATCTAGTGCACCGCTTTTAATTTTTTCAGCCATCTGCCGTGCTTTTGCCATGGTGCTTGCCTCCTTTTTCCTTTAACCATACATTATTATATCCTGAATCCGCATAAAAATCATCCCTTTTCTACGTTGCGGCGGCAGAGCTAACTTGTTATACTTGAACTACTCAAATTCAAATAAAAATTACTGCGGCGAAGGGCGGCCTCCATGCCACTTGCGAAAAACCAGATGATAGAGCTTAGCATTGAGGGCGTTGCCAGCGACGGCAATGCCCTTGGACGCCACGACGGCTTTGTGGTTTTTGTGCCCGGCGCGGCGGTGGGTGATGTTTTGCGCGTTCGTGTGGTGAAGCCCGGCAAAAGCTATGCCTATGGGCGCATTGAACAGATTATGAGCCCCGGCCCAGGGCGGCAAACGCCAGATTGCCCCATTGCCCAAACCTGTGGAGGGTGCGACTTCCGCCACCTTACCTACCAAGCAGAGTTGGCCGCCAAGGAGACTTTTGTTGCCGCCGCCCTGCGGCGGCTGGGCGGCTTTGATACACTGCCGCTGCCCATTGTGGCAGCTCCAAATCAAGACCGTTATCGCAATAAAGTCCAGTATCCAATGGCGCAAAATTGCAATAACAACCTAATGTATGGCTTCTACGCCAAACGCAGCCACCGGGTGGTTCCCTGTGCAGACTGTCGTTTGCAGCCGCAGGGAATGAACCGACTGGCCGCCTGCATCGCCCGGCTTTTGGCGGAACAGGGCGCCACAGCTTACAACGAAACCACCCATATGGGTCTGGTGCGGCACATCACCCTGCGGCAGGGCGCCGCCACCGGAGAAGTGCTGCTTTGCTTGGTGCTGAATGGCAATGCCTTGCCTAACAACAAACTCTTCGTCTCCGGCGTGCTGGCCGAGCACCCCGAGGTGACCACCGTCCTGTTGAACAAAAACAGGGATGCCACCAATGTCATTCATGGGGCGCAAGGCGAAGTGCTTTACGGAATCGGCTATATCCATGAGAATATGTCCGGCGTGCCTCTGCGCCTGAACGAGCACACTTTCTCTCAAGTAAACAGCGATGCCGCGGAAATATTGTTCTCTATTATACGCAAGTTTTCTGCACCCGACAAGGCAATTACCTTGCTGGATTTGTATTGTGGTACCGGGGTAATCGGGCTCTCAATGGCGACGGCGTGTAAAAGCGTTATCGGCGTGGAACTTGTACCGCAGGCGGTGGAAAGCGCGCGCCAAAGCGCAAGCGAGATGGGCCTCGCCAACACGCGCTTTATATGTGCCGATGCCGGCGAAGCCGCTCAATCCCTTGCGGCAGACGGAACCCACCCCACCGTTGTGGTGCTGGACCCACCCCGCAAAGGGGTATCGGCCGAGGCGCTGGACGCGGTGGTGCAAATGGGGCCATCACGCATTGTCATGGTCAGCTGCAATCCCGCCACCATGGCACGAGACGCCGCCTATCTGGCGACACACGGCTACCGGCTGGACACTGTGCAGCCTGTGGACTTATTCCCGCGCACACGTCATGTGGAGTGCGTCTGTCTATTGTCAAAATACTAACATCAAATACACAATAGGAGGCTATTATGCAAGACGGTTTTGTTAAAATTGCCATTGCATCCCCCCGTGCGCGGGTGGCAGACTGCGCTTGGAACGCCACCCAAATCGTGGAGACAATTCGCGAGGCGGCCCGCGCGTCTGCCCGGCTTTTGGTGCTGCCGGAACTGTGCGTTACAGGCAGCACCTGCGGCGATTTGTTCTTGCAGGAGCAACTGTTGGACGATGCAATGGCCGCCCTGAAATCCATTTGTGCCGCCACCCGCGCCACAAATATGCTTGTTTGTGTGGGGCTGCCGCTGCGGCACCATGGCAAGCTGTACAGTTGCGCCGCCGTGCTGCACCACGGCCATGTGCTGGGAATAGTGCCTAAAAGTTATCCTCCGGGCTACGGCGCCTCTGCCGAAGCACGACATTTCACCCCGGCCTTCCGCAGGCTGGAGCTATTCGAGACTGGCTTCTTGCGCGGGCTTCCCATCGGCACATCCATTCTTTTCAGTTGTGAGCAACTGCCCGCCTTTACATTAGCGGTGGAACTTTGCGAGGACTTATGGATGCCCACGCCGCCCTCTATTTTGCACAGTATTGCGGGGGCCACCGTGGTTGCCAACCTGGCCGCCAGCAATGAAATGGTGGGCCAAGCGGCATGGCGGCGCAGCCTTGTGCAGGGCCAAAGTGGGCGTTTGGTGTGCGCCTACGCCTATGCCGACGCCAATACCGGTGAATCCACTACCGACACGGTGTTTGCCGGGCAGGGCCTCATTGCTGAAAATGGCAATTTACTGGCTGAAAACCTGCCTTTCAGCGGCGGCACCCTTGCAATGGCCGATGTTGATGTGAGTGCTTTGGTGCACGACCGCCAGCGTATCACGTCCTACCCGGACTCGGGCGCAGAACGCTATCACACCGTTTATTTTTCCATGCCGCTGTCAGAAACTTCCCTTACGCAGCCCGTAAACCCCGCGCCCTTTGTGCCGGAAAACGCTGAGGAACTGGCTACCCGCTGCGAAACCATCCTGGACATCCAAGCGGCAGGGCTGGCAAAACGGCTGGAACACACTGCCGTAAAAACAGCGGTGCTTGGCCTTTCCGGCGGGCTAGACAGTGCCCTTGCCCTTTTGGTTACCCTGCGGGTATTCCAAGGCCTTGGCCTGCCGCACAGCGGTATTGTGGCTGTGAGTATGCCGGGCTTTGGCACCACTGCACGCACAAAATCCAATTCGCAGCGCCTGTGCGCGGCACTTAACATTGAAATGCGCAGCATCGACATTACCGCTGCCACCACCGCCCACTTTGCAGGCATTGACCATAAGCCTGATACACACGATGTTGTGTTTGAAAACGCCCAAGCGCGCATGCGTACCCTCACATTGATGGACTTGGCCAACCAGTGCGACGGCCTTGTGGTGGGCACGGGTGATTTGTCGGAACTGGCACTGGGCTGGGCCACCTATGGTGGCGACCACATGAGCATGTACGGCGTGAACGCGGGCATACCAAAAACGCTTCTGTGCCATATTTTGGCGCATGAGGCTACCGCACGGCCGGAACTGGCCAACGTGCTGCGCGACATTCTGGAAACCCCGGTGAGCCCCGAACTGCTGCCGCCAAAGGATGGCGAAATTAGCCAGCAAACGGAGGACATTATTGGGCCCTATGAATTGCACGACTTCTTTTTGTATCATATATTGCGCTGGGGCGCACCACCCAAAAAAGTGTTGCGGCTGGCAAAAATTGCTTTTAAAGGCCACTATAGCGACGAAATAATTTTATCATGGCTGCGCGTTTTCTATCGCCGTTTCTTCTCCCAGCAATTCAAGCGCAGCTGTCTGCCCGATGGCCCAGCCGTCGGCTCGGTTTCCCTCTCGCCGCGCGCGGGCTGGCACATGCCGTCTGACACCTGCGTCGCCGGATGGCTGCGGCAGTTAGAAGAGTTCTAGGCACCCCAGAAGGAAGCCCCGGCAAATTCTCGCCGGGGCTTCCTTGCGTCTCCCATCAAACATGTGCACCCTTAAAACCAATCACTCGTGCCGAATGGCCTCCAGCGAGGATATTTTCACCGCACGGTTGGCGGGCGCTATGCCGCTAAGCAGCCCCACCACCGTTGCAAAGGCCAGCGCCAGCACCACCAGCCACATGGGTATCACCGAAAGCTGCATGCCCGGCATCATGTCACTGAGACCGGAAAGGCCAAAAAATGCCGCAATATCAATATTCCCGCTGATGCCAAGCATGGCCAGCAGCATGGTGAGGTTGTTTAAGAGCAAGCTTAGCAAAAAGCTTACCACCACCCCCACCAGCCCGCCAATCAGGCCGATGGCGCCGGATTCAATCAGGAACAACTGGCGGATGTTGCCAAGCCTGCAGCCCAGCACTTTCATTACGCCAATTTCCTTTGTGCGCTCGTAAATAGACATCGTCATAGTATTCATGATGTTCAGCGCCGCCACAAACAAAGATACCGCCGCAAGGCCACCCAGCATCATTTGCGTTTGGGCCACCTGGCCCTGCATTTGCTCGCGCACCTGGCTCATGGAATAAATCTGGTAGCCGATGGTCTTGATTTCCTTTTCCACCTCGGGCATGTTGTTCACATTGTCCACTTTCACATACACCGTATCGTAGCCATTCACCGTCACGGTGTTTTCACTGCCGCCCATGCCCATCCCGCCATAGCTTATCATAACGCCGCCGCCACCGCCGCTGGATGACCCGGTCAGCTTGTTATACTCGGCTTCCAGCATCTTCATGTTTTCAATGCTCATGATAACGCCATTGCTTATCATATAGTCCGTCATGCCGCCAAAAAGCATTCCCACCGGCACAAGCTCAAAGTTTCGGTATTTAGGCTCGCCGCTGGTCTCGTCATAGCCAACTACCATGCGATAAGTCAGCTTGGTGTTCATAATGTCAAAGAAAAACTCGTCCGGGTTAAGCAACACGCCGTTTTCGTCGTATTGGGGCGTGTTGATGATATTCATGTAGTTTTCGTCGTACTGCGGATATTTTTGCGAATTTGGCGCACCTTGCCGCTTTTTCGCGTCCCGGAAATTGAAAATCACCTGCTCCCCCACCAAAACGGGAATTTTATCCTTACCCAAATGGGTGCTGATATCGTAGCCGCCCGTTAGCAGCGTGTAGCCCATGGGCTGTATGGCGGCGGCATCCATGCCTATCATCTGCACCCAGTCGGCAATATAGCGGTCGTTGCGGCCACCCACCATTTCGCCATAGACCTGGCCGCTTTGATACATGGGCGTGGAGGCCACCACGTTCGGCAGCGTACGGAACTGCTCCACCATTTTGTCGTCCAAGTCTGGCGTGCCCTGCTGGGCGCCGTACTTCATCACTTCAATCTTAGTAAGGTCGCCCCAGCCCTGCAGCATGGCGTCGGTGGCCTGGTTCACTGCAATACCCAAAGATACCATTACCACAATGGCGCACACGCCAACCACAACGCCGATGACCGTTAACACGGTGCGGCCCTTGCGTCGGCGCAGGTTATCCATGGAAAAGCGGAATAAATCGGATAGCTTCATTCCTATTCGTCCTCGTAGTCGTCTTCCAGCGCGGCGGCTTTTTTCTTTTTGCGGCGCTTCAGCACTATCACCAGCACCACCACTACCACAAGTACCACGCCCAGGCCAATAAGCAACCAGCCCCACACCGGCATGCCGGTTTGCTCCGGCTCCATCATGCCGGGATCCATGGGCATTGGCATCATGCCGGGGTCTTCCATCATGCCTTCCATAACGTTAATGGTAAAATCGTAGGTAAGTTCTTTTGCTTCGCCGCGGGCACTTTCATAGCTAACAACCACCTGGGCGGCCACCTGGCCTGGGGTGTCGGCCAGCACATTGAAGTCGGCGGATTTTTGCTCGCCGCCGGCCACGTTGCCCACATACTGCTTGCCTTCCTCGGTGCGGACACCCGGGCCAACAACGTCTACCGACACGTTGGATACCGCACCCTTGCCCTGGTTTACCAGGGTGATGGAGCCATAGCCCATGCCGTCGGGCATGCCGGCGGTAAGGTCTGTGGGCAATTGGGTGTTGAAAATCTCGAACCGCTCCGGCTGGAGAACCGGCACGGTGATGGAAACCTGCGCCGAAACGTCGGCCCCGGTTTTGGCGTCCACACCTTTAATGTCGATGAGAACGGGATAGCTGCCTTCCTCCACATTGGCGGGCGCCAACAGGTTGAACGCGGCGGGCACGCTTTGCCCTGGCGCCACGGTGCCAATGTAAACAACGCTGGAGCCATCGCGCAACGACAACTCCTTGGCCGGGGTAACGGTGAGGGAAACGTTTTCCACGCGGTTGTCGCCATTGGTGGCAAGCATGGTGGCGCTAAGGGTAAACGGCTGCCCGGCCGTGATTTCCGACTGGCCGTAGCTGGCTTCCTTCAAAACAAAGCCCGTGCCCTTCACAACCGGCTCGCTGGAGGAAGAGGGTTCCGGCAAGGAAGAGGGGGGTTCTACATACTCCACACATTGATTGATTTCAAAGCTTAGCGATTGCATTGGATAGTTGTTCAAACTGCCAGGTTCAATGCTTTGATAGAATAAATCGCAGGCAAAGGTTTTGCCAATACCTGTATAAGTTAAATTCTGGAACTGAACAATATATTCACCAATATTTGTTCCTTTGACAGCGGAAAAATGAACATCTTCCTCATAGGGCGCAGGCAGTAAAAAGGATGCCGTATTCAAGTGGCCACGCAAGCGGCTCTGCAAATCATCCCACGTTTCACCGGTTTTGATGCGGGAATCATATACCTGCAACTCAACCGTAATGCTATTGTACATATGAATTTGCCCTGTATAGCTGTTCCCCGAATTATCATTCATGATTTTGTAGCCAGTTATCGACATTGCACCTGAAGGTGTATCGCCGCTGTTTTCCGGCGTGCTGCCGCTACCCGGCTCCAAATTGCCGTCATCCGCCATCACCGGCACACTCGCCGCCGCAAGCAGCATTAACAGTGCCAGCACAAGCACCATGCAAGCCTTCAAAACCCCCGTTTTCCGCTTCGTCATCTATCTATCCTCCGTATATTTTCAATACTCAGTGTCAGCAAGCCCCAAAGCGCCATTTACGCCGGCTGCGTGGTGTTCGGCTCTTCCGGCGGCGCCTCGTCCAGGCCCGCAAACAAGGCCTTGCGGTTGGCGGCTTTGGTTGCGTCGTCCTGCAAACGGTTCTCCAAAACCTGTCCATCCTGCAAGGTGATAATCCTGTCGCCACAGTTTGCCAGGCTGGACTCGTGCGTCACCATCACAAAGGTGATATTGTGCTTTTCCGCCCGCTCCAGCATAGTGCGCAGCACCTGTTTTGTGGTTTGCGTGTCCAGGTTTCCGGTGGGCTCATCGGCAAAAATAACTTTGGGTTTTGCCACAAAGGCGCGCGCTATGCCCACCCGCTGCTGCTGGCCGCCGCTCATCTCGGTGGGCT
>QMCD01000400.1_pt1 | contig 30148 bp, 24 predicted proteins | sample 1821841 | NCBI WGS metagenome assembly QMCD01 (sample SAMN01991225, study PRJNA193472) | Termite gut metagenome, whole genome shotgun sequencing project. | isolation source: worker | host: Macrotermes natalensis | reverse complement strand
CCGACGGATTCTTCCGAAAACTCCAGCGCCGGCATTGTCAGGGATAACGCTTTCAACATGAGATTGATATCAGTCAGATACACCTGCACTTCCATGATTGATCCAGGCAGTGTTAATTGCGGCTCACCATCAGCAGACTGCTCTGCCGGTACTGCCTCGCCTTCCGGATTCTGCCCGTCATGCTTGGCTTCTTGCGTCTGTTTGGCATACTCGGTTCTCCAGAGGCTTAGCAATTCCTGATTGATCTGCCGCATTCTTTGATAATTGGCAATATCCCTTTCGCTGGCTTTAAGCCGTTTGGCGCAAAACTGCATGGCGTCTTCATCATGGTCTTGGGCTTTTTGGTAATTCTCGGCAAACAGCGGGTCTTTCTTAAGAAACCACCTAAGCTTGGGATAGTACTTTCTGATACCGGATACAACAGATTCAAACTCATCATTCAGTACCTGGAACTTTTCTTTTGATTCAGGAGACAGTGTCAAGTCGTCTCCGAACCGTTTTCTAGTAGTATTATCTTCCATATGACTCCTTTCGTAAGATATAAAGTTAATATTTCTTAAATATTAACAAGGCCATTGTGATAGACGCGCTGTTTAATATGGTCAAATACATAAGGACCCAACTCCTGCACTAGCAGAACCGGGGATTCCTCATGGCACGGATAGCGCAGATGGGACATTTCCTGACGGATCCGCTTTACCGTAGCCGGTTTTTTAATATAGCCGGAAGCATAGATCTCAAATGCTCTGTCCAGATGATCCATGTAGGCGGTGACAAAGATGATGTTAATCGTCGGACTAAGCAGGATCAGCTGCCTTGCTAACGAAAATCCGTCCATGCGGCCCGTCCGGATGTCTAGAAAGGCCACATCGATAGGTCTGTGTCTGGCATAGCGAAGGACATCTTCGGCATTGTCAAAGCCGACCGGCGTCTCAGCGGGAAGTGCTTCACGGATGGCATCTTTCAGCGCGGCTAAGGCCAGCGGTTCGTCATCCATAACAATGATATTCATGGCTGTCCTCCTAATCTCTCCGTTATCCTTTCCGGTTTGTTCCTAGGAAAACGCGGACGCAGTATTTCCTTAGGTACCGTTATCACAGCCTCTGTTCCCGCGCCGGGTCTGCTGTTAATCTCCAGTCGGCCGTCACATAAACGCGCCAGCCGCTCCCGGACATTTTCGATACCGATATGCCGCTGCCCGTCTGTTTCCGGCCGGGCCGGGTCATATCCGGTCCCGTTATCCCTGACGGTGATCTGATGGCAGTCAGGCAGTTCCCTGACACTTACCGTGACCGTACCGACGGCAGTGCCGTCGGGCTTCCGGCCTTCCAGTCCATGGCGGACGGCATTTTCCACGATCGGCTGGACGGTCAGCGGCGGCAGCATGAAACGTTCTGTTTCGATATCACAGCAGACTTGAAGCCGGTCGCCAAAGCGCAGCTGCTCCAAGGCTAGGTAGGTTTCCACATGGGTAAGCTCATCCGCAAAATCAATCAGTTCGCGCTGCCCCAGAGAATCGAGGTTGCCCCGCAGATAATGGGCAAAATGGTGGATGGCCTCCTTGGCCTTATGGGAATCTATCTCACAAAGCTGGCCGATGGCCGTAAGAGAGTTATACAGGAAATGAGGCTTGATCTGAGAGAGCATGATCGAAAGGCGGCTTTCGTCCAGCTCCCGTTCCTGTTCCTTAAGCCTATGGCTCAATTCCACCTGCAGGTTTACATAGATCAGGAAAATTGATACCGTGGCGCCAAGATAAGATATCCATAGGCCGGGCCAGCTTAGTTCCGCCACATAACACATCAGTGGGGCCAGCATGTAAATCAACAAGGTAAGCCATTCCTTTGGCAGCAGGTGTTTTCTGTTCCTGAGGATCATGACAGCACAGATCGACAAAGAAATGACCTGTAATATCATAGCCCCCCAGATGTTTACGACGATTAAGTTGTTCTGCCCATCCAGACGGTTAAAAACCTCTTGGCTCTCAGCACCGATCATAAACAGAGTATTGAGCCCTGCCAAGAAAAGCGCTGCCTTGAAAGGCTTCTGTGGAACCGGAAACGTTTTTTGCAAAGTAAGAAAGGCGAAGAGATATAATTCAAAGACGATAAGAGCCAGATTGCCGAACGTATAACTGCCGATATCCATTAGGCGGATGGCAATATAGGCGGTCCGGCCGGGTGTCCCGTACAATAAAACCGCGGAAAGCTCGCACAGACTTCCCGCCAAGGCCAATAGTACCAAAGCTAGGAAATGAGGGTAAAGCCGGTTGGGTACGCGCCCGTTCAGCAGAATACCAGACAGTAGCATAGTGAGGATGAGAATGGCGCAGCCATTCCCAGCTATGGTTATCAGTATAACCGATGTCATCGGCTCCCATCTGTAGGCCATGACACTGATTATGGCAGCGTTCCATGTAGTCATGTTCATACCCCATGTCCGCGTTCGCGGACGAACAATCAATAGTGAAAGCTTATATGATTTATGTTAATTCTAACATGTGTGAATAAAAATCTCAATCATTACATATGAAATGTTTAGTATAAATTTTTATGAAATGATGGGGAATTGATGGGCATGTTATATTACAATGTAGAAGATTGCAATCATAGCCAAAGGAGGATGAGGATATTATTCGTCAATTACCTTATTAATTGTATTGGCAACGTATTATATCAAACGAAAGGAGAGATACATATGAGTGAAAAAGAATTATCACAGGAAGACATACAAGAGGTAAACAGCATAAGAGATGAAGATGAAGAACGCTTCTTGGGTTACATGCGGGAAGCAGCACAATTAGCGTTTAATCAGACCGACAAAGACATATGCGATTCTTTTGTGGAAAAGTTAACAGAATTATGCGAAAAGTATAAAAGCCCGATTAACATTAAAAATGCTATATTCTATGTTTATGTTGCAAAAGAGTTTGATAATATGTACTTTGGTGCAATGTCAATAAAGGCTAGGCGCTTCGTCGTTCAGGAATACAACCGATTTGAATCGACCGTGTACCAGTTTGATTTGTATTCATTCTGATCTGGGAACAGGTAGTCCGGATAATTCATTATAAAAACTTATCAATTAGGAGGAGCACATAATTATGGATTATATCACAAAAACATTTTTTAATAATGAAAAATATAAGGAATTGTTAGAAGAAATTGATACTGAGGCTATGGTAAATTTGGCAAAGGCAGACATGAGCAAGTCAGATCATGTTAATTTTATGAAAATTGTAGAACACTCCGCTAAGTGGACACAAGATCTAAAAGGCAACGACATGGCTAGAAGATGCGAAATATTTATGGGTTATGTGATGATAGGTTTAGAAAAAAACGAAATTAAATGGGAAAAATTGTCCTTCGGTGTTTTGAATGATGTCAAGCCAGATTATTGGGATTTTAGTGATCGTGGCTATAAATATTTTGCTTCATCAAAACAAGACAATTTTTACTACCATGCTTATTTGTTTGCTAGATGATGCAGCTTATGCCGACGGGAACATGGATCGTCATGTTCCCGTTATTTCATCCTGTCTAAGCGTCCTGTCGTAAATTCCGACCAGCTGTAATTCTCCATGTACCTGCCATGATAGCAGTTAACAGCATAGGCATCTCCCTTTTCATACTCATACAGATCGCAGTACACGGCGGCGGTATTTATCGCATAAGTCCCTGTGCTCCGGACAATAACCGAGCTGATTCCCGCTCTGTCAAGGGAACGCAGCAGCTCGCAGATGATGTTATCCAGCTGTTTCTGCCGGCTGCGGTCATATGGCTCGTCTTCCCATAAAATCGCGGCAATCTCTTTATTGGTGGCGCTGGCTCCGTGTCTGTCCACCAGATAGGCCAACATTTCTTTTGCTTTCGCACGTCCAAAAGTAACCGGCCGGCCATTCATAAATACTTCAAAATTACCGAAACACTGAATCCGGATGCCGACATCGGGATGTCTCACCGGTCGGCGCAGGTTTTCCAGTTCCTTGGCGATGTGCGGGGCCATCGCCGGCTTCATCACATAGCCGGAGGCATGCAGCCGGAATGCATTGGACATATAACTGCTATGTGCGGTTACGAAGATGATGTTGGTATCACCGTGACGTTCTTTAAGATACTTGGCCAGAAGCAGACCGTTCATCTCCGCCATTTCAATATCTAAAAAAGCCACGTCAACCACCCTTTTCCGGGCATAGGTAAGGGCTTCCCTTGCCGAAGAGAAAAGATTTATTTCCGCTTTGTCCGCCACTTTGTGCAGCACGTCTTTCAGTTCCTGTAAGGCGGCATGTTCATCATCCACAGCAATAATGTTCATCTAGATATCCTGCTTTCTCTGCTTATATTATATTTCCAAGAGCAGGTTTTTGTCAATTTTTGTAAAAGTGAATCTATTAAAAACGGTAATAATATAATATTATTCACACTAACAACTACAGTCAAATACAAAAATGGATGTAATAAATATTGATTATAAGAATTTAATATGCTAATCTTGTTAAAGAATAACACGATGAATTAATACAAATTATAGTAAGTTGAGGAAGATTTATGGCTTTTTCAAGGTCCTTTCATAATAAACATGCTAGGCACGAACTAAAATACCTGCTGAGCCACGCCGAATATCTGATTTTGAAAAGCCGGATTGCCGCTGTTATGGATTACGATAAGCATGCCGGCGAAAATGGTTATTTTATCCGCAGTATTTATTTTGATGATCTTAGAGAGAGTGCTTATCATGAAAAACTGTGGGGCATCTGCGACCGGCGGAAAATCCGGATAAGGGCTTACGACAATGACCCTTCACACATTGTTTTAGAATGTAAAGAAAAAGAAAATATGTGGGTCAGCAAAGCTTCGGCAGCCATTGACCGAGACACCTGTGACGCCTTGATTCAAGGCGACTTTTCCGCACTCGAACAACGCCGGGAAGAGGTCTGTAAAAACGTCTATGTGGCCTTCCGTGAGAAAGGCCTGAAGCCTTCCGTCATCGTGGATTATCACCGGGAGCCTTTTGTTATGCCTATATCCAACCTGCGCATTACCTTCGATCAGCATCTTCACGCCGGAGGCATAACCGGTTTTTCCATGTTTGGCAAAGGGCAAGTCAGTAAAGAAGTTGAAGGCAATAAAGAAGTCATTAAAGCAGACAATGAAATAGGCGACGATATAAGCGTGCCGATCTATCCAGACAGCGTAATACTTGAAGTAAAATACGATAACTACCTGCCCGACATGATCAGGATGCTGATTCCTAAACACACTGGTGCCCAGCTTTCCATTTCCAAATATTGCATCTGTAAAACAGCTACTAAAACAATAAAATACTAAAGAAGAGGTAATAAGATGAACAGCATAACAGAAGAAATTAGGAACAGCATAGAGCAGTCAGGCCTGATCGGCAAGCTTACCCCGGCACATATTCTGGCCTGCCTGGGAACCGCGATGATATGTGGCGCGATAATATATATTATTTACAGAAACTTTTACCGTGGTGCCGTTTATAGTGAAAACTTCAATACTTTAAACGTTCTGACCTGTATGACGACTTGTTTCATCATTATGACCATTTCAACCAACCTAGTGCTGTCGCTCGGCATGGTCGGCGCCCTTTCTATTGTCAGGTTTCGGGCAGCAGTCAAGGAGCCGCTTGACATCGGCTTCCTTTTCTTGGCCATTGCCGCCGGGCTCACGTCAGGAGCCGGCCTTTACCCCTTGGCCCTAATCGGTACCTTTATGATACTGGCCGTCTATATATTGTTCGCCTTGGTTGGCCGGGAAAACAAAAGATATGTGCTGGTAGTAAAATACAAAGAAGCAGCCGGCGAAGCTGTCCTGTCCTGCCTAGAACGATATAACTGCAAGATGAAAAGTATCATTGCCTATGGCGACATGACGGAATTAACCGTAAGTATTAAATATAAAGGACTTGACACTGCCATCACAAAGGAACTAAACTATATTGACGGTGTAAACAATGCTATCCTTATGGAATATGCAGGAGACTAGTGAATCGGCCGGCTAGTGCATAGTTCAATATGAAAGATATAAGTTAATTAGGCAATGTATGGGCCAGTAGGCAATGGATAAGTCAGTAGGCAATGGATAGGTTAATTAGGACATTAGATGCATAAACATATAATATTAAAATATAAAACTGAAATCATGACATCAACGGTGCTTTTTTTATTTGCTGTCATAATTGCCATCGTGGCTTCCCAGGCAGAGAAGCTGGATTTTTCTCCTTATATCGCGCCGATTGAAGATGGTTCGGAACAGGCGGACCAGTTGGCCGCAGCCCAAGCGGATCCGGGCATTTCGTTTTCTCTTGACCAGTATTTCTATACCGACACGGCCACGCTGGAACTGAGCCGCTCCGACAGTGACATTGTGGCGATATATTATACCTTAGATGCGACACCGCCTGACGGCGGAAACGGTCTTCTGTACGAACAGCCGATCCCCCTCATTTGCCCAGATCAGGATCAGGTAGCTTCCTTTGTCGTCAAAGCCTGCGGTCAAAGGGCAGACGGCAGTTTCACAACCGCGATCACTCATTCCTATTTTGTCGGGGAAAAAGTATATGAACGGTTTGACACCCTTGTTTTTTCACTTACTACCGATCCGGACAACCTGTATGACTATGACCGTGGGATTTTTGCCACCGGGCGGGTCAGAGACGAGTACAACGATGAAATGAGAAAAAAATACGCCGAAGAAGGCATTATCTGGGAGGGGAGTCAGGAGACGGAAACCCCGGCCAATTACCAGATGCGGGGCATCGAATGGGAACGGCCGGTTTATGTGGAAGTAGTGGATTATAACGGGGAGCCGCTTATTGCTCAGGATGCAGGCATGAGAGTCTTTGGCAACAGCAGCCGCCATTTTAGGCAAAAATCCATCAAACTCTATGCGCGAAGCGAATATGACCCGGTCAACAACTTCTTTGACTATGACTTTTTTCCGGATGATGCTACCAATTACGGTCTGTCCGTCACAAGGTACAAACGTCTGGTGCTCCGCAACAGCGGCAACGACCGGGGCGCCACCTATCTGCGTGATGAAGTGATCCAGGCCTGTGCCGACGAAACCGACTTAACGGATGTTCAGCACAGCCGGGCGGCCGCTGTCTTCTTAAACGGTGAGTATTACGGCTTTGTTTGGGTTAAACAGGTTTATCTTGACCAGTATTTTAATTATCAGAACCAGGTCCGGGATGAGTCGTGGGCCATTCTGACCGCTGGCGAGGTTCCCATCGACCTGCCGCCGGAAGACGAGCTTCAGGCCAAGGCAATCAGTGATTTTAACCAAATATACACATATGCGGAAAAAGACCTAACCGACGATGCCGTCTTTCATGAGTTATGCCGCTTGGTCGATATAGACAATTTTCTGACCTATTATGCCGTCCAGATATATATCGGCAATACCGACTGGCCTAAAGGCAATAAAAAAGTATACCGCTATTACGGCGAAAACCCGGTAGCAGACGGAAGCTCGACGGCCGACGGCAGGTGGCGCTGGCTTATCTATGATACCGACTACGGATTGCTGAATAACGGAACTGTCGGGCCGGCCACCAAGACCCTCGGCGTCCTTTTAGGTAAAGCGGAGGAAAGCGAATATATTTACAGTCTGACGGCCTCGCCATTGCTGGCGGCGGTTTTATCCCGCGACGATATGAAGGAGCAGTTTGTCAGGGTTATGTGTGACCTCATGAATGATCAGTTTTCACTTGCCAACATCACGGATAAGATCAGCGTTAAAAGCGCTGAATATTATAAGGAACTGAATTATCAGTTCAATTACAACAGTGCCAGCGGCAGCTGGGGTAACGTAAGCCGGTCGCTTAATCAAATATACTCCTTTGCCCGGATGAGGCCGGCTGAAATGAGGAGCCAGATCGAAGAATTTCTTGATATTGCGCCTGTCGGCTATACAGTCACCTGTAACTGGAATGAAGAAGCCGGTATCAAAATCAATTCATGTCAGCTGGACAAGGACTTTACCGGCTTTTATTACGATATGAATACCGTCACCTTTACCATGGAGACGCCGCCAGGCTATGGCCTATCTTACTGGCTGGTAAACGGCGAACCAATGTATGGGCAGGAGATTACATTGACCAAAGACCATGCCATAAACGGTAATATCGACGTAGAGCTTGTTCGGGAGCGGCTTGACGAAGAAGCCCCCATCATTACAGCCATTGCCTATGAAGAAAGCGCGGATTATATAGTGATAGAAAATCCATATCAATCCAGCCTAGACCTGCGGCAGCTTTATATCTCCGACGATCCGCAGAACCCGCATAAACAGGTTCTTGCCGATTATATCCTCCCGCCGGGAGAAAGCCTGAAACTCTATTGTGACAACTATCAGGAATTAGATGCCTTAGGCGGCTTTCTGATCGGTTTTAACTTAAAGAACGGCGAAACACTTGCCATCTCCGACCAAGAGGGCAATGCCGTCCAAGCAGTTTACCTGCCCAAAATAAACAATGACCATATTCTCATCAGAGACTGGATAAGTGGGAGGTATTATGATGTCGCGCTGTGACGGTCACGCTCACGGTCACGGTCACGCTCACGGTCACGCTCACGGTCACGCTCACGGTCACGCTCACAGTCACGCTCACGGTCATCGCCATATTGCCCGGGCCTCATCGGTGCCGGTTCCGGCTCCCGAAAATAAGTGCCGCTAAGTTGCCCGCCCAAAGAATCGGCAGTTTCCGTGTCGTCAGCAAGCGCCGTCCATGGCGCGTGCTGACTTGGCCGGCCATCCTTGGCCGACCACCACTGGGTTTTTGTTAGGCGGGAAACTAAGCGGCACTAATTTTCTCCCGCAAGGAACCGGCACCGATGAGGCCCGGGCAATATGACGATTCGGCATACCGAGCGGAAGGTTTTATGATATAGAGAATTTTTGCTTATAATTTTATTTTAAGCTTGTTGAAATTAAAATATATGTAACTTATTTAGATGGTGAAAATTCTATCAGTTTATGCTTGTGAATATTACTATTCTATAATATAATTTTTAACAAGTCAGAAATTGATTTGTAGTCAGCAATCCGCTTCAAGAAGTATGTGTAATAATTGACACTGGTATCATATTATAAAGATTTTATATTATAAATTATAAAGTTTTTATATTATAACATGTAAAGTACACAATCTATAAAAAGGAGATTTAAATTATGAATATCCGCAAAATGGTTACTGCCGGCGTATGTCTGGCTTTATGCCTGCTACTTCCCTTTTTGACCGGCAATAACCGGGAGCTGGGAACCCTGTTTTCTTTAATGCATCTGCCGGCATTGCTGTGCGGTTTTGCCTGCGGCTGGCAATATGGCCTGATCGTCGGTGGCATAGCCCCGCTGCTTAGGTTTATGCTTTTCGGCATGCCGCCGATGCCGGTCGTTGCCGTACCGATGGCCTTTGAACTGGCAGTTTACGGTACATGTTCGGGACTGCTTTATCAGCTTCTTCCCAAGCGTAATACCTATATCTACGTAAGCCTGATCGGTGCCATGATAGCCGGACGCATCATCAACGTCCTTGTATCCACTTTCTTCGGTCAAGCGGTAGCCCTCGTATCTTTTTACAACATCTTTGCCAGTACATTTGCCGGCATCATCTTACAGATCATCATCGTTCCGGTCATTGTCATGGCCTTAAAAAGAACCGGCCTGCTTAATCAAGATAATAATTAAAGACATAAGTAACTATATGAAGATCACAAGCCTCATAAAGCAACGAGCAACACAAAGCAACGAGACTCATAAAGCTTCACAAGCATAACAAAGCATAGGGGTGACTATGGAACAGATCAAAAGACTGCTCGAAGTCAATAGCTACAAATGCATAGCGATCGACGGCCGGTGCGGAGCCGGCAAGTCTACCTTGGCTGACCTCTTGGCAGCAGAATACGGCGGCCAAATTATCAGAATGGACCATTTTTATCTACCGGGTCAGCTACGCGGCCGGGCTAGGGTTAACGTACATTACGAACGCTTTGAAGAAGAAGTATTCGCACCGCTAAAACGCGGCGACAGTTTTACTTACCGTATCTTTGACTGCCATCGAATGGACTATCATGGCAGCATCACCATCAGACAAGCCCCGCTGACGATTATTGAAGGGGCTTATTCGCTGCTGCCCCAGTGGGAGTCCCTGTTCGACCTGAAAATATTCGCCGACGTCTCGCCGGATGAACAGAAAAAACGTATCCTGCGTCGCAACGGCGAACAGGCCTACCATAATTTTATAACCAAATGGATCCCGATGGAGGAAAAATACTTCCAAGACTATCACGTGAAGGAAAGATGTGACATAATACATCTAAGTAAGTAAATAAGATCATCAAATAAAGGAAATACTATGTAGCAACATACTGTATTCAGTATGCTGCTATTTTTATATCCTCCATTTTTATCCCCTAATAATTTTCATACCCATTACTATACTATTACAGTATTACCATAAGGAGATTACCCATGAATTATATTATTTTCGTCACCTTAGCCGTTTTAGTTACTGCCTATTCAGCTTATAAAATAATCAACCGTATCTTTATGAACATTACCATCGGCAGAAACACCTTAGATTTCAGCCGATATAAAAGGGCCCGTCCCTACACCCGCCTGACCAGGGAAGCCGGTGAATACGGAGAATGGCTTCATGCCCAGAACCCAGAAGTAATCCAGATTAAAAGCCAGGATGGCTATGTCCTGACCGGTCATTATCTGCCGGCGGCAGAAGCCCGGCGCACCTTGCTTATGGTCCACGGCTACCGAAGCGGCTGGGTACGCGATTTTGCGGCCATGGCACAGAAGCTACGAAATTACGGATGCAATCTGCTGCTCATTGAACAACGTGCCCACGGCTTAAGCGAAGGAAAATACATCGGCTTTGGTGTTTTAGAGCGCTACGATTGTGTTGACTGGCTTCATTTCCTCACCCATAATCAAACAGAGCCACTGCCCATTTATCTCACCGGCCTTTCCATGGGTGCCTCAACCGTACTGATGTCAACAGCCATGAAGCTGCCACCGGAAGTAAAAGGAGTGATTGCCGACTGCGGTTTTACTTCCGCCTATGACATGGTAACCAAGGTGGCCAAGGCATCCTTCCGCGTCGGCACCCATACTGTCAACCGGATCAACCGGCTGTGCCGACAGAAAGCCGGTTACAGCCTAAACGAAACCACAACTCTGGATGCAATGGCAGTTTGCCAGGTACCTATCCTTTTCGTCCACGGCACAGCCGACAGTCTAGTGCCGATGGAAATGACCCTACAGAACTATCAGGCCTGCCGCGCCCCCAAAGAACTGCTTCTGGTAGAAGGTGCCGAGCACTGCAGCAGTTTCCTAAAAGACACCGACAATTATATCAATACCATTCACCGCTTCTTTAATTGGGAAGGACAACCCCATTATGGTTATCGCCATTGAGGTTCATCGCAGTACAGTCATCGCAGTGCGGTCCTCACAGTGCGGTCCTCACAGTGCAGTCCTCATAGTACAGTCATCGTCATATTGCCCAAGCATCACCCGCGCCGGTTCCGGCTCCCGAAAATAAGTGCATCTAAGCTCCTCGCCCAAGATACTGACAGTTCCCGTGTCGTCAGCAAGCGCCCTCCTTGGCGCGTGCTGACTTGGGCGGCCATCCGTGGCCGCCCATCACTAGGTTATTTTTTAGCGAGGAACTAAGATACACTAATTTTCTCCCGCAAGTAACCGGCGCGGGTGATGCTTGGGCAATATGACGATTCGGTATTCCAACTGGTAGGGTGGGTGGGAAGCCATTGAATTTAGTACCGTCTCTAGGCCTATATGCTTTTAACCATTCGCATTGCCGCACACTGAAACTTAGAGGGGTGAAGATATATAGAAAAGTATAATAAAGCAGTAAAAGATCCTAAGAAGTGAAATAAAACATATATATAAAAAAGAGCCAAGACCACAAAAAACTACCAGTTGAGATGCCGAATCGCCATATTGCCTAAGCTTCATCCGCTCAGGTGACTCGCGGGAGAAAATTAGTGCATCTTAGTTCCTCGCTAAAAAAACAACCTAGTGATGGGCGGCCAAGGATGGCCGACCAAGTCAGCACGCGCCAAGGAGGGCGCTTGCTGACGGCACGGGAACTGTCAGTATCTTGGGCGAGGAGCTTAGATGCACTTATTTTCGGGAGCCGTCACCTGAGCGGATGAAGCTTGGGCAATATGGCGATGACCCTCCTAACGTTCCCCCCTAGCGCTCCCCCCTATGATATCTGCCGCAGATTCTTCTGAGCCGTCGAAAGCATCAGTTTAATCCGATTAAGCTGATTAACTTCACTGGCACCGGGATCATAATCAATCGCGACGACATTAGACAACGGATACTGCTTCCGCAGTTCCTTGATAACCCCTTTCCCCACCACATGGTTAGGAAGACAGCCAAAAGGCTGGGCACAGACAATATTACTCACGCCGCTATGAATCAGCTCAACCATTTCCCCGGTCAAAAACCAGCCTTCGCCGGTCTGGTTGCCGATGGAAACAATCGACTGCGCCATATCAGCCACCTTATAAATGCTGACCGGCGGGCTAAAATGACGGCTTCTGGCAAAGGCACGGACAGCGGCGCCCCGGACAAACTCGATGGCCCGGATCCCCAGCGTGGCAATAACGGCCGCTTTTTTGCCGGTACCAAGATATTCGGCTTTATATATCTGATTATAGAAACAATACAGCAGAAAATCCATTAAATCCGGCACAATGGCTTCAGCCCCCTCCGACTCTAACAGCTCCACCAGATAATTATTGGCGGCCGGGGCATATTTTACCAAGATTTCTCCCACGATGCCCACCCGGGGCTTGCGTTCGTCAGTAATCGGGATATCGTCGAAAGCGGCAATAATCTGGCGGCACATCTTCTGAAAAGTAAAGAAGTTTTGGTGCTTCCCGGATAGAAAGCGCTGGCACTTTTCCAGCCATATTGCATGCAGGGCGTCTACCGCCCCGACTTCCTTTTCATATGGCCGCATGCGGTAAGTACAGCGCATGAAGATATCGCCGAAGATAGCGCCGTAAGCGGCCCGGATCAGCAGATCGGCGTTCAGGCGGAAACCGGGATTGCTTTCCAGCCCGATCAGGCTGAGCGAAATGACCGGGACGTGGGACAGGCCGGCTTTTTCTAGGGCGCGGCGGATAAAGCCCACATAATTGGTGGCCCGGCAGCCGCCGCCGGTCTGCGACATGATCACCGCCGTCCGATTCAGGTCATAGCTACCTGACAAAAGGGCATCCATAATCTGGCCGACGACCAGCAGGGAAGGGTAGCAGGCATCGTTGTTGACATATTTCAAGCCGACATCGACGGCCCGCCGGTTATCATTGGACAGCACCACAAAGTTATAGCCGCAGGCCCGGAAAGCCGGTTCCAGCAGTTCAAAATGGATCGGCGACATCTGCGGGCAGAGGATGGTATATTCCTTACGCATCTGCTCGGTAAAGATCGTCCGGCTGGTGGCCGAGGAGCGGATCTGCCGCTCCTGATTAAGCTGTTCCCGGATTCGGATGGCAGACAGAAGCGAACGGATCCGGATCCGGGCGGCGCCGAGATTATTGACCTCATCGATTTTCAGGCAGGTATAGATCTTATCCGAACCGGTCAGGATGTCGTTGACCTGATCGGTGGTCACCGCATCCAAGCCGCAGCCGAAGGAGTTTAGCTGAATCAGCTCTAGGTTGTCGGTGGTCTTGACAAAGCTGGCCGCGGCATACAGCCGCGAATGATACATCCACTGGTCGGAGACTAACAGCGGGCGTTCCGGTTTGGCCAAGTGGGAAACCGCATCCTCGCTCAGCACCGCGATACCGTAAGAGGTAATCATCTCCGGGATGCCGTGGTGGATCTCCGGATCGATATGATAAGGGCGCCCGGCTAGGACAATACCGCGCCGGCCGGTGGTTTTCAGGTATTCCAGTACCTCTTCCCCTTTGCTTCTGATATCTTCCCTGGCTTTCATCTGTTCTTCCCAGCCCAGCCTGACGGCGTCCAAGACGGCTTCGGCAGGGAGCTCCGCAAACTCGGCGGCCAGGGCTTTAGACACCGTGCCAGGGTCACGGAAGGACATGAAGGGATTACGCAGCACCGCTTCGCCGCGGCCGAATTCCTCCATGTTGTTCTTGATGTTTTCCGAATAGGAAACCACGATCGGACAGTTATAATGATTGTTGGTTTCTTCTATTTCCGGCCGCTCATAAAAGAGCGCCGGATAGAAGACAAAATCCACCTTCTGATTGATCAGCCACTTGACATGGCCGTGGACCAGCTTGGCAGGGTAACACTCCGATTCACTGGGAATGGATTCGATACCCAGCTCATAGATCTTGTGGCTGGAATGGGGCGACAGGATCACCCGGTAACCCAGCCTGGTAAAAAAAGTATGCCAGAAAGGATAATTTTCATAAATATTGAGTACCCTAGGGATGCCGACGGTGCCCCGGGGCGCCTCGTCAGCCGGCAGGGATTCATAGGCAAACTGCCTTTTTAGCTTATATTCGAACAGATTAGGGATTCCGTCTTCATTCTTCGTCTTTCCGATGCCCCGCTCACAGCGGTTGCCGGAGATGTACTGGCGGCCGCCGGTGAATTTGTTGATGGTAAGCCGGCAGTTATTGGTACAGCCTTTACATTTGGCCATACTGGTCTCAAACTGCAGGGCATTGATCTTAGCGATGGAAAGCATGGTTGTGGCCGGCCGGCCGGCGTTGGTGTATTGCTCCCTGGCAATCAGGGCGGCACCAAAAGCCCCCATAATCCCCGCGATATCCGGACGGATGGCCTGGCAGCCGGCGATTTTCTCAAAGCCCCGCAACACGGCATTATTATAAAAAGTCCCGCCCTGGACCACGATGTTTTTACCTAGGTCGGCGGCATCCGCCACCTTGATTACTTTAAATAAGGCATTTTTAATCACCGAATAAGCCAGGCCGGCGGATATATCGGCAACCGAAGCGCCTTCCTTCTGAGCCTGCTTTACCTTAGAGTTCATGAAGACCGTACACCGCGTTCCGAGGTCGATGGGATGGCTGGCAAATAACGCTTCCTGGGCAAAATCCTCGACGCTGTAATTCAAAGACCGGGCAAAGGTCTCGATAAACGAGCCGCAGCCGGAAGAGCAGGCTTCATTCAGCAGCACACTGTCCACCGTCTTATTTTTTATTTTGATGCATTTCATATCTTGGCCGCCGATATCGAGGATACAGTCCACCGCCGGGTTAAAAAAGGCCGCGGCATAATAGTGGGCAACGGTTTCCACCTCGCCGGCATCTAAGAGGAAGGCCGCCTTCATCAGCGCTTCGCCGTAGCCGGTGGAACAGGAGCGGACGATATGGGCGTCGGCCGGCAGATGGTCATAGATATCTTTGATGGCATTGATGGCCGTTTTCAGCGGACTGCCGTCGTTATTGCTGTAAAATGAATAAAGCAGGGAGCCGTCTTCGCCGATCAGCGCCAGCTTCGTGGTGGTGGAGCCGGCATCGATGCCGAGATAACAGTCACCGCGATAACTATCTATATCACGGACATTTACTTTGGCCAGGCTATGTCGGCCGACAAACTCGTCAAACTCCGCCTCGTTGGCAAACAAGGGCTCCATCCTTGCCACTTCAAAGTCCATCTTAATGGCCGAAGCAAGTTTTTCCACCATTTCAGCCATGCTGTAAACCACTTCCCCCGCATTAAGGGCCGCGCCGATGGCAGCAAACAGATGGGAAAGCTCGGTGTCGATGATATGCTCCTCGTCAAGCTTGAGCGTGCGAATAAAGGCAGTTTTCAGTTCCGACAGGAAATGCAGCGGGCCGCCGAGAAAAGCCACATGGCCGCGGATCGGCTTGCCGCAGGCCAAGCCGCTGATGGTCTGGTTCACCACGGCTTGGAAGATGGAGGCCGCTAGGTCCTCTTTGGTCGCCCCTTCGTTGATCAGCGGCTGGATATCGGACTTGGCAAAGACGCCGCAGCGCGCGGCGATCGTATATAAAGAATGATAATCCTTGGCAAATGCGTTCAGTCCCGCGGCGTCGGTCATTAACAGGGAGGCCATCTGGTCGATGAAAGAGCCGGTACCTCCGGCACAGATGCCGTTCATCCGCTGCTCAACATTGCCGCCTTCAAAATAGATGATCTTGGCATCCTCGCCGCCCAGCTCAATCGCCACATCAGTCTGCGGCGCCAGTTCTTTCAGGGCCGAAGCCACGGAAATCACTTCCTGTACAAAAGGCACTTTCAGATGGTTAGACAGTGTCAGGCCGCCCGAGCCGGTAATCATCGGATGGACATCGACATTCCCCAGCTCGCTATAGGCTTTTTTTAACAGCGTGGCCAGCGTATCCTGGATATTGGCAAAATGTCTTTCATAATCCGAAAACAGGACGGTATGATCACCGTCCAGTATAGCTATTTTAACTGTTGTGGAACCGATATCGATACCCAGTGTATACATATTTTTAACCCCTTATCCTTCTGAACTGTATGTTCTGATCGGTACGTTTCTGAGCCATACGCCCTGATCCGTATGTGCCATTAACTGTAATAAGTATCTCAGTTATGGCGGCCAACCTACGTCATTATACGACATAAAACCGCAAAAATCAACGTGGGTAATAAAGGAAGAAACAAATTAACCTTGATTTTTTCCATATATCCAGTATTTTAGAATAAAAATATAAAATAATGTAAAAAAAGGAAAGAATATCATTTATTATAAAATATGCTGTCATATATAAAACTTGCCTGTTCGGAAGTTGTAACTTCGCAAGGCTAAATACAATATTATAAAATACTAAATAAAATTAAAATTTTTATAAAGTTTTTAGCAGTCCATGGCGGAGGCTTGATTTATGCCCCGTGTAATGCTAGAATATATGATGTTTAGTTAACAGATATGTCCAATAGTATCTGCCGGACGGCAGAAGCACATAGATAGGAGCAGTATGAGCAGATTTGAAAGAAAGTTCGGTAAGTATGCAATTAAAAACATCTCCATGGTATTGATTCTGTGTTATGCCACCGGTTTCGTGATCAGCATGATCAATTTACCCTTCCTAGATTATCTTACCCTCAATCCATATGCCATCATCTTTGACTTTCAGATATGGCGGCTGTTTACATGGATCATTATCCCGCCGGGCTTGGATTCGAACCTGTTTTTTACACTTATTATGCTGTATTTCTATTATTCGATCGGAACCAGCCTAGAGCATACTTGGGGAACCTACCGGTATAACGTTTATTTATTGTCCGGCATGATATTTACCGTGATCGGAGCGTTTTTGCTGCTGGCCTATAATTGTCTGACCACACCGGGACTATTAAACGATTTGATCATGATTAACGGTTCGGAGCTTAGCGGCTCGGATCAGGCTTATGCGGAAATTATCGAAGGGATTTTCACACAGCAGGCCAATGCTTTTAGCACTTATTTCGTTAATATGTCGATTTTCCTAGCCTACGCGGCCACTTTTTCAGAAGCAAGGGTGCTGCTGTTCTTTGCTATCCCGATCAAAGTAAAAGTACTGGGGATTATCTATGCCATCATCCTAGGAGTCCAACTGCTGACGGGCACCCGGGCCATCCAGTTTGCGATCATTGCCTCATTGCTGAATTTTATTATTTTCTTTCTCCGTTCCCGTAACCGTGTCAGGCTGTCGCCCCGGCAGATTAAGCGGCGGTACGAGTTTCGGCAGGATATAAAAAAAGCCCCGCGCATCTCCCGGCATCAGTGCGCTGTCTGCGGGATCACTGATGAACAGGATCCGAACATGGAATTTCGTTTCTGCTCCAAATGTGAAGGCAACTACGAGTACTGTAGCCGGCATCTTTATACCCACACCCATGTCAAACACGCCGGCGGCGACGGTTCGGAAAGGAATATAACGGTGCGATATGACGACGATGAATCATGATAAGGAATACCGGTTTGCCCAAGCCTTGGAGGAAGTACGTAAGCTGGCCAAAGAACAGGGGATGCGCATCGCCGATGAACAGGTAAGAGCCGCTTTTGCCGCGCAGGAACTGTCAGAAGAGCAATTTGCTATGATCTATGATTACCTGAAGCACCACAAGATCGGCGTGGACGAAGAAGTCAACCCGGACGATTATCTGTCGGAAGCGGAAAAAGACTATCTGGCGGATTATCTGAGCGGCCTGCGGGGGCTTAAGAAATATACCCAAGGGGAAAAGGAGGCCGCCCTGATCGCGGCGATGGCCGGAGCGCAGGCGGATTATGACCGGCTGGTGGAAATCTATCTGCCGGAAGTGGCGGGGATCGCTAAGCTCTATGCCGACCAGGGCGTATATCTGGAAGACCTGATCGGGGAAGGTAATGTCGCGCTGGCGTCCGGTGTCGCTATGCTTGGCGCCATGGAAAATCCGGCGGAAGCGGAGAGCATCTTGATCAAAATGATCATGGACGCCATGGAGGAGCTGATTGCCGGAACCGCAAGGATGCAGGAAAGCGACCGAAAGATGGCCGATCAGGTTAACAAGGTTGCGGAAGCCGCCAGAGAACTGGCCGAGGCACTAGGCAGAAAGGTGACGCCGGAAGAGCTGGCCGCCGAAGGCGGTTGCTCGGTGCAGATGATCAGAGAGGCCCTGCGGGTCAGCGGCGGGGCGATAGAGGATATTGTTACAGGATGAAAACATGGGAGTAAGTATGGAAACCTCTCGTTCTCGGGATCGCGCCGTAGATGCGCTTAAGGGTATTGGAATAATATTTGTTGTAGCCGGACATTATAACTTACATTCCGACTATCAATCTTGGTATGATTGGATATGGTCTTTTCATATGCCTTTATTTTTTATGGCAGGCGGCTATCTTTTTGCTTTAAACAGTGATAACCTTACTAAGCATGGATTTCTAAAATACCTGTTGAAGCAGGTCAGAAAATTGCTTTTGCCATACTGCGTTTTCTTTGTAATTAATTTTATATTTTTTTACAGGCAAGAGATTTATCATGAAACACTGACGATCCCCGCCGAAGAGCAGTTGAAGCTGTTGCAGGCATTTATATTAGGCGGCGGGTATTTAGATAAAACCCGGATCGATTTTGCGCTATGGTTTTTTCAGCTTTATTTTATATCCACGCTTTTGTTTTATTGGATCAACCGATTTCACAGAAGCTTAAGTGCCAAGAATGCCAGAATATGGATGACAGTGCTGTTTTTATTAACGGCTGCCTCCATACTGCCGATCCAGCGTCTGCTTCCGGGCCGGCCGGCATATCATATAAACGCCTTGCCGGCCGCAATATTGTTTATGTTAATAGGTTACTTATATCACATATACATTAAGAAAAAAGACAGTATTCTTTATTCCGATGGCTGGAAAAGAGAGATGTTGAAGTATTCATTGCTTTTGGCCGGAATCGTATGTGCTTATTACTTTCCGGGTAACGTGGCAGCGATTAACAGTTATTTTTATTGCATCGGAGCTGTTTGTACGGTATATGCATTATACCTTGGCCTGAATACTTTTGCCAGCCCGACGCTGATTTATTTGGGACATTATTCAATGATTGTTTATGGGACACACCGCCTTGTGTCAGCGGTGTTCCGTAGACTGGAGCCATATATTTTTAGTTCATGGGATGGTTTCCCGGTATATTTCATCGTAGTGGCCGGAATATTATTAGTCTGTTGTATGGAAATTGCGATATGGAATAGAATGGGCAAGTGGTGCAAGCGAATAAATATTAAGAAATAATAGATTATGGCATTCACCGCCGGAGGGGCACGACAGTTTATGAATGAAAATCAACAGGATAATAGCTTTAAGTATGTCATGATGGACACCGGGCATATTTATCTGGGTGCTAAATATTCTTATGCGGAGCTGCTAGAAGAAGATGCGGTGCCGTTTAAGCTTAAAACCATCATATCGCGCTATATCTTGCCGGAGACAAAGGCAGAGACGACACTCGAAAGCCAGCTTTGTCAACTGGAAAACGGCAGCCTGCTGTTTGGCATGTTAAAGCAGTTAAAGATAAAAATAAAGGTCAGCTTGCTTCTGGATCGGACCGGCCGTGCCGGAAGAGGCGGCCAGAGGTATCAAGAAAAGATCCTGACCCTGGAGCAGCTGTCCTTGATCAGCCCGGAACAAAAGGAGGCAGATGGCCTCTTGATTACGGAGATGATAATCTCGCGGCTTGGCCTGATGTCTTTCAGCGTATAGCCCATAGCGGTTATTGGTGATATTGCACAGGAATTTATGCCATAAATCCTTAAAATATGTCATAAATTTTAGGAACTTTTTACTTGTCAAATGATACATTCTCTGCTATACTATGAATGTAGTCGGGACACAGAAGCCCACTACCACTAAACTACGGTAAAATTCCCCTTTTACACTGAACCGGATTAAGGCGCAAGCTTTGTCCGGTTCTTTTATTGACAGAAATGAGGAGGATGGCCATAAAACTATGAAATCGAAGATTTCATAGTTTTTTTTAAAAAAACATGGTATACTAATTTCCAAATAATGAAATTCTTTGGAAAAGAGGAAATGAAGTGAACAATCAAACAATCAAAGCAGCAGCCTATGAAATAATTGAGGACAGACCGGTTGAAGATCTGAATTCCCAAGGCATCATCTTGCGTCACAAGAAGACCGGTGCCCGTCTTACCATACTTTCCAACGACGATGAGAACAAAGTGTTCTATATAGCTTTCCGGACCCCGCCTGCCGACAGCACCGGCGTCGCCCATATCCTAGAACATTCGGTGCTTTGCGGTTCCCGGGAATTCCCGGTCAAGGATCCCTTTATTGAACTGGCCAAGGGTTCCCTGAACACCTTTTTAAATGCCATGACCTATCCTGACAAGACAGTCTATCCGGTAGCCAGCTGTAACGACAAGGATTTTGCCAACCTGATGCATGTCTATCTGGATGCGGTCTTTTATCCCAACATATATCAAGAAGAGCGGATCTTCATGCAGGAGGGCTGGCACTATGATATGGCGGCGCCGGAGGATGAGCTGACGATAAACGGCGTAGTCTATAATGAAATGAAAGGCGCCTTTTCAACCCCTGACGACATTGTGGAAAAGGAGATTTTAAATTCCCTCTATCCGGATAACGCATATGGCTGTGAGTCGGGCGGCGACCCGGACATCATCCCGACGCTGACCTACGAGCAGTTTTTAGATTTTCACCGCCGTTACTATCATCCTTCCAATAGCTATATTTATCTATATGGCAACATGGATATCGAAGAGAAGCTGGCTTTTCTGGATGAACGTTACCTTGCTCATTTTGACGAACTCCCCATTGATTCTACTATTATCCGGCAGGAAAAATTTACCGAACCCCGTGTCCTGCAAAAAGAGTATCCGGTAATGGAAGGAGAGGACCTAAAGGAGAGCACCTACCTGACCTACAACATCTGCATGGGGACCAGTACCGATGCCAAGCTTTACATCGCCTTGCAGGTGCTGGATTATGCGCTCTGCACCGCCCAAGGCGCGCCGCTTAAGCAGGCGCTGCTTGACCGGCGCATCGGCAAGGATGTTTACAGCGTGATGGAAACCGGCATCTTACAGCCCTATTTCTCGGTGATAGCCAAAGATGCCGAGGCCGGGCAGCAGGCAGAATTTGTCCAGACGATCGAAAGCATCTTGACGGAGCTGGCCGCCCAGGGAATCGACAAAAGGTCTTTGGCGGCCGGGATCAATTATTATGAATTCAGATACCGGGAAGCCGACTTTGGCTCCTATCCCAAGGGGCTGATGATGGGACTTCAGGCCATGGACAGCTGGCTTTATGATGACAGCTCGCCGTTTATGCATATCGAAGCCAATCATACCTTTGCGCTGCTGAAGGAAGCAATGAACGACGGCTATTTTGAAGAGCTCATCCGGCAGTACTTGCTCGGCAATCCCCATAAATCAATCCTTAAGGTGGTTCCCAAGGCCGGCCTGACGGCCAGCAAGGATCTCAAGCTAAAAACGGAACTGGCAGCCTACAAGGCGACCCTGGATCCGGAGAAGACAGCAAAGATCATTGCGGCGGCTGAGGCCTTGGAAGCTTATCAGGAAGAGCCGAGCTCTTTTGAAGATCTGCAGAAGATACCGCTCCTTGCCCGAGCAGATATCAGGAAGGAGGCCGTCGGTTTTGTCAACGAAGCGCAGGATGTCGGCGGAACGACCTTGCTGTTCCACGATGTTTTTACCAACGGCATCGGTTACCTTAAGTTTATTTTTGACATCAAAGCGCTCCCGCAGGAGTTCATCCCCTACCTGGGGATATTAAAGACAGCCCTCTCTTTAGTGGATACGGATAACTTTTCCTTTACGGATCTCTACAATGAAATCAATATCTGTACCGGCGGGATCCAGAGCAACGTCAACACCTATGTGGACGCCAAGGATATCACCCAATATAAAGCGGTACTGGAAGTCAGGGTAAAATTCTTATACGACAATATGCCCAAGGCATTTGAGCTGGTCGAAGAGATCTTGCTGCGTTCCCGCTTCCAGGACAGTAAAAGGCTCTACGATATCATAGCGGAATCAAAGTCCAAGATGGAAAATGCCATGAGCGGTTCCGCCCATAGCCTGGCCATGATGCGGGCTCTGTCATACTTTTCACAGACCGCCGGCCTCACGGAGCAAATTACCGGCCTTCCGCAGTATCGTCTGCTGAAAGAGCTGGAAGAACATTTTGATGAAAAAAAATCTGATCTCATCCATAAATTGGCGACCCTGGTAACGTATCTATTCAGAGAGGAAAATCTGCTGGTAGACTATACAGCGACTTTGGAAGGCTGTAACGGCTTAGCGGAGCACGTTGCCGCGTTCAAAAAGAAACTGTACCGGTCACCCATAGATGCCATGCCCTTTGCGATCAGCCTGCAGAAGAAAAACGAAGGCTTTATGACGGCAGGACAGGTGCAGTATGTCTGCCGCGCCGGTAATTTCATCGCCAAGGGACTGCCTTATACCGGTGCGCTGCGGGTGCTGAAAGTGATGATGGGCTATGATTATCTCTGGAACCAGGTGCGGGTAAAGGGCGGGGCATACGGCTGTATGTGCGGCTTTACCAAATCCGGCGACAGCTATTTCGTGTCCTACCGTGATCCCAATCTGAGCAGGACCATTGATGTTTATGAGAAGGCGGCAGACTACATCAAGCATTTCCAGGGTGACGAAAGGAGCATTACCCAGTTCATTATCGGCGCGATCAGCGACCTGGACACCCCGATGACGCCATCGGCCAAAGGCGCCTACTCGCTGAGCGGCTATATGACCGGGCTAACCTTGGCTGAGATGCAGCGAAACCGCGATGAACTCATGGAAGTCGACCAGGAGGCTCTGAGAGGTCTTTACCGCTATGTGGAAGCTTTTATGCAAGATGAATGTCTCTGCGTGGTGGGGAGCGAAGAAATAATCAGGGAGAACAGCCAGGCATTTATGAAGACGGAACCTCTCTTTTAGCGCCCGGCGGCAAAGCAAAGACGGCCTACTCAGGTGCTTGCCGCCGCAGTACAATTAAGGAGGAGAATTATGAAAATGAAAATCAATCTGTGGTACGGGTTAATCCTTTTAAGCCTGTTGCTGACATCCTGTGGCAGCTCCGGTACCGATAAGCCGTCCGATGACGGCATGATGTATGCCGCCGCTCCGGAAGAGGCAGAATACAGCCGAAGCCAGATGAATGAAATCTCGACAGCCGATCAGTCTTATGATGTCGTTCCGGAAGCCGAAGCGGCCGCCGGCGAAGCGCCGGTAAATGCCACGGATGCCGCCGCCCCGGCGGTGAATGACCTAGCGGCCCGTAAGATGATCCGCCGGGCCAACCTAGCGGTGGAAACCGAGGAATTTGATGCCTTACTTGCCACGGTGGAAGAGAAGATCGCCGCCCTTGGCGGTTACACGGAAAGCTTTGACGTCAGCAATAACGCGAATTATTTTGGCAGTCAAAGCCACCGCTATGCCGCGATGACTGTCCGTATTCCCGAAGATAATTACGACCTGTTTTTAAACAACGTGGCGGAAGTCTCCAACGTATTAAGCCGCCATGAAACGGTACAGGACGTGACCTTACAGTATGTCGATATAGAAAGCCACAAAAAGGTCCTGCTGACAGAGCAGGAGCGTCTGATCACCTTATTGGAACAAGCAGATAATATCGAGGACATTATCGTCATCGAAAGACGGCTGTCGGAAGTCCGCTACCAGATCGAAAGCATGGAGTCCCAGCTCCGTACTTATGATAATCTCATAGACTATAGCACTATCAACCTGAGCATCAATGAAGTCGTGCAGCTAACCCCGGTACGGGAACAGACCACATGGGAAAAGATCAGCACCGGTTTTGCCAAGAGCTGGAGCAATCTCGGTTTGTTCTTTAAGAACCTGTTTATCTTCCTCGTCGTGTCCTTCCCCTATCTGCTGGTGATCGCCGCCTTTGTGGTATTTATCCTGCTGATAGTCAGGCTGTGTACCGGAAGATCCCGACGTAAAAAGACCCCTGGCGGCAGCGGGCAGCCCCCCCAGGGCGGCAGCGGGCAGCCCCCCCAAGGTGGCAGCGGTCCGAAACGGCCAGATAATACCAACTAATAATAACCAATAGCAACTAATAAAAACTAATAAAAACTAATAACAAGGAGCTACAAGACAACCTAGATGAAAGCGGATCAGCAAACAGCGCCGGATCATGAACGGCAGACAACACCGGAAACCGAACAGGATATGAAACCGCAAACAGGTCAAAAAGCGTCACCGGCCCAGCATAAATCAGGCTTTGTGACGCTGATCGGCCGTCCCAATGTGGGGAAGTCCACCTTGATGAACTGCCTGATCGGACAGAAGATCGCCATCACCTCCAACAAGCCCCAGACCACTAGGAACAAGATCAGGACGGTGCTGACCGGTGCCGAGGGCCAGATCGTCTTCATTGATACGCCGGGGATTCACCGGGCCAAGAACAAGCTGGGCGAACACATGGTCAAGACGGCCACGCAGAGCCTGAAAGAAGTCGATCTGATCCTTTGGCTGGTCGAACCCGGAAGCTATATCGGAGCCGGCGAACGCGGCATCATAGAGATGTTAAAGAAGACCAAGCTGCCGGTCATCCTAGTCATCAATAAGATCGACACGGTCAACAGAACGGAGCTGCTTGGTTTTATTGACGTTTACCGGAAAGAACTGGATTTTGCTGAGATAGTTCCCGTATCGGCATTAAAAAAAGACAATACGGAGACCCTGCTTGCTTGTATTTTCCGCTACCTGCCTTACGGGCCGGCCTTTTTTGACGAAGATACCGTCACGGATCAGCCCCAGCGCCAGATCACGGCGGAGCTGATCCGTGAAAAGGCGCTACATAGCTTGGAAGAAGAGATACCGCACGGCATCGCCGTAACCATCGAAAAAATGCGGTGGCGGGGTCGTATCGTCGATATCGAAGCCACGATCATCTGTGAAAAGGAATCCCATAAAGGCATTATCATCGGCAAAAACGGCGATAAGCTGAAAAAGATCGGCACCAGCGCCAGATGGGAAATCGAAAAAATGCTGGAAAGCAAGGTCAATCTCCAGCTGTGGGTCAAAGTAAAAAAAGACTGGCGTGACAGTGATTATCTGATCAGGAATTTTGGTTTGGATACCGCAGAGCAAAAATAATAGAACTAAACGTCCGGATAGGAATATATAATTTTAAAATGCCAACCCTAATAGTAGAAAGCTGATAGCAGAAAGCTGCCATAAATTTAAAATGCGGCTATCTGACTACGCAAAATCAAGAGTACGGGGGAAGCAGACATGGACGAAACAAAAAGCTGGGATCATTTTATGAATTCGGGAAGCATCCGGGATTATTTGGATTATAAGCAAATGGAGACCCAAGCGGGAGAGGATCCTTATGCAGGAAACAGTGAGTGTTACCGGGATGATATTAAAGACGGAGCCTATCGGGGAATATGACCGGAGAGTCGTCATACTTACCGGAGAAAGAGGGAAGATAGCCGCCTTTGCCAAAGGGGCGAGAAGGCAGGGAAGCAGACTGCTGGCGGCTACCAATCCCTTTTGTTTTGGCCAGTTTAACCTTTTTCAGGGGCGCAGTGCCTATACGGTGACGGAAGCCCATATAAAGAATTATTTTGAAGGCCTGCGCGAGGATTACCAAGCCGCGTTTTACGGGATGTTTTTTTTAGAAGTCATGGATTATTATACCAGGGAGAATAACGATGAAAAGATGATGCTCAACCTGCTTTACCAGTCATTAAAAGCCCTGGGTCATCCGGCCCTGGAAAACCAGCTGGTCAGATACATATTTGAAATCAAGGCCCTGGCTCTGAACGGGGAATATCCGGGGCTGCCTGAGGAAAAGTCCTGGGAAGAAGCCACCAGATATACGATGAGCTATATCGTCGGTTCAGGCATTGAAAAGCTATATTCCTTCACGGTTTCTCCGGCGGTTCTTAAGCAGCTAAGGGAAATCTCCGATCTATACAGGAAGAAATATGCCGACAAAGCGTTTAAGAGCTTGGAGATCTTGGAAACATTGTAGTTGAAAAACCATCCTCAGTCATATATAATAGATTGAATATCATCGAAGCGAAAAGAGAGGGCCGGTATGTTAAAGATAAGAGGCATAACTATGGTAATATTGGCCGTTGCCGCGTTATTCGGACTGAGTGGATGCGGTGAACGGGGACATCAGGATGCCGGACTTAAGGAAGAGACATATATTACGGTGCATGATGACGGCAGCGTGACAGCGGTGATGACGGATAGTTTTGCCGAGGCATATTATCAGCCGAGCGAGCTGGAGAACATGATTCTGGAGGAAACGGCAGCTTTTAATGAGCAAGAAGGCGAAGACAGCATCAAGCTGGAAGAAGTGTTAGCGGAAGAGGGCATAATCAACGTCATTATGGTATTTTCTGACAGCGACTATTATGCGGATTATATGGATTCGGTCTTTTTCACGGGAACGGTTGCCGAAGCGATAGCCGCCGGAGCGGATCTGGACCGGCCGCTTTTTGATATTCAGGACATGACCAGCATGATCAACGGAACCCAGATACCGGACACGGATAAAGCCCATATTCTGATAACTGATGAGCCTATGAATATTGCCCCGGTTGCCTTTGAAACCTTTGGGCGGATCTTATATGTAAGCGACGGCTTGGCTGCCGATGAGGAAAACAATATTGTCAGGGCAGAAAGCCGTACCGAGGAGCTGTCCTACATTGTATTTGAGTGATCTATAAAATGTAACTGGGAAAGGACTAATTTAGGATGAAGAAATATAGTGTGAATGAACTGCGGAAAATGTTTCTGGATTTTTTTGAAAGCAAAGACCATCTGGTGCTGAAGAGCTTTTCGCTGGTTCCGCACAATGACAACAGCCTGCTGCTGATCAATTCCGGGATGGCACCCTTAAAGCCTTATTTTACCGGCCAGGTCATCCCGCCGAGCAAAAGGGCGGCCTCATGCCAGAAATGCATCCGCACGGGAGATATCGACAATATCGGCAAGACGGCACGGCACGGTACTTTTTTTGAGATGCTCGGTAATTTTTCCTTTGGGGATTATTTTAAGAAAGAGTCACTGGCCTGGACCTGGGAGTTTCTTACCGAGGTTGCCGGGCTGCCGGCCGAGCGTCTTTACCCTTCGGTTTATCTGGATGATGACGAGGCTTTTGCGATCTGGAACCAGGAGATCGGCATCGCCGCGGAACGGATTTACCGTTTTGGCAAGGAGGATAATTTCTGGGAACACGGCTCGGGTCCTTGTGGCCCGTGTTCGGAGGTCTATTATGACCGCGGCGAAAAATACGGCTGCGGCAAGCCGGACTGCACCGTCGGCTGTGACTGCGACCGCTTTATAGAAATATGGAACAATGTCTTCACCCAGTTTGACGGTGACGGCAAAGGCAACTACAGCGAGCTTGAGCAAAAGAACATAGATACCGGAATGGGACTGGAGCGCCTGGCGACGGCGGTTCAGGATGTAGCCTCTATTTTCGACATTGATACCGTACAAGCCCTTAAGGATAAAGTATGTGAGATTTCCGGCCAAAGCTACGGAAAGGAATACCGCTTGGATGTGTCCATCCGTATCGTTACCGACCATATCCGTTCGGCCTCTTTTATGATATCCGACGGGATCATGCCCGCCAATGAAGGCAGGGGTTATGTACTGCGCCGCATCATCCGTCGCGCCGCCCGTCACGGCAGGCTGCTGGGCATCCCCGGGATTTTTCTGGCCGCCCTCAGCAGTACGGTCATTGAAGGCAGCAAGGAAGGCTATCCGGAGTTGGAAGAAAAAAAGGATTTCATCTTTAATGTCCTCACCCAGGAAGAAAATAAATTCAACAATACTATTGACCAGGGGCTTAATATCCTGGCCGAGATGGAAAGCGGCATGACGCAAGGCGGAGTCAGCCAGCTGGCCGGAGCCGAGGCCTTTAAGCTCTATGATACATATGGTTTTCCCATTGACCTGACCATCGAGATCATGGAAGAAAAAGGCTTTTCCGTCGATATGGATGGTTTTCATGCCCTGATGAAGGAGCAGAAGGAAAAAGCCCGCAAAGCCCGGAAAGGCACCAATTACATGGGTGCCGACGCAACCGTTTATGAGTCCCTTGATCCGTCTCTGACCACGGTTTTTACCGGTTTTGACAGCCTTAAGGGCGAAGCGGCGGTCACGGCCTTGACGACCGAAAACGAAGTAGTCCAGGCCCTGTCTGACGGGGAAAGCGGCACGGTGATCGTCGCCGCCACCCCCTTCTATGCGACGATGGGCGGGCAGAACGGCGACCGTGGTATCATCCGCACGCCTGGCGGCGAGTTTGCCGTTAAGGAAACCGTCAAGCTGACCGGCGACAAAGTCGGCCACATCGGCACCGTAACCAGCGGAATGATATGTTTAGGAGACAAAGCCGACTTGCGGGTAGCCGCCGATTACCGGGCGGACACCTGTAAGAACCACAGCGCCACCCACCTGCTGCATAAAGCATTGCGCACCGTGCTAGGTTCCCATGTGGAACAGGCCGGCTCCGCTGTAGACAATGAAAGGCTCCGTTTTGACTTCAGCCATTTTTCCGCGCTGACGCAAAAGGAAATTAACGAGGTGGAAGCTATTGTTAACCGCAAGATCGCTGATGCCCTGGACGTCATTACCGAGTTGATGACGATAGAAGATGCTAAGAAAACCGGCGCCATGGCTCTTTTCGGGGAAAAATACGGCGAAACCGTGCGGGTGGTCAGAATGGGCGACTTTTCGACCGAACTATGCGGCGGTACTCATGTCCAAAATACCGGTGCCATTACCGTCTTCAAGATCCTGTCCGAGAGCGGGGTCGCCGCCGGGGTACGCCGTATCGAGGCGATTACCGGCCACGGGGTGTTCCGCTATTACGAAGGCCTGGAACAGACCTTGGCGGCCGCGGCCAAAGCCGCCAAGACGACGCCGGCCGCCTTAAAAGCCAAGATAGAAAGCCTGGCCGGCGAGATTAAACAGCTACAAAGCGAAAATGAATCCTTAAAAAGCCAAGCCGCCAAAGAGGCCCTAGGGGATGTAACCGATCAGGTACAAGAGATAAACGGCATTAAGCTGCTGGCCGTCAAACTGTCCGGAGTGGATATGAACGGTCTGATGGACCTAGGCGATCAGCTGAAGAATAAGTTAGGTGAAGGCGTGATCCTGCTGATTGCCGATAAGGACGGCAGAGTAAATATGACAGCCATGGCTACCGAGGAAGCCATGAAAGCAGGCGCCCATGCCGGCAACCTGACACTCGCTTACCTCCGCCAGAATGCTGTGCTGACGGAAGGGCTCACGGGCGTGAATGTTGTATTGAGCAAGGAGGTCGACAGCGCGTTCATACAAGCCGAAGCGCCGGACGCGGTCATTTTGCCGGGCACGAAGCCGACGGAGGAAGCTACGCCCTTTCCGGCAAGTAATTCTCCGTTTCGGTCGAAAATGCTGCCCCGCTCTGCCTTGAACGTATTGACGCGCACCCTGTCGCTGTCCGTCAAGCTAGGGAATATCATTCGTGACGACCAATCCAGATAATAGCGGCCGTCGCCGCCCAAAGCGAAATGCGCCTCGTTTTCGAAGCTTATTTCGCCAGCGAGCGTATCCATGCTCAA
>QMCD01000925.1_pt1 | contig 30175 bp, 24 predicted proteins | sample 1821841 | NCBI WGS metagenome assembly QMCD01 (sample SAMN01991225, study PRJNA193472) | Termite gut metagenome, whole genome shotgun sequencing project. | isolation source: worker | host: Macrotermes natalensis | reverse complement strand
CTCTATTTCGGTGAGCTCCACACGGAAGCCGCGTATCTTCACCTGAAAATCACTGCGCCCCACAAAATCGATGCTGCCATCCGGCAGGAAACGCGCCACGTCGCCGGTGCGGTACATGGCCGCGTAATCCGGGTCGTCACAAAACGGGTTTTTTACAAACTTTTCGGCGGTGATATCCGGGCGGTTCAAATAGCCTTTGCCCACCTGCCGCCCGGCGATACACAGTTCGCCCGCCACGCCGACCGGCGCGAGGCGGCCTTGCTTATCGACCACATACAGCGCCGTATTGGCAAGCGCGCTGCCGATGGGCACACGGTCATAAAGCTTGTCCACCAGGTAACAAGTGACGAGCACCGTGCATTCCGTGGGGCCGTATACATTGTAGAGCGCGTACCCTTTGGGTGGGGGCAGGGGCACCAGCGCTTCGCCGCCCACGGAAAGCGCGCGCAGGTTTTTCGCCGTCATGCTTTCCGCAAACTGCCGCCCAAGCTGTGTGGTGACAAACGCCACACTGATGTTGTTTTGATCAAAATAATCGCGCAGCCCCGGCAGGTCGAGCCGCATTTCCTCGGGGATGATGTGCAGGCACGCGCCGGAAATGAGCGTGGGGTATGTATCCATCATATTGGCATCGAAGCCGAAGCTGGCGTAGGCCGGGATGTTATCGCCCTCCGCGATGCCGTGCTTGTTTTTGTACCATGTGCAGAAATTGACGAGGTTGCCGTGGGAAAGCATGACGCCTTTGGGCTTGCCCGTCGTGCCCGAGGTGTACAGCAGTATCATGGTGTCGTCCGGTGCGGGGGGCGGTGGCGCGGCACTATCCGGCAGCGCGGCAATATCTTTCGTCAGTATAAATTCCCCGTTATAGCCGGGGATACTGCCGGTCAATTCCTCATCGGCAATAACAACGGGGGCCGCCGCGTCGGCAAGCATGAATTCCAACCGCTCGGCGGGGTAGCTTGGGTCGAGCGGCAGGTAGGCCGCGCCCGATTTCATGACGGCAAGCGCGGCAACGGGCATCATTTCGCTGCGGCGCGCCAGAATCCCCACAGCTCCACCCTGCTTCACGCCCCTTTCAGCCAAAGCCGCGGCGATGTTATCCGTTACGCGGTCCAGCGCCGCGTAGGTAAGCGCCGACCGGCCGAACACGACCGCGCGGGCTCCCGGCGTTTTCGCCGCCTGCCCACGAAACAGCCCAACTAACGTCTCACCCGCGTTTTCATCGCTGCGTTCGCCCACGAAACCCTCCAATATCTGCGCGCGCTGCGCGGCGGGAAGCTCGGCAATCTCGCGTAATTCCGCCTGCCCGCCGCCATCCGTGAACTGTTTTATGACCGCCACAAGCTGGTCCGCCATATTTGCGATCACCTCGTCGTCATAAAGCGACCGCGAATAGGACAGCACGATCCGAATCCGCCCGCCCGCCTGAAGCAGCTCCACCATCAGATCCATTGCCAGCGCCTGCCGCTTCAGGGGCAGCTCGCGTATGGAAAGCCCGGGTACGGCGGGGATGGGCAGCGCGGGGAGGTAGTTTACGATCACATCAAAAATGGGGGAGCGGGAGGCGTTCCGTTCGGGCGCGTGCGCGGAAACGATCTGTTCAAACGGGTAGGTCTGGCGTTTTTTTACCTGCTTAAGCAGGGCCGCCTGCGCGCGCACATATTCTTCGGCCCGCATGGTGGCGGGCGCATTTACGCGCACGGGCAGCGTGTTTACAAACATACCCACCATGCCCGACGTTTGCGCGGGCGAGCGGCCGTTCACCGCCGTGCCCAGCGCCACGTCTTCGCTGCCGCAGTATTTGGCGAGCGTAAGCCCGATTGCCGCATAGAGCAGGCCGAATGTTGTGACACCCATATTTTTTGCGGTGGCCCGGGCGGCCTCCGCGTCGATTTCGCGCTCGCAGTCGGTATCCGCGAAAGGCAGCACGCCCGGGCGGCGGGGTTTCGCGGGCATTTCGTTTTCCGGCACGCCGTCCGCAAACATTTCATTGAAGAACGCTTTGCCGTCTTCCTCTTCCCCCTGCCCTTCCTGCCAAACGGCGTAATCGGTGTAATCGAGCGCGGGGGGCGGCAGTTCCTCGCCGTTATACAACCGCCAAAGCTCATCCATGGCGACGGCGGCGCCCGCGCCGTCCATGATGATATGATGGATTGCTAAATGGAACACGGCGGCGCCCGCGCCCGTCTCGTACAGCGTGAAACGGAACAGCGGCGCGCTGCCGAGGTCATAGGGTGTGTTTGCTTCTTTGATCAGGGAAAACACCTCGCCGGGCGGGCATTGCCGGATGGCAAGGCCCGCGGGTACGCTATCCGCGACTTTGTGGACAAACCCGCCGTTTTCCATCGGGTAATACGAGCGGAAAGCGGCATGGCGGGAGACGAGCGCGGTAAGCGCCTGCGCGAGCCGGGACGCGTCGAGCGCGCCCACAACCTCAAACGCGAGGTTTATATTATAGGCGCAGGACGCGGGGTCCATGCTTTGTTCCGCCGCCATCTGCCGTTCGGCAAATGTAAGCGGATAGCTTTCGCGGTGGGGCGCTTTTTCTAAAACAGTATCCATTTTGGTCCCTCCTGATACTATTCCCAATTAAAAAAACCTGTGTTTATAATCCGCGTTTTTTAGTGCGGGTTAGGCAGCGCATTTTGACACTGTCAGGCGGTCGAAAAAGCTAAGCTGATAAAAAAACAAAGGCCACGCGGTAAAGTAATCTTACGTTTTCTCGTGGGTATTCCTTTGGGGTCAAGGTATCCCTGCGGGATGTTTTAGTGCCTCCGGCGGTTCAGAACCTACGGTATCTAATACCAACCCCAATTTAAGAACTTGTGAAAACCGCGTGCACGCGCAAACAAAGGTCGCCCGGAAGCCTGCGCGTTTACGAAGCAACGCTTATTTAAGGGATGATATTGCCCGCAGCCACGTAAAGCTCGTACCATTCACGGCGGGTAAGCGCCACATCCGCGCCGGATGCGCTGTCAGTTAGGCGCTGTATCTTCATGGTGCCCGGTATGGCCTGCACCATTGCCGGATGCCGCAATATCCACGCGATGGCGACCGCCGTGTTTGTCACGCCGTATTTTTCCGCGATCTCGTCAATCTTCCGGTTCAGCTCGGCGTACTTTTCGGTGTTGCCCAAAAACGGCCCTTCAAAGAAACCTATCTGGAAAGGCGACCACGCCTGTATGCCTATTTTGTTCCTGCGGCAATATTCGAGTGTGCTGCCGTCGCGGTCTGTGCTTTGGGTAAACGTGTTGTTGACTGTGAGCCCGGTATCCGCCATAAGCGTGTGCGCCATAGAAAACTGCATTTGGTTGAACAGTATTCTGTGCCCAAGCGATTGCCGCAAAAACTCCATCTGCTCCGGGTTTTGGTTGGAGACGCCGAAATAGCGCACCTTGCCCTTGCTGTGCAGTTCGTCAAAAGCCTCCGCGATCTCTTCCGGCTCCATCAGCGTATCCGGGCGGTGCAGCAAAAGCACGTCAAGGTAGTCTGTTTTAAGCCGCTTAAGCGAGCCGTCCACCGCTTCTAATATGTGTTCTTTGGAAAAATCGAAATAAGCCCGCCCGCCTTCCGTGAGTATGATACCGCACTTGCTTTGCAGGATCATACGCCCGCGCAGGCTGCTGGTCATGTTGAGCGCGTCGGCAAACAGCCGCTCGCATTCCCCGCCGCCATAGATATCCGCGTGGTCAAAAAAATTGATGCCCGCTTCAAGAGCGGCCAGCACCAGTTCCCGCACTTTATCCGCCGAAAGCTCGGTTAAGTGCATACAGCCCATCGCCACACGGGATACGTTCAGTTCTTCCATTTGCTTATATTGCATGGTTATTTTCCTCCCCTATTCTATGAAGAAATAATATGTTAACTTTATATTAATATTACATCTTTCGGAAAATAATACCAAGTATTATTTCGGGAGCGCCCTATCGCGTTGTTAGATAATCCTTGACTAACGAGGTTTATATCCCCGGCACTTAGGAAAGTGGGATTTGAACGCGCCCCTGCGCTGCTGTTGAAACGGAAACATTTTCCATCGTGAATAGTTATGACGCTGTGGGCGTCAAGGGGGGCAGGAAGATTCGGAATTTCTCCCTTAGCCCCCCTTGACAATCCCCCTTAACCCATTGAAGCCGACTAAGGTCGGCGACCTTAGTTATCTGAGGAGACTTATCGTTCAGCAATGTAGACCGGAATACAGAATAAATGAAGTAATTTTATAAGACTGTAAGACATGACATTTCACGATGGTGTGCGCTTTTGCCTTTAAGGGAGTTTTTAGAACCGCAGGTTCTAAACCGCCGGAGGCATATAATGCGCCGCAGGCTCCTTGACCCCACAGGAATACCCAAAAGTAAACGCAATATTATTTCGCTGTTTTTCCTATGTTCTTTATCAGTTTAACGTTCTCGACAACCTTGTTCAATCCACCTCTTCATCCCCCGCCTGCCCGCGCTTTTTCCTGCCCGCGATTGCCGCGGCAAGCGCAACGCCGGTTACGCCTGCGGCGAGAACAGCCCACGCCCACCATGGAATTTCAGTTTCCGGCGGATCTGCCGGTTCTTCACCCCACAGAGAGGACGGCGGTGGGGCCGGTTTCTCTATACGGGTCTTAACAAGCGCCTTTTCCTCGTAGCGCCCGCCATATCCGTCTTCATAGGTGATCACATAAGTACCGTCAACCGGGCCTGCCGCCTCTTGATCGACCGTAACGGAAATTTCCGCCTCCTCCGCGCTGCCCGGTTCCATATTGCCAAGAAAAGCGCTCGATTCCGGTACAATACCATCCATCACGAGCGCCACCGCCACATTATAAAGCGTGTCTTTTCCCTTGTTGTATACGTACAATATGTCCTGCATAGAATCGCCCGCATACACGACCGCGGGAAACTGTGGTTCGTCATACGCGAGATCTGCCGCGTGTACTACCTGCACAACGATGGTACTTTCCGATTCATAAGCCGAAAGGTCGGCGCCTTCGTAGTCTACGGTGACATTGACCGTATGCGGGCCGGGCTCCGCATCCGCCAGCGCCTGCACCGGGAAGGTAAAGGAATGTGAGCCCCCCGGCTCTATCTCGTCTATATAGGATGCGACTTCCCCGCCTTGCGGCACAATACTGTTTCCATCGCTCTCATAACCGACCAGTATATTGCTGACCGGCTCCTCGTCGCTTGTGTTTGTGATCGTAGCCGAAACAGTGCAAATATCCCCCGCGTAAACAGGGTTTGGCGAAACAGTGTACTCGCTGATAAAAACTTTGGGCTGCGGCGTTTTGGAGCTGCCCGAACCGCCCGAACTTCCGGCGGACGCCGTGCGGGAAGGGGTGGGGGTCGGGCTTGCGGTGGGTGTGGGTTCCTCTTCCGGCTCGGCGTTGGGGTCGATCCCGTCCAGTATCGTCACGTACAGGCGGAAATACTGCGTCATTTCTTCCTGCTGATTGCCTTGGGCCGGGTTCGCGTACGTATAGCGCACGCTGATGCCAAGCGGATAAACGCCGTTTACCCTGTCCGGTTTCAGGTCCAGGTAAAACCACCCCATATATTCGTTCAGGTTGTTTCCCAGCGCGTCTTTGCTGCGCTCCACCTTGATGCTGTCATAATTTTTTTGAACGAACGGCGTTTCACCCGGGCCCAGGACAAATGAACACGCAATGGCCCCGAACACATCCATCTGCCCGCCCGGTTCATAAAGCGGCAGCGCTATCTCCATGTAGTCGGTTTCACCGAAGGGATTGTACCATATTTCAGGAACATAGCCCGCCGCGTAGTTGCTTACCGTCCCGTTTGCGCCCCTTAAGGCGCGCTCACCGTTTATCTGGAGTATCCCCTCCACATTTGGATTATTGTCCTGTTCTATACGCGCAGGGTCGCCTTCCGCAAACGCGGGCACGGCGATAAACAACGTTATGATAAAAACCGCGATTGCGTATAGCGCCCGTTTGTTTCCTTTTATATTCACCCTTTTCTCACTCCCGGAAGTAATACTGATTTGTAGCAAAGCCACACGATGCGGTTGATAGTACACCATAATATACACTGTAATATACAATATGTTCCAATTATAGTATAACAAGCATGCGGCATACAAACCCGAAAAAGGCAAGAAATTCCTATTATTTTGAACAGTACAAATGTACAATACAGGATGGTTCGTTTCCAAAAATACCGTGCGGATGGGCGCTGTGCACAAGCATTCTTAAGGAGATCATTTCGTGTTCTGTTTTGGAATCGCGAAATATAGCGAAATATAATAAAAATTCAATATTTATACCGATTACAATAGAACGTACACGTTTTCGGGTTTTCTATTTTGGATTGGTATTCCCGGTTTTTCGGGCGCGCCCCATTGCGAACAGCCCGGGCCGGTGGTACAATATCATCTATGGAATATAGTGAAATTCTGGTAATCTGCACCGAACAAAATGGCGGCGCGGGCCTGGCCGGCGCTCTTTCGGCCGCAGGGTTCCCCCATGTCGAAATACTCTCGCCCGACGACTCATTGCGCGGGGCTTTTTTGCGCGCGGGGGCAAGCGGTTGCCGCTATGTCGTCACCGTAAATGAAAACGACGGTTTTTCTCCGGATGACGTACAAAAAGTAGCGGACGCGCTTATGGCGGACGACGGCGCGCTTTATGTGGGTGCGCGCGGCAGCGCCGGGCAAAAAAACAATTTGCCGGTGACGCTCTTCGGGTTCCTCGCGGGGATAAGCGCCGCAGATATCGGCTCTTCGCTGCTCGGCATGTCCGCCGCGCTCTGCACGCTCATGGCCGACATGAAAAGCACGGAAAAAGCCTTTCTCATGAACGTGCTACTGCAGGCGCGCAATCATTCCATCCCGGTGGTGGAAGTGCAAACGGGCGTTACGCTTTTGAAGCAGCCGGGGATGGGCCTCCTTACCCGGTCCTTTAAGCTCTATGTTGTGTTTATCAAATTCAGCATCGCGGCGATGATCGCGTACATTGTGGATATCGGTACATTTTACCTGTTTGAGCAGGCGTTTCACGCTTCCCCCAGCGAACAAAAGATACTTTATGCCACCGTATTGTCCCGCATACTGTGCTCCATTGCCACATACCTGCTCAATAAAGGCGCTGTATTCAAATCCGAAGCGCGCGGGGCGGGCGTGGTCGTGCGTTTCATCATTATGTCGGCGGTACAGCTTCTTGCCTCCTGGCTGCTCGTGTGGGGCATCGGCACACTGTTCGGGGGCAGCGACCTCACAAATACGCTGCTCAAGGTTGTGATAGACCTTGTCATTTTCCTTGTCAGCTTTCCTGTGCAGCGCGACTGGGTTTTCAAAAAAACCTCGCGCGGCGGCGGGGCGGAGGTCTTATGAGCACAAAAGCAAGGCGTATTGTTTTGATCGTTATCGCGGCTATGCTTACGGGCGGCATCATCATTACCGGTATTTTGAGTGTTTTAGGATAGCGTGGCAGCCCGCGCCTCTCTGTCTATACATAAAAATGTTTAGTTTTTCGTGAGCGGGGGTATAACTAAAATGTATACCTTTAGCATAGTAAAATAAGCGGTGTTTGCCGCCGCGCGAGGAAAAGGAGAGAGTAGAAATGAGTGTGGAGTATATCAGTGAAAGCCAATTCCAAGCCGAGGTGATGGAGGATAAGGGTAGGGTGCTTGTAGACTTTTACGCGGATTGGTGCGGCCCGTGCAAAATGCTCGGCCCGATTTTGGAAGAAGTCGCAAGCGAGATTTCAAACCTGAAGATCGTAAAGATCAATGTAGACGAAGCGCAATCTCTTGCGCAACAATACGGCGTAATGTCTATTCCCACGGTTTACCTGTTCGACGGCGGCATGAAAGCCGGTAAATTTGTCGGGGTGAAATCCAAAGAAGACGTGATTGATTTTATTCAGAACGCTTAACCGGTATTGGCCGGACGGATCATAACGACAAGAGCAGCCACAGAATTATGGCTGCTTTTTTAATGCCTTAATACCGGGGTAAGCCCTGATCAAATACGAACCGGTATTTATAATTATTGCACCGCCGCCCACAAAGGCCGGGTGAAATAATAATGTTTGCATACTAATGCCACAGCTAAATAAACTGGCAAGGTTGTACTATGCCCCAGCTAATGATTGCACCGCCGCCCACAAAGACCGGGCGGCAAATAATAATGTTTATAAATCTTTAAGAATTTCTCCGCTTTATTTTTCATAATCGGTTGTTATAGTGTAGCAGCGATGAAAAGCAAATGATATGGTATAATGGCAGTAGGGCGCACAGCGCCGCCTTGCACTATATCATTGAAAAGAGGGAACGACGCATGACCATATTGATTTGCGACGACGAAAAAGAGATCGTGGAAGCGATCGAAATATACCTGCTGAACGAGGGCTACACAGTCCTAAAGGCGTACAACGGATTGCAGGCGCTCGACTTGCTGGAACAAAACGAGGTGCATCTGGTGATCATGGACATCATGATGCCGCAAATGGACGGCATACGCGCCACCATGCGCCTGCGGGAAAACGGTAACATCCCCGTCATCATGCTTTCGGCGAAGTCGGAGGACAACGACAAAATACTCGGGCTTAATTCGGGCGCGGACGACTACGTAACAAAGCCGTTCAACCCCCTTGAACTGATCGCCCGCGTTAAGTCGCAGCTTAGGCGCTACACCGCCCTGGGAAGCATGGAAGCGGTGCAGGGTGTGACCCAAACCGGCGGGCTTGTCTTAGACGACATGAAAAAGCAGGTGACGGTGGACGGCGAGCCGGTGAAGCTCACACCGATGGAATATAAGATACTGCGCTACCTGATGCAGAATATGGAAATGGTGCTCTCCACCACGCAGATCTACGAGCATGTGTGGGACGAGCGCGCGGTGGGCGCGGAAAATACGATCGCGGTACACATACGCCGTATTCGTGAGAAAATAGAAATCAACCCAAAGGACCCGAAGTACTTAAAGGTGGTGTGGGGCATTGGCTACAAAATTGAGAAGATTAAGGTTTAGCATCGTATTCAAAATACTGGCGTGGGCGGTCTGTGTCGCGAGTGTGTGCGGCGGCGCTTTTGCCATGCGCGCGATCGGCCTTTCCGGCATAGGGCAGGTCACGCCCAACTACGCGGAAAGCTACGAAACGGTTTATGCCCTGGAAACGTATACGGACGCGCTGCGGCGCGCGTATTTCGCGCCGGACGACGATACGATACGCCGGCGGACGGACGAGCGCATCGCGCAGCTTCGGAATGCGCGTGTGAGCGAGATTGTTTCCATGCTTGGCTGGCAGGATGGCGCTTACAGCGTCCTTGCGGGAAATACGGGCATCGTAAACTACGATTCAGGCCAAACCATCTTTTTTGACGCGTATTCCGGCGGCGTGGTGGCGGCGGATGAAATCACGGAAAAACCTGTGGAAGAGCCTGCGGATGAAATCACGGAAAAGCCCGTGGAAGAGCCTACGGAAGGAGTCACGGAAGAAACCGCGGCGGAGTCCCCGGGCTATGCGGACGGGGTGGCGCAGGCATCCGTGCTTCCCGCGTATGAGCGGGGCCGCCTGACCGAGATTGTAGCCAAATACGATACATTGTTTAACGAGGCCGGGCAATATGTGCGGGACGAAGCGGCGGCGGCGCAGGCGCGCGCGCGCGCGTACATCCAAAGCAGGACGGACATGGATTACGTGATCACAGAAAAGGGCGATGTTACGGAAAGTACCCTTGGGGCGGGGGAGGATGAGTCCTCCATCGTAGCCAGGGACGCTAAAATGATCACCCAGCTCACACCGTCGGGCAGCAGCATCGAAACGGTGTATACCGGCCCGGGAGAGGACCAGTACGCCAGCGAAGCCTTTGACCGGAGCGTACTTTATGTGGCGCCTACGCTCGAGTCGGCAATCGCGCAGGAAATGGTCTACGAGCAGCGGTACGAGGCCTTTTCGAATGCTTTTACATGGCTCGTCGCGTGTATCATCGCGGGCATTGCCTCCCTTGTATGGGTGCTTTACTCCGCGGGCAAAAGCCCGCACGATGAGCGGCCGCATATCCACGCCATCGATAATCTGGTATATTTTGATATTGGTTTTTTGCTTATGCTGGCCGCCGTTGCCGCGCTGGTTATGGCCGCGCTCTTAAGCGCAGGCTCCTTGTTCGCCATTACAAACTATTACGGTGTGGCGAATATCGACGAGCTGGGCGCGTTCGGCGTATGCGTCTGCCTGGGCGGCGCGGTGAGCGCGTTTTTGCTCTGGGCAACCAGCCTGGCGCGCAGGCGCAGGTACGGTGACGCGGGGCGGTTTACGCTGGCATACGCGGTGTTCGGCGCGGCGAAAAAACAGTATGACGCAGCCGGTGTAAACGTAAGGGCCGTCCTCTCGTTTATAGGATATGCCGTTCTGGGCGTTTTGCTCACCGGTTTTCTCATCGCGGGCGTGGCGTGGAGGGAACCGCTTCTGGCGTTCGTCAGTGTCGTTCTTATGGTACTCTATATCGCGCTTTCCCTGCGCTTCCTGCTCAAAAAGGCGGCAGGCGTAGCGGAAATCACCAAAGGCGTGGAACGCATCAAGAGCGGCGACCTGGAATATGCCATCCCCCTGCGCGGCAACCCCGGCCTCGATAACATTGCGGGGGGCGTAAACAACATCGCGGAGGGCCTTTCCGCCGCCGTGCACAAGGAGGTGCGTTCCGAGCGCATGAAGACCGAGCTGATCACCAATCTTTCACACGACTTAAAGACACCGCTCACTTCCATACTGACTTATGTGGACTTGCTCAGCAAAGAACAAAATCTTTCGGAGGACGCAAAGAAATATATCGATGTGCTGGATACAAAGAGCCATCGTTTAAAGGTGCTCACGGACGACCTCTTTGAGGCAGCAAAGGCGCAAAGCGGTGACATGGCGGTAACGCTTTCGCGCATCGAGCTCACGCAGTTTATGCAGCAGGCGCTGGGCGAGATATCCGACCGGATGGAGGCGAGCGCGCTCACCTTTTTAAGCGATATCCCGCAGCAGGCAGTGCATGTAAACGCCGATGGCAAGCTGCTGTTCCGCGTGGTAGGCAATGTGATGGACAACGCCATAAAATACGCCATGCCCGGCTCGCGGGTGTACCTGGATATGGTGGTGACGCCGTATGGCGCGGTGCGCGTTACCGTCAAAAATGTCTCCAGGGAAGAACTGAATATCACGGAGGACGAGCTGATGGAGCGGTTTGTGCGCGGCGATTCCTCCCGCAACACCGAAGGCTCGGGGCTGGGCCTTGCCATAGCGCGAAACTTTATGAAATTGATGGGCGGCCGCTTTCTGATCGAGATAGACGGGGACCTGTTTAAAGCCGTGATCGAGTTGCCCTTGCCGGAGCCAGACGCGCCGGAGGAAGAACCGGAAGAATAATGGGCTGTACGGAAAAAGAGTGTGTGCGTGCGCTCTTTTTTGTTACAACGTACTACAGATGTGGTATAATATAGGAAAACACCCCGCAAGGAGGCATTATGAACACACAACCACATAAATCTACCACGGGCATGAACGCCAACGACTGGGTTGCGCTTCTTTATATCATCACGATTGTACTGGGATGGATTCCCGGCGCGTATTATGTCGCGTGGGTGCTCCCGCTCATTTTCTATTTAACGGAAAAACAGAGCGACTTTGTGCGGTATTACGCGATTCAAGCGGTGGCCGCCTATGTCATCAACGCGATTGTGCGCATTATAATCGACATCATTGTGACGGCGGTCAGCATATCCCTCGCGTTTTCCACAGCCACGTTTAACCCGTTCGGTACGATCATGGGCTCGGGCGGCATTGTGGCGGCAAGCGCTATCGCGGTCATTGTTACGCTTATCATCATGATCTTTTGTCTCATCGCGCTTTCAAACGCGTACCGATACAGGAGCTACGATATCCCCATGGTTTCCCGGCTGGCGCAGAAATTTGTCCGGATGGGACACAGGTAGGAAAGCGCTTTCAAAAGGCATTACTGCGGTACAATATCCTTTATTGCTTTTGACAATTAAGACAGGCTGTCAATAAAGGCACGACACCTGCGGCGTCATCGCATAACCACGCGACCTCTGCGAATCGGTTATTCTGCCTCGCCCGCGTGGTTATGCGATTCCTTGCACTTGGGCCCTTCTTGACAGCCTGCGCAGAGTATCAAATTTTTACTGTATTTTAGGTTTTTGACACTCTGAAGAACCGTAGGTTCTGCGTTGCCGCTGGTTAATGTGGGTTCGTATCCCCAGTTCCTCACCGGGGCATAGACAAACCTTGTTGCACTACCGCCTACAAGAGGACAGCAAGGGCGCACGGCTTGCATTGAGCAGCGGTTACCTAAGCCACCACTGCCAAAGTTAATACAAAACCAGGCGCGGATGGGCCACTCCCGATTTCAATGGGAGTGGCCATTTTGCGTGTATTATTGTTTTCGCAACATAAGCGGCGTAGGCATTGCGCCGCCATTACCAAAACAAATACAAAACAATGTAAGTGTCCACTCCCCTAGTATTATTATACTTGACAAGCTAACAAATATTAGCTATAATGACGCTAACAATCATTAGCCAAGGAGTGTGCACAGTGAGCAAAGAAGACAGCCCAACAAGGAAACGTATCTTAACAGAAGCCTTAGCACTGTTCTCGGTGAAGGGCTACGAGCCGGTAACGGTGGCGGCAATCGCGGAGGCGGTGGGGATAAAGGCCCCGTCGCTATACAAGCATTACAAAAGCAAGCGGGACATTTTTGACGCAATATTGGAGGAAAAGAAGGCCCGCTACCAAAAACAGGCGGCGTCTATGCAAATGAACGGCGTGGACGCCGGGAAAGACAAGCTGCTGTTTGCGGGTATCAGCGAGGAATCGCTGGCAGATATGAGCAAGAGTTTATTCCTCTACTTCCTGCACGACGATTTCATGTGCAAATTTCGCAGAATGCTGACAGTAGAGCAATTCAAAAGCAGTGAGCTCGCCGCATTGTACACAAAGCAATATGTTGACGAGCCGATTGCCTATCAAAGCATGTTGTTTGCGTTGCTGGCCGGGACAAACACGCTGATACCGGAAAACGCGGAGGTAATGGCGCTTCAATTCTATGCCCCCGTATTCCTGCTGCTCACACTATGCGACCGCCACCCGGAGCGGGAGGGCGAGGCCCTGCAACGGATCGAACAGCACGTGCGGCAATTTGCCCGCCTGTATGGAAGGGAGGGGCAGTCATGAAAGAAAAGGCCATAAAAAAGAGGAAAAAGTTGATGATCTTGCTTGTCGCCAGCGCCGCGATTGTGGTTTTCCTCACTGTACAGTATATACGCTGTTCCGCTGCGGTAGAGGCCGGATATGCGCGCCTTGAAACATACCATCACAAAGAGATAGAGTTGAGTTACGGAACAATGGCCTATGTGGACGAGGGCAGCGGCGATGTGATTCTGTCCGTTCATGGGCTGAGCGGCGGTTACGACCAAGCGTTTGATACGGTCGCAAACAGGATTGGGGCCAACCGTGTGATTGCCCCTTCGCGGTTCGGTTATCCGGGCAGCGACGCTCCCGATAACCCGTCGCCAAAAGAGCAGGCCAAGGCGTTTGCGGAATTATTGGACAGGCTGGATATTGATAAAGTGTACTTGCTGGCTACGTCGGCGGGCGGCACTGTCGCCATCCGCTTTGCATTGGACTATCCCGAACGGACAAACGGCTTGATACTGTATTCCTCCGCCGCGCCGCTTTTAGAAAGACCCGAAAGCTATGCGGCGTACGCGGGCCCGCCAGAATTTTTATGCAGCAACTTTGGCATGTGGCTGGTAAGTCCGTTTTTTGGGCCGGTTATGGGAATGGAACCTGACGTAATTCATACGATGCTGCCAGTAAGTGAGCGGCGTGAAGGTATGATACTGGACGCAAAGCTGGCAAACCCCGATATGGCGAGGAACTATGATGAATACCCCATAGAAGATCTGCAAGTACCTACGCTGATATTTCATGCAAAGGACGATAAAATGGCAGACTATACACTAATGGAGGAAGCCGTCGGGCGTTTTCCCGACAGCACGTTCATTACGTTTGAAACAGGCGGGCATCTGATGGAGGGGCATGGCGAAGAGATTGACGCAGCACTGGACACGTTTATTGAAAAGGGGGAAATTGGCAAATGATGGTAAACAAAAGAACTCGGGCTCAGTGGTTTATACTCATTCTGGGGCTTGCGGGAACGGTGTGTTATTTCCTGCACGTTATAATCGGCAGTATGCATTACCCGGGCTATGATCCGCTGACACAGGCTGTAAGCGACCTCACCGCCGCAAACGCCCCGTCAAGGGAGCTTGCGTCCGCGTTTACGCATAGTAACGGAATATGCACCGTCGCGCTGTGTATACTGCTTTGCGTCTTTTATGAGGGGAAGGTTAATAAGCCGTTCCGATTGGGGATTTACCTGTTCGTGGCTATGCAGGGGGTATCCGCCGTAGGCTATACTTTGTTTCCCCTGTCCGGCAGCGGTTACGCGGGCGCGTTCCAGGATACCATGCACATGGTTGTAACCGTTCTGGTTGTGGTACTGTCTATTGCCTCCATGATATTGATTGCTGTCGGCTGCTTCAGACGGCGGACATATAAGCTACTGGGTATCCTGTCTTTAATCGCGCTGGGGTTGATGTTTTTAGGGTCCATCGGGACGGGCGCACTGCCGGCTTATTTCGGCGTAGCCGAGCGGTTCAGCGTTTACTCCGTTGTTCTGTATTGCGCGGTGCTGGCGGTGTTTGCTTTTTATGACCGCGAAAGTATTTGAAAAATCAGGGAGCAACACAGAACCGGTTGTTGCGTTTCATAGCAGGCGGCGATATACTATTTACATTTAATGGTGTGCTGTGAGGTGCGTTATGAAAAAATATTTGCTTGTCATTTTAGCTGTACTGCTGGCTTTTGGGGTTTTCGGCTGCGCGGTTCCCGGGAACACGGGAGAGGTTGTCCGGCGCGAAGGGTTCTCTGATTATCCCATTGTTTTTGGAGAAAGTACAGAGTATCTTCTGGATGGCATACTATCCATTCCGGATGATGCGGACGGGCGGGTGCCGGCCGTTCTTCTGGTGCATGGTTCCGGGCCGCAGGATATGGATGAGACGATATCCGAAAACAAACCGTTTAGGGATATCGCCGAGTATTTGGCGGCAAACGGGATTGCCGTGTTCCGCTACGATAAGCGGACTTTCTCACATGGGGCAAAGCTGGTGCGCGACTATGGCGGTAGCCTTACCGTCGAGGAAGAAACAATTAAAGACGCGCTGCTGGCGGCGGATCTACTCAAAGACGACGACCGTATAGATGAAAATAAAGTCTTTATTCTGGGGCACAGCCTAGGCGGAATGCTTGCGCCAAGAATCCACGCCGAGGGCGGTAACTTTGCGGGAATCATTTCCCTTGCGGGCTCTCCCCGTTCGCTATTGGATATCGGCTATGACCAGCAGATGGCGTATATCAATGAAATGCCGGAGGGAGAAGAAAAAACAGCGGCGCTTGCACAGATGGGAACCGCTGATGAACAACGTAGCGCCCTGAATAAGCTATCCGACGAGGAGGCGAAAGCTATGGAAATGGCAGGCGGTATATCGTTCTATTACTATAAAGAGATGGATGCCCATCCTGTTTCGGGATACATTGAGGACATACAAGTGCCATTCCTCATTATGCAGGGGGAAGAAGATTTTCAGGTTTATGCCGATAAAGACTATGCGCTTTGGCAGGAGTTGCTCGCAGGGCGCGCCAATGCATCCTTCAAGCTGTACGAAGGCCTAAATCACCTGTTCATACAGTCTACCAGCGGAAGCATCGCCGAATCTCAAGCGGAATATGCGGTCGCCGGCAGTGTGGACAGCCGGGTTTTAGCGGATATAGCGGCGTGGGTAAAGACGAATTAGCCCCTATGCCCGTTTCCAGGTAAGCGCTGATTAAATAGACAAGGATATCCCATTGTTTGGTGCGCGGTAACATATATTTGAGAATAGAGTAGCCCGGATATCCGCTGATCAGGGCGAGTTCGTGGATTTCCGGGCAATTTTTGTTCACAGCAGTGTCGGCAGGTTCCGTTTCTGGTAGCGCTAATAGCGGACTCTGACAGCACTGCTACGGGCGGAAAAGGCCGTAAAGACGCGCGGCCTGCATTGATCAGTGGTTGCCCGGAGACAGTCCCCTCGCTATTTCCCTGTGGACACAACCCACTTTGAACGGTATACTGTATTTTATACAAAATGATCGCACAGACAGGTAGGATAGAGAGTAAAACATGATTGTAACCGACGCGCAAAAACAAAAATTGCAGGATTTAAAAAAACTGGTGGACGAAGCAATCCTCTCGCTTGGCCTGCCCGCCCTAAAGCAGCGCCTTGCTTCGCTGAATAAGCAAATGGAAGCCCCCGATTTCTGGAGCGACGCAACCGCCGCAAACAAAGTGAACCGCGAGGCCACGCCTATAAAAGCAAAAGTAGCGGCGGCGGAAAAGCTTGTATCCACGATGGACGACCTCGGCGCGCTGCTCGACATGGTAGAGGAATCACAGGATGAGGAATTGTTTGAAGAGCTTAATTCCGAGCTTGTCGAAGCGGAGAAACAGGCGAAAAGCTTCCACCTGCAAACATTGCTTTCGGGAAAATACGACGCGAATAACGCCATTATCTCACTGCACGCGGGCGCGGGCGGCACAGAGGCGCAGGACTGGGCGCAGATGCTTATGCGCATGTATACGCGCTGGGCGGAACGCCACGGCTACACAGTGCGCGTGCTGGATTACCTCGACGGCGACGAAGCGGGCATAAAGAGCGTCACCATGCAAATTTCGGGCGACAACGCCTACGGTTACCTGCGCACGGAGAAAGGCGTGCACCGGCTGGTGCGCATCTCCCCGTTTGATTCCAACGCGCGCAGGCACACCTCTTTCGCTTCGCTCGACGTGATGCCCGAGGTGGACGACGCGGACAACGACATTGAAGTGAATCCAGACGATATCCGCGTGGATACCTACCGTTCCTCCGGTGCGGGCGGCCAGCATGTCAACAAGACCTCCTCCGCCATACGCATCACGCACTTTCCCACCGGCATTGTGGTGCAGTGCCAGAATGAGCGCTCCCAACTGCAAAACCGGGAGACGGCCATGCACATGTTAAAATCCAAGCTTGCCGAAAAAAGGGAAGAGGAACGCATGGTGGAAATGTCTGAAATAAAAGGTGACCAGAAAAAGATTGAATGGGGCAGCCAGATACGCTCTTATGTGTTTTGCCCATACACCATGGTAAAAGACCACCGCACCAACGTGGAAACGGGAAACATCAACGCTGTGATGGATGGCGATATCGACGACTTCATAAACGCCGCGCTCGTGCAGGGGTACTAGGTAATTCGGTATAATATTCAGTAAAAAGTGAATTTAAAAAATAAATCTATTGCTTCGGCCCCAGATATCCTGTATGATACTGGTAATGCCACACATTCACATAAAAGTGGACGTTGTTATTGGGAAAAAGTGTAAGTAGTGTTTTTTTGTGTACGGCATATTACCCGGGGGGTTGGTACATTCATGGGGACTGTTGCGGAAAAGATCCGGATCGCGATGATCAAGCGCAAGTTATCGCTAAAAGACCTTGCTGCCAGAATGGGCACGACGCCCCAAAACCTGAGCAACAAACTGAAGCGTGACAATTTTTCAGAAGACGAGATCCGCAAGATCGCAGCCGCGATGAACGCATTCGTCAAAATCTCCTTTATATTGCACGATTCCGGGGAAGAGTTGTGACGGGCGCCGCGCGTCGCTGAATGTGCCGAAAAAGCGTTGTATATAATAGAGCAAATTAACGTAACATAGGGAATTATCTTTGGCAAAATTGGCTTCATGCCGCGTTGCGCAAACTTGCCCTATATGCCGATATGCCTGCGTTTACGCGCCTTGCCTGAAACCAATTTTGCTCAAACCTAATTTACCCGACGCTAAGTTTATTTGCTCTATTAGAAAACATGGGCGGGATTACGTAATTATTTTACGGTTATCCTGCCCATTACGCGTTTTGGACTGTAAAACCATGCTTACCCCAAAAAGGGAAGAGCATCACGCTTTTACCTGCGCCTCCACCAGCGACTCGCCGCAATACATTTCACGCAGCTTTGGCTTTTCAATTTTACCTGTGGGGTTTCGCGGCACTTCGGCAAATATGATGCGGCGCGGGCGCTTGTAGCGCGGCAGGCTTTTGCAGAAATACGCCATATCTTCTTCGGTGCAGTCGCTGCCCGGCTTAAGCTCAATAATGGCGGCGGATATCTCGCCCAGGCGGTGGTCGGGCATACCGATCACCGCGGCGTCCTTCACGTCCCCGTGCTCGCGCAGGAAATCTTCTATCTGTACGGGGTAGATATTTTCGCCTCCGCAAATGATCACGTCTTTTTTGCGGTCTACCAAATGGATGAAGCCATCCTCATCCTTGCGCGCCATATCGCCGGTATAAAGCCAGCCGTGTTTGATGGAAGCGGCTGTCGCCCCTTCGTCGTTGAAGTAACATTTCATCACGCCGGGGCCGCGCACCAAAAGCTCGCCCACCTCGCCGTCCGATACTTCTATGCCGTTTTCATCCGCGATCTTCGCCTCCCAGCGGTAACCGGGAATGCCGATGGCGCCCACTTTGTGGATGTTTTCCACACCCAAATGCACGCAGCCGGGGCCGGCGGATTCGGAAAGGCCGTAGTTTGTGTCATATTCATGTGCCGGAAACTGTTTTTTCCAGCGGCGGATCAAGCTCGGTGGCACGGGCTGCGCGCCTATGTGCATCAGCCGCCATTGCGAGAGCGCGTACTCCTCCACGCGCACCTCGCCCGCGTCGATCGCGTCCAGTATATCCTGCGCCCACGGCACAAGCAGCCACACAACGGTCGCTTTTTCCTTGCTGACGGAATCCAGTATCCAGCGGGGTTTTACGCCGCGCAATATCACGCCGCGCCCGCCCACAAGGAAGCTGCCGAACCAATGCATCTTCGCGCCCGTATGGTACAGCGGCGGTATACACAAAAACACATCATCATGCGTTTGCCCGTGGTGGTTTTGTTCCGTTTCACAGGCGGACATGAGGCTCTTGTGCGTGTGCAGTATCGCTTTGGGAAAGCCGGTAGTGCCCGACGAAAAATAGATGGCGGCGTCCTCTTCATCCGTAAGCGGCACGTTTGGCTCGGATGTGGGCATATCCCTCACGAGGTCTTCATACCGCTTTGCAAAATTAGGGCTGTCCTCATTCACATAGATAAGCTCGCGCACGCGCGGGATGCTGTCCTTGATCTCTTCCACGCGCCCTATAAATTCCGGCCCAAATAGCAGCAGATCCGCTTCGGAGAGCGTGAGGCAATATTTGATCTCATCGGCAGTATAGCGGAAATTCATGGGTACGACGACTGCGCCCGTTTTGAGCACACCGAAGTAGATGGGCAGCCATTCCAGGCAGTTCATCAGCAATATGGCGACTTTGTTTCCTTTGGTAACGCCATTTTTCAGCAGATAGGCTGCCACGCGGTTCGCTTTTTCGTTGAACTCCCGCCATGTGATCTCCAGGCGGTAGCCTTTGGCGTGGCCGGGTTCTACCAGTTGGTATTCCTTCCATTTGCGCTCGTGGTGTTCCTGCACTTCAGGGTTGAGCTCCACCAGGCTTATTTCATTCGCGTATTCGCGCGCGTTTTTGATTAAGATATCCGTAATGGGCATGATAACTACCTCCCCGTATCATATAGATTTGAGTATACTATTTTTTTATCGGGATGGCAACGGCGGCGCGGTTGCTTTTGGTTCCGTTACCTTGCTATTTCATACAAAACTGGTATAATGATGAACAATTAAAAAAGGAGGGGCTCTATGGAATATACACTATACAAAACAGACGATTCAACCACATTCCGCGCGCTGCTTGAGCGATGTCCCGCGTATTACGGCGGCAAAGACATGTTCCGCGAAAAAGACGGCGGCGGCGTCAAAAGCACAAGCTGCGAAGAATTTGCGGCGATGGTGCGCGCCCTGGGGGCCGCGTTGCTGGAAAAAGACCTGCCCGGAAGGAAAGTCGCGGTGATTGGCGAGACGAGCGTCAAGTGGATCGCGGCGTATTTCGCCACAGTGACGGGCGGCGGCGTCATCATCCCCGTGGATAAAGAACTGCCCGACGACGAGATTGCCAATGTTTTAAACGACAGTGGCGCGGCGGCGATTGTATATGCCCCGTCTTTTTCGGGCATCATGCGGAACATAGAAAAAGATGTGCCGGGTATCCGCTATTTCATCGGCATGGAGGAAGAGCAGCCGGACGGAAAATTCATCAGCTTTGACGACCTCGTGGCGCACGGAAAGACGCTGGATCAATCGGCGTACCAAAGCCAAAAGATTGCGGACGGGCAGCTTTCCACGATATTGTACACCTCGGGCACAACGGGCAGAAGCAAGGGCGTAATGCTGACGCAAAAAAACATACTGCGTTCCGCGCAGGGGCTGCTCGGCTATGTCAAAATGGGCGACGTGTGCATGTCGGTGCTGCCGATTCACCACTCCTATGAATTTACCGCGGGCATTATCGTGGCGATGATGAGCGGCATGACCATTTGCGTGAACGACAGCCCCCGGTATTTCCTGCAAAACCTGCAATTGTTTAAGCCGGACACGTTGACGCTGGTACCGCTTTATGTGGAAATGATCTACAAAAAGATTTGGGCAAACGCCAAAGCAAACGGCAGCGAACAGCAGCTTGAAGATACGCTGCAAAAAAGCGAAGGGCTGCTGGCGCGGGGGGAAGACCTGCGGCGTGACCTGTTCAAAGATATACTGGACGCGCTGGGGGGAAACCTTCGCCGCATTGTCTGCGGGGGCGCGCCGCTTGCCGCGTTCTATCCTCAGGCGTATTTTGACTTCGGCGTCAACATTTTGCAGGGCTACGGCATTACGGAATGCGCGCCTGTCGTTTCGATAAACCACGACGACCATAACAAATATGGTTCGATCGGTTTGCCCCTTTCCTGTAATCGTGTTATAATTAGGGATGTAGACGCGGACGGCGACGGCGAAATTTGGGTGAAGGGCGAAAACGTCATGCTGGGGTATTATAAAAACCCGCAGGCGACGGCGGAAGTGATGGACGACGGCTGGTTCAACACCGGCGATATCGGGCATATTGACGAAGATGGGTTTTTGTTCATTACCGGGCGCAAAAAGAACCTGATCGTCCTCTCTAACGGCAAGAATGTGTACCCTGAAGAAATAGAGGGCTACCTCCAGCGCATCCCATACATCAAAGAAGTGGTGGTGTATGCGCCGGGAGAAGAAAGCCTTACCGGTGTTGGGCTTTGCGCTGAAATCTTTTTAGATGAGCAGACGCTTTCCACGCACGGGAAAGAAGAGTGCATGGCAATGCTCAAGCGGGATATCGCCGCGGTAAATAAACCGCTGCCCGGTTACAAACAGATAGACGACTTCAAATTGCGGGATACGGAATTTGAAAAGACTACGAAGAAATCGATCAAGCGTTTTACGGTAAAACAATGAAAGAAAGGGGGTAAATGAACATGGTAGAGTTTTCCACGATACAGCAGCTTCTTTCGACGGCGTGCCCATACGACCCGGAAGAGATTACAATGGACAAGAATCTGGTTTCCGACCTTGAAATCGATTCGTTCGGGTTGATGGAAATGGTGATCTCGTTTGAAAAGGAATTTCATATAGAGGTTCCCGACCGCGACCTTCGCTTGCTGCTCACAGTAGCGGATATCGTCCATTACATTGAGGAAAAACAGGAACACCCGGTTTTAGCACAGGCGTAACAAAAGCAATCATATTTTATTATTTATTCGGAAAAGGCTTATTACGGTAAGCCTTTTCTGCGTTTCGCCAGGTTCATGGAGTAGCCATTATGCATGTACTATTGTTTTCGTAACATAGGCGGCATAGATGTTGGCTCGCCGGGCGGTACAGACTGCTTATGTTGATGAGTCCATCCTTTCCCGCGCTGCGCGCGGGAAAGGTGGTGGTGGGCCGCCCGCCCACGCGCCGAACGGGGAAAAATAGAGGAAGTGGAGAGACGCCCGGCGGGGTAAGCGCGTATCAAAATGGCACGCCGCCGTGATTAAAACAGAGAAATCAATGCACGTTAGCCGTTCCCTGTTTTCGCGCCGGGCTTCCCCCGCAAGAACGAAAGCTTTGTTTCGGAGATCAACACCGCAAGGAATATGAGTACAAACCCCATCACGAGCCGGCCGGTGAGCTGTTCGCCGTAGAAGAACACGGAAAAAAGCACGCCAAACACAGACTCCAAGCTCATAATGATGCCCGCAGAGGAAGGGTCTGTATATTTCTGGCCGATGTTTTGCAGCAAAACGGCGGTGCTTGTGCCGCCCAAAGCTAGGTAAAGCAGGGCTTTTATGGCGTCCGGCGTGAACATGGCGGGCGAAACCGTCTCGGTGGCCAGGCTTAGTATCCATGCCAGAATAGCGGCTGTGCCGAATTGCAGTATGGTAAGCAATATGGGGTCGCGGCTGCCGGATAATTTTGCGATAGCCACAATATGACAGGCGTACATCACCCCACTGGCCAGCGTGAGCGCGTCGCCGCGTTCGATGGAAAAGCTGCCTGTGAGCGACACAAGGCCGATTCCCGTGATACACACAAAGACCGCAATAAAATTATACTTGTCCGGGCGTTTTTTGTTGACGGCCCAAAACAAAAAGGGTACGATGACGCAGTAAATGGCTGTTAAAAAGGCATTTTTACCGGGGGTCGTCGTTTGGATGCCATATGTCTGCACACAGTACGCGGCAAACAAAAACACGCCGATAAGCGCCCCCGAGAGGAGGTACCCTTTGTCGATCTGTTTTAAGCGCTTGCGGAAAATGAGGGCAAGCACGCAAAACCCGATGGTGAAACGAACGCCGAGCAACATATTGGGCGGTAGGAGATCCACGGTGCCTTTGACTACTATAAAAGAACTGCCCCATATGATGGCAGCAGCAAGAAGCGCGGCTTTTGCGGCGGCGGACCGTTTTTTATTATCCAAAATATCGTAACCTCCAATATACGCCTTTATTATCATAGTAAAATACGGAAGGCGCGTCAAGGCATAGTAGAGCAGTGGCGTGGGTAATGCACATTGCTTTCTTTGTTTCAATCACGGCGGCGTGCCATTAGATACGCGCTTGCTCCGCCGGGCGTCTCTCCACTTCCTCTATTTTTCCCCGTTCGGCACGCGGGCGAGCAATGAAGAATGGATTATACCAATCACATTTAACAAGCATACTATGCTTTTTATAGCGCATAAAGCGCATTTGTGATGGCATGAGACGAGTTCCGCGCCTTGCTTGCGCGGAACAAACCACGCGCGAGCGCGCGCGGTTTTCACAAGTTTTTCAGAGTGTCAAAAAACCTAAAATACAGTAAAAATTTGATACTCTGCGCAGGCTGTCAAGAAAGGCCCAGGTGCAAGGAATCGCATAACCACGCGGGCAAGGCAGAATAACCGATTCGTCGAGGTCGCGTGGTTATGCGATGATGCCGCAGATGTCGTGCCTTTATTGACAGCCTGACCTTTCCCGCGCTACGCGCGGGAAAGGCTGAACCCATCAACATAAGAAGTCTGTACCGCCCGGCGAACCAATATCTATGCCGTCTATGTTGCAAAAATAATACTATGCGCAAAATGGCCACGCCCCGTACCCAGAGGATATCGAAGCCACCTGAATTTCATATTGGAATTAGTAGTAAAAAACATTCCTTTCGCTTCGTTTTTTGGTATAATGGTAGAGATACAGATTCATATTACCGAAACCGGGAGCATACTACATGGTCGCCGCCATCATTATCATAATTGCAGCGCTTATTGCGACCGCCATATGCTGGATGCTTTCCAAAAAAGCATTCGATGTGGCAGTAAAAGCAAAAGTGCCCAAAGAAAAAGTGTTTTCCATCAACGAGTACGACCGCGAGGGTACGGACCGCAGCGCGACTTATCTTAACAGGGACTGGCTTAAAAACCAGGTGCTCATTGAGCATACCATAAAATCATCCGAAGGGTTAAAGCTGTTTGGGCGTATGTTGTTTTCCATCCGCCCCTCAAAGGTGTGGGTCGTCATCTGCCATGGTTTTACGGGTAACGGCATGAATATGGGTACCTATGCGCGCCATTTTCACGAAAAAGGATACAACGTATTTTTGCCCGACCTTCGGGCGTGCGGCAAAAGCGAAGGCGCTTTTTTAGGTATGGGCTGGATGGACGCAAAAGACCTGCTTCTTTGGATCGACCATATCCTTGCGATGGAAAAAAACGCGAAGATCGTGCTTACCGGCGGTTCGATGGGCGGCGCTGCCACGATGATGGCGACAGGGTATGACCTGCCGGAAAATGTAGTCGCCGCCGTTGCGGACTGCGGCTATACTTCCGTGTGGGAAGAATTTACCTACCAATTGAAAAAAGTGTTCGGCCTGCCGCGCTTCCCGTTTATGTACCTTGCGGACGGCATGGCGCAAAAGCACGCGGGCTATTCGTTTAAAGAAGCTTCCAGTGAAGCCCAACTGCGCAAATCGAAAACGCCTACGCTGTTTATCCACGGCACGGCGGATGAATTTGTGCCGTATTATATGCTGGAACAGAATTACGAAGCGTGTGCCGCGCCGGAAAAGGAAAAACTTTCGGTGGAAGGCGCTGGCCACGGCGCGAGCGTGGAGGTAGAGCCCGCGCTGTATTGGAGCACGGCGGATCAGTTTTTGGAGAAGTTTTTATAGAACGGGCGCGCTTTTTCGCGCGGCAGCCCTTTCTGTGGTTTTTCGCCTAATCAGTTTAACAGGCAATACATAGCGGTTGTTTTCCGGCCAAGCCCCGTTTCTCATCCGCGTGATCAATTCGGCGGCCAGCTCGCCCATTTCCCGGACGGGTTGTTCGACCGTTGTGACCGGCGGGTTGCTGAATTCCGATGGTGCGATATTATCGAACCCGGTTACAAGGCAGGCGTCCGGCACGGGGATCGAAGCTTCCGCAAGGGCGTGTATCGCGCCGTAAGCCAAAAGGTCTGAATAACAGAATATGCCGTCAAATTCCGCGCCTGTGCCAATCAGCCTTTTGACGGCGCGGTAGCCCTCTTCATAAGATATTTTAGAGAGCGGGCAGTGCAGCTCCCGCACCGCTTTTATGCCATGCTCCTCGTGCGCGCGCAAAAAACCAGCATAGCGCGCTGTTTTCGTGGAAAGCCCGCGCCCATCGAACAGGCCCGCGATCCGCCTGCACCCCGCGTGGAGCATTTCCCCCGCGGCCAACAGCCCGCCTGTGTAATTATCCACTTCGATTGTCACGGCTTTTTTTGCCGCGGCGTTACCGGGCAGGCGGTCTATGAATATTTTGGGTATCCCGTCGGCGAATTCTTCCTCACCGATTTCCTCACCCGAAATAAATATCAACCCGCTCACCTTGCTGGCGCGAAGCATTTCAAGCTGCCTGTGTTGCAGCTCGCGCCGCTCGTTTGTGTTGCAGATCAATGTCATGGTTCCGCTCTCAAACAGCTTGTTTTGTATGGCCAGCGTGATAGATGAGAAAAATTCGTTTGTGATATCCGGCACAATAATCCCCACGGCGTTTAAGCAGCCCGTCCGCATTCCCCGGGCAAACACGCTGGGCCGGTACCCGCTCTCGCCGATCACCTGCCGTATTCTCTCCCTTGTTGCAGCGGAGCACCTTCCTGTGTTGTTCAGCACCCGCGAAACCGTCGATACGGAAACCCCGCATTGTTTTGCGATGTCCTTGATGGACAGGTCTTTCTTTTTTTCCATGCTTTTATTATATCATAATTTGTATTTGTCGTATTTGCGCCAAAAATGAAATATCCCCCGGCACAAGCCGAGGGATATTGATTCCACGAAAACGAATTAAAACAACGCGCCGGCTGCGCCCAAAGCGCCAAGTGCGCCAAAAGCCATGCCTACCACTATTCCTACAATAACAACAATAATAACCCACAGTATAATGCCGACCAGGGAAATAATGAACCCGCCGGTGGCAAAACCGTTTCTGCCTTCCCGCCTTTTACCCATTGACGAAAAAACAAGGCCCAGAATCAAAAGGATCAGTCCTACAATAGAAGCTGGCGTAAACGTAAGTATTACCCCTACGATCCCAAAAATAAGAGAGACTATGCTAAGTGTCTGTGTACCCCCGGGTTGGTTTGAATATTGTTGCTGCTGATATTGGTTCGGTTGATTGTCCATAGAAAATATACCTCCAAGTTTAATATACGGTAATTGTATCAAAAAATGTATTACCCGTCAATATCACCGCGCAGCGGGGCGTGGCATATCCGCGCAGGGTTTTGTATTAACTTTGGCAGCGGTTACCCGCCCTACTGCTTTTCGATATAAATAATATTCCGCCCATTTTCGCGGGTGTAGGTCATTTTGTCCATCATTTCCCGCACAAGGAATATTCCCAGCCCGCCGATTTGCCGGTTCCTCAGGTCGGTGGATATGTCCGGCGCATCCCGGGCGGTCGGGTCGAACGGAACGCCCGCATCGCAAAACCACAACGCATACCGCGCAGGTGAATCCAATCTGGCATATTTCACCGTCACAAAGCCCTTTTCCCCGCGATACGCGTAGTGCGCGATGTTCACGAAAATCTCTTCCACGGCAAGCAATATCTGCCGCAGTGTCTGTGGCGGGCACCCGGCCTCTTTCAGCCCGTCCTGAACATACGTCATCACCTCGGCCAGATTCTCCGCTTCCGCCGCGAATTGTTTCTCATTCATTTCAGTCACCCGCATGAAATAACATGCCCATCGATGGCCTATTCAATATCCATAATATCTTTGAATCCCACCATCTCCATCACTTCGCGCACCTCCGGCGTTAAATCTGTAATTTGGAATTTGTTTTCGTTTGCGGCGGCTTTTTTATACGCCATCAAAAACACGCGCAGCCCCGCGCTGCTAACATACTCCAATTCGCCGCAGCTTAGCACAAGGTCAAGTTTTTCATCAAACACGCTTTGCAGTTCTTTTTCAAATCCAGGGCTCGTGTTTGAATCTAACCTTCCCTTCAGCGTAAACGTAGCTGTGCCGCCACTAACCGTCTTTGTAGTCTCAAATGTGTCCATATAGCCCTCCATATATTTATTATTATATTATTTATTATTTGGTATCACTGTCACATATTCTAAGCGCCAGCATCGTGATATCATCCGCCTGCTCCGCGCCGTCCGCAAACCGGAACACCGCGTCCTTCATATGATTGAGCATGCCGCCAAAATTGTCAACCGCGCGCGCATTCGCCGCGTCCACCATCCGCGCCTCGCCAAACAATTCGTTTTGCGGGTTCATCATCTCCGTGACGCCGTCTGTGTATAAAAACAGCTCGTCGCCCGGATGCAGATGGATCTCGTGTTGTTTATATACTATGCCGTCAATACCTGCCAAAACCAAGCCGGGTTTGACGCGGAGTACTTCATATTTCCTTTCCGCCCTGCGGAGCAACGGCGGCGTATGCCCCGCGTTTACATAGGTGACGCGGCCGGTCGGAATATCCAGATAGCCCATAAACGCCGTCACAAACATGCCTGTCCGGTTGCTTTCACAAAGCAGATTGTTGACGACCTCAAACACCTGCGCGGGTTGCATACCGTTTTGGGCGTTGTTTTTGATCAGCGTCTTCGTAATAACCATAAACAGTGCCGCCGGCACGCCTTTGCCCGACGCGTCCGCCATGACAACCGCCAGCGTATCTTCATCAATCAGGAAAAAGTCGTAAAAATCCCCCCCTACCTCCTTGGCGGGCTGCATAGACGCGTACAGCTCAAACTCCGTGCGTTCCGGAAAGGGCGGGAAGATGAAGGGCAGCATAGACGCCTGTATCTCCGTCGCGATGGAAAGCTCCGCGCCGATGCGCTCCCTGTCCGCCGTGACCTGTTGCAGGTTGTCAATATACGTCCGCAAATCGGCCGCCATCTTGTTTACGGAAAGCCCCAGTTCCTCGATTTCGTCGCCGGTTTGCAGGTCTATTCTGTGATCCAGGTCGCCCAGCGCGATAGCCTGCACGCTGCTTTGAAGTTGTGTGATGGGCGTTGTCAGCGTATGCGCAAACCGGCGGGACGCTGCGCTGATCACCAAAATACTCAACCCGGCCGCGATTGCGAAAACGATCACAACCACGCCTATGGTGCGGTCGATACCGCTCACCGCTTCCGCCTGCATTTCCGCAAGGCTTTGCTCGTACAGATGAATCGGCTCCAGCACATCTTCCACGGGCATCACGATCGCAAAACTCCAGCCCAAAGACTCCATCGGGGCAAACGCGAAAAACACATCGCTGCCTTCCAGCGTGACGCGCTCCACGCCTTCCCCGCCCGCGTTCATACGCTCCGCCAGCGCCCGCTGGGCTTCGTCCTCCGATTCCAGCAGGTTGACCCAGACGCGCGCGGCGCCGCCGCTCTCCGCGCTCTGATCTTCGGCAATCAGCAGCCCGTCCCTGTTCATCAAATAGACCTCCGCCGAACCCTCCAGGCGGGAAATGTCTGAAATATTGGAAAGGTCGGAAAGCCGCACATCGATGCCCGCCACGCCCAAAAGTGCCCCGGTATGGTCATAAAACGGAACGGCACAGGTAATGGAAAGGCCCCGGCCATAATTATCCTCATAGATATCCGTCCAGATCGGCCCGCCCGCTTCGGCGGCTGCGGTATACCATGGGCGCGTGCGCGCGTCATAAGACCCCGCCTCTTTGCGGTCGGAAACCTCGTCCGCCATCAGGGTGTATCCGCGTTCCAGCCCGACATAGACAGCCATCACATCGGAGCTGTTCTCCGGTATGGCAAGCATCAGCGGACCCAGGTTGCCCAGCAGCGAAGCCTCTGTCTGGACCGCGCTGTTGCCCACATCGTTCCCCAGAAGCAATTGCAGTGAATATTCGCCCGCCAGTTCGGGGTCAGGCGGGCGCACGGGCACCGGCTCATACAAATCCGGATAATGCAAAACACTGTTGGCGTCACTCGCCAGCAGTTCCGTAAAATATTGGATCAGGTTAAGCTGCTGGTCACTGATGGATGCTTTACCTTTCGCGGCAATACTCAATTCCTGAAGCGCCTGCTCCTCTAGCATCGCTTCGCTCGTCTCCGCAACCCGCGCCCCCAGTCGCTCATGTATTGTTAACGTAGCCGCGCGCAGCACAAATAGCCCCACAATCGTAACGGCGGCGATCACAAGCACGGAAAGCAGCGTAATGCGTAGCGCCAGCAAAAACACCTTATGTTCAATTGTATGTTTGCTTTTTCCCATTATTCCTTGTCAATCAGCGCAAAAAAGAATTTTTCCTTCATCGGCGTATCGATCACGCGTACCGGTTTGAGCTGGTTTTCAGATGTACCCCGCAGCACCATCATATCCCTGTACAAGTAATAGGTTTCCTGCTGCACAAACCTGATCTCCGCCGGCCGCAGCGTTCCGTCCTTCATTTTCGCGCCAAGCGACGGATTGGCGACGCCCAGCTTTTCTTCCACAATTGCGCGGTAGGTTTCATGCTTTTCGCGCGGCAGGTGCTTCTCCGGCTCCATAAACAACACATACCTGCCGGGCAGCTTTTCCGTATCGGCGTATACGCTGTAATCGAATATTGATACACCCGCGGCTTTTTCAAATTCTTCCACCGCCCACGCCACGCAAGCCTCGTTTGTCTTTTCGCCCGCGATGCTCACCATCTGCTTTTTCCTGTAGACGAAGCAAAGCTTGGGCGACTGCCCTTCGTAGCCCGTCACGCGCACCACATCGCCGATGCGGTAACGGTAAAACCCGGAAAGGTTTGTCAGCACGATCTCGTATTCCTTGCCCACTTCCAGTTCGTCCAGATTGTACGTTTTGGTCTCGTCCTCACTATCCGCCGGGATAAACTCGTAAAAGCCGCTTTGCGGGAGCAGGGTATATTCCATGCACTCCATATCCGTGGCGACGGCCATCAGCGACTCCGAAGCGCCATAGACGCAGAAATACATCGGAATATCCCCCGAATACTTCCTCATTTTATCTGTGTAAACCGAAAATCCGCCCGCGCCGATCGCGGCCAGATATTCCAGCCCGGGCCAGATGCGCGGTATAATGGGCGTGTCGAATCCTTTTTCAAACTCCGCGCGCAGCTTGCTTCCTATATATAGAACGGGCGTAAAATTACCCTCTAGATGCCCCATTTTATATTTATTCAACAAA
>QMCD01000501.1_pt2 | contig 30207 bp, 21 predicted proteins | sample 1821841 | NCBI WGS metagenome assembly QMCD01 (sample SAMN01991225, study PRJNA193472) | Termite gut metagenome, whole genome shotgun sequencing project. | isolation source: worker | host: Macrotermes natalensis | reverse complement strand
ACTTTTCCACTGACGAATACTGACCAAAACTATTTTACTTGTTTGCGATGTTACATATTTCTTCGACTGCGTTACATCGCCAAAAGAGCAGTTGTGAATTTACGCTCTAACTACCACATTTACAGGGATGTAAAGTATGTATTATGATTAAGGGCAATGATTACGGTTTTCATACAATCAACCCTATTTATAGTTTCTCGTTTAAATAATAAAAGAACAATACGGGGTTAGAATCTTCGGTCAGGTTTTCGAATAAAGAATCTAATAACTGCTTATGCTCTCCACCGTTATACAATTGTGACTTTTGCGCCAGTATTTGATAAGACCGAACATCAAGTACAATACAATTTTCTTTATAGCGTGCCTTAGGAGCAGTACCCATAAAAGCAAAAAAAGGATGATTACCAGTACCGGAACTTAAATAAGTTTTTTTCTTTCCATGAACATAGACCGCACTTGGGTATCCCCAAGGAGACATTATATTGATATATGTAAAGTCCTTCAGTTCAATGAAATCACCATTGAAAAAATAATGCTCTGCCAACATTTCATGAAACTGTTTAGTATCTGTCACTTTCATATCAGTAACATTGTTTTGAGTAATATCAATATAGTATTTGGCTTCAACTATCGAGTCTTTTATGCAATATATTGTATCTGTAATATTAGGAGTATAATAAACCCCCTCATGAAACTTGCGCAAGGTTCTGTTTTTTGTGTAATAAAAATCACTCCTATGTATATCTTTAAAAAAACTATATACAACATTATTAGCCGAATCTGTTACCACCAACGAATTTTCCTTGTCACTACCAAGTTCCGGATCATTCATTCCATAAATCTCGTATGCCTTATTACCTGATTCAAGATATTCAAAATAATTATTTATAAAAGGCACCCGTTCCGTTGATACATATTCACCATTGTATTTGTAATATAGAATGCGTCGTTGAATTCTATCTAATATAGCCAAATGTCCTTTGTTTGGAACAATGCATACATTTGAAATATCAATGTATTCCTTAGGCCCATTACCTACATGGTAGATTTGATGTTTAAAATTGCCATGTAAATCGAAAGCACTTATTGTCTTACTGCTTTCACTATCAACTATAAACAATAAGCTGTCAAAAAAACAATATTTGAGATATTTTTCCAATCAGATTATTATCAAGGCTCTCTAATTTCACATATTCTATTTTCCCAACAAGGCTATCAAACGGCAATCTTTGCCCTTCTTGAGGATCTATTATAATTCTTTCTAATGACGATAAATCTAATTGAATAGTATTTGAAGGTTTATCACATGAGAAAAACAAACATAACAGCATGATTAAATAAGCATATTTCATATACAGGAATTAAAGTTATAGTGTGCTGTTTTTCACACTTTCATTAGTAATAGAGTTTATTAATTGGTATACACCATTCTCATAGTTAACAACAAGATGCGTTATTCCATTCAATGAACGGCGCAAACGTCGAATAGCTGTATGAATTCTTTCTTGTGTCCCACTACCATCCGGCCATAAATACTTATCTATTTCAGCAGTAGAAAGTCGACATCCCTCGGAGTCTAAAAACAGTTTCAATAAAGAAGCGGCTTGCGGTTCCAGCTTTCTCGTCGCCCCATCTCTATTCAATTCTTTCTTTTCTGTATCAAAGAACACGCCTTCTTCCAACTGATAAACATAAGATTTCCCAGTTTCCACTGCAACAACGGGTACTATTGTTTCTATGATGACAGTCTCATACCTTATAAACCACCTCTTTAATATAAGAATAATTTTTTCTCGCAAAAAGAATAATAAAACGAAGATGATCCATGGTAAGCAAATGACAAAATAGCCCCAACCAACAAACGCGTCATGCCAACCATAAGAAATAAAACCTGTAACTTCCACCTCACAACGTTCTCCCAAATAATAAGACAATAAGCTGTCTGCAGGAAACGATTCGAAAATATCTTTTGAATAAGAAACCGACTCATGCTCATGAAGATCCAGAACGGAAATTCGAGTGCGAGTTTTCACAGGAATATCAACTGCGATTAATAAACTATCCCATATTGCATTCAAAGTATCAGGAGCTAAAGGGTTGTCTTCCAATATAATACTAAGAGTACTTCTTTTTAGCTTCTCTTTTACAAGAGCATGGTCGCGCTTCTTTTTTGGCATGAAATACTCTCTTTCTCCAAACTCGCTAATAATCTTTACTGATTCAGGCAATGAGTCACTCAAAGAGATGGTAGAGTATCCCGTAGATTCTTTATAAAAGACCGAAGCCGTATCTCGTTTTTGCAATTCCAGTTCTAACGCCTTTTTAAATGTAGCAGACGACTGTTCTTTCCAATACTTAGTTTTATTTGGGTATAAAGCATACGCAATGCCTCCGGAAATCAGCAAACAAACGATAATTCCCCAATATAGTAATCTTTTATCATTAACTTTCATGCGCTCTTACTTTCTATACAATCTTTGGGATGCAAAAATAAGAAAATTATATTAAAAAAAGAGATAATGAAGAAGTATTTGCTAATGATTGATTAATTTTCACAGCATGTAAGGATATCAGTCAATCATGTAAAAACGTTTAAAAGAGTTGCTCAAACACCCAAATCACGTGGTTGCACCGCATATAGATGGTACTTTCACCGCATATATGCGGTTCGCGAACGGCATATAGATGGTGGAAACACGGGATATAGATGGTGCACGCACCGCATATATCCCGTGCGCGAACCATCTATATCCCGTGCAACAACTATATTATAACAAACTGCAACCGGAGCAAAGCGACTGATACACCGGAAAGCAGTGTAAGTAAAAACATTGCATACACCTTAAAAAAGTTACTGCCACCACTACTCCAATGCCGATGAACACGGAGATACAGAGTATTGGTGCAAGCATGCAAGTAAAAATGTAAAATCACGGGATATGCGCACGCGCGCGCGAACACGTAATGCACGTGCGTACGCGAGAGACAGAGTTCAATCTTTCATAATTAGTTTATACTATCATTTTTTAGACGCGGATAACGCGGATGACGCGGATCTCTTTTTATCTTCCGGGTGGGATAACGTAGCGCAGCATTTAAGAATCCGCGTCATCCGCGTTATCCGCGTCTAAAGAATTGCTTGTATTGCGCAGCAACCGGATTGAGATTCCGGTTCGCTATATTATCATTCATAGTACAAACTAATTATGAACAGCTACTTAACTGCGATACACCAACTTTCAACGGCAACACCCCGAACTAATTTAGGCCTCTCTCATCAAAAACTCAAACGATTATTGCTTTTTACTGTTTTCAGGAACCAAAATCCGAATTAATTTGTTTACTTTGTGACACTTTTAACTCCGACTATTGATTGACGTCCTCATGAGAAGAAAATGGTTAAGATGGGCAGTTTGGATACTACTAACTCCTGTATTGCTGTTCATTGTATTAATGATTTTGCTTTACGTACCGCCTGTGCAGAATTTTCTGCGGAAGCAGGCTACGGTAATAGCGTCAGATGCCACCGGCATGGACATCAGTGTGGAGCGCATTGACTTGCGCTTCCCGCTAAACCTGTTGGTACGTGGGGTGCAGGTGATACAGAAGCCCGATACTTTACTGCTATTGGAAAGTCTGAACGTACGCGTGCAGGCATTGCCGTTGATACATGGGCGGGTGGAAGTAGACGAAGTAACCTTGCGCGGCGTATCCATGAACTCCGCCAATCTGATAGACGGCATGCAAGTGAAAGGCATTTTAGACCGTTTCTTCTTAGAAAGCCACGGCATAGACTTGAAGCAAGAGGATGCTGTCATAAACCGGGCGGAACTGAGCGACACCCATATATCCGTCGTGATGAACGACAGCACCGCAACTCCTCCCGACACTACTTCGACTCCTGTCAACTGGAAAGCCGTACTGCGCAAACTGGCGTTGAAGAATGTTTCCGTCGAACTGCAAATGCCGCCGGACTCCATGCGCCTTTCCGCCCGCCTGGGCGAAGCGCAGGTAGATGAAGCCGTTGTCGACATGCGCCGTCAGGCTTACGGTTGGAGGAAATTCCTGCTTACCGGTACTTCCGTGAACTATGACACCGGCAATGCCAAGCCCCTGGAAGGTTTCGACGCTTCGCATATCGCCCTGCGGGATATCCGCATAGGGATTGACTCTGTGACATATTACGGACGGAACATAAACGCCGTCGTCAACGAAATCTCCATGAACGAGCGCTCCGGATTGAGCGTCACTTCACTGACGGGGCGGGTGTTCGCCGATTCGGCCATGATACAGATACCTTCATTGCGCCTGCTTACCCCACATAGTGAAATGAGCCTCACCGCCCAAACCTACTGGGAGCAGATAGCTACCACAGGACAGTTGACGACTCATTTCGATGCCCTCATCGGCAAACAGGACGTATTACTTTTCGCCGGTGAATTACCTGAGACTTTTAAGAAAGCCTATCCTTTCCGCCCCCTTGTGATTCGCGCCGGAGTAGAAGGAAGTCTCAGCCGGATGCAGATTTCCCGCCTCAATATCAACCTGCCGGGTGCCTTTGCCCTGAACGGCGACGGTGAGGTGCTGAACCTGACGGACAGCCTGACCCGTAGCGGAAATGTAAACCTTGACATCCGCACACAAAACCTGAACTTCCTGACCGGATTGACAGGCGCCACTCCTGACAGCTCTTTTGTAATCCCGGACAATATGCACCTGACAACTCGTCTCGCTCTGGACGGACCGAAGTATGATGCTAAAATGAAGTTGGAAGAGAGTACGGGAGCGCTGGATTTAACGGCGCATTACAACTCCGTCAACGAAGCCTATCAAGCAAACCTTACTATCAATGCCCTGCAACTGCATAACTTCCTGCCTAAAGACTCAATCTACACCCTTTCGGCAAAAGCAACTGCCCGGGGTAAGGGATTCGACCCCGGAAACTACCACACCACAGCTACCGTGCAGGCTTCTCTTGATGAATTACAATATGGACGTTGGAATATATCCGCCATAGATTTTACGGCCGGATTGAAATCGGCGCTCGCTACCGTCCATCTGGTTAGCGATAACCCGTTGATAAAAATGCAAGCCGATGTCGATATGCGTCTGAACCGCAACTATCCGGACGGTAAGATTGATGTGAACGTGGAAGAAATGGACTTATATAAGTTGGGCATATCTATCCAGGAGTTGAAGCAACCTTTTGCTTTCAGTCTCAGTGCAGAAGCCCGTCATGACTCTATCAAGATGCAGTTGGATGCAGGCGATCTCAACTTCCGGTTCAGAACCCGCAGCACTTTGGAGAGGCTGATGGAACAGAGCAGCGCCTTTGCCACCCTGCTCGCCAAACAAATAGAATCGAAGCAACTGAACCATGCCGCCCTGCGCCGGGTATTGCCTTCAGCGGGTATGCAACTGAAAGCGGGCCGTAAAAATCCGGTCAGCTACTTTCTGGCAACAAAGAATATCTCTTTCGATGATATGATTCTCAACTTCGGTACTACCCCCCAATGGGGGATTAACGGACGGACGGCGATACACGGTTTGCGGATGGATTCCCTGCAACTGGATACCATCTTCTTTGCTATCCGTCAGGATACCTCGCGCATGACGTTGCAAGGGGGTGTCATCAATGGCCCGAGAAATCCGCAGTTTGTTTTCCGCAGCACGCTGACGGGCGAAATCCGCAATGAAGACGCCGAACTTACCCTGAACTATATAGATGCCAACGGAGATACCGGACTTGACCTTGGTATCAATGCGCGTCCACTGATAGAAGGTCGCGGCAGAGGCAATGGCCTTGCTTTCCGCCTGATACCTGCCGAACCCATCGTCGCCTTCCAGAAATTCCACTTTGTAGACCGTAGCGACTGGATTTACCTGCACAAGAACATGCGCGTATATGCCAATGTGGATATGAGTAGCGACGACGGACTGCGTTTCCGCATGCAGTCCGACCGGGCGGATACCGTCTCTCTGCAGAACATCAACTTGGAGTTGAGCCGCTTCCGCCTGAGCAAGCTGAGTAGTATCCTGCCCTATATGCCCCAAGTAACGGGGCTTCTGACGGCAGATGCGAAGTACATACAGACCCCCACCTCGCTGCAAGTTTCCGTCGAAGCCGGTGTGGATAAATTCACCTACGAACGGCATCCTGTGGGCGACGTCGGACTGGGTGTCACGTGGTTGCCGGGGGATGTCGGAACCCATTATATGAATGCCTATTTCCGCACCGGAGACACGGAAGTGCTGAACGCCGATGCGGTGCTGACACAGAAAAACGGACGCGATACGGTTGAAGTCAATACTACCTTTGAACATTTCCCGCTTTCTTTTGCCAATGCTTTCATGCCCGACCAGGTAGTGACTTTCACCGGTGATGTTGACGGTGAACTTAATATTACCGGCGCCATGGATGCACCGAAGATGCGCGGAGAGCTTTCAATGGATAGCGTTTCGGTCTATGCCCGCCAGGCAGGTGCACGCTACTGGTTCGACAACCATCCGGTGAAGATAGAAGACAATAAGCTCGTCTTTAACAAGTTTGCCATATATACCACAAGCCGGAATCCTTTTACAATTGATGGGAACATAGATTTCCGGAATATGCAGAATCCGATAGCCCAACTCAACCTGCGAGCAAAGAACTATACCTTCCTTGATGCGCCCCGCACTCGCGAAAGTCTGATTTACGGTAAGATTTTTGTAGACCTGAACGCTACAGTGCGCGGTCCGCTGCATGCGCTGACTATGCGCGGAAACATGAACCTGCTGGGTAATACGGATGTAACTTATGTACTGACCGACTCACCAATCACGGTAGAAGACCGGTTGGGCGGTTTGGTAACATTTACCTCTTTCACCGATACCGTTGCCGTGGTTCAAGAAGCACCCGCCATGTCGTTGGGCGGTATGGACATGTTGATGTCCATGCACATTGACGATGCTGTCCGCCTGCGCGCCGACCTCAGTCCCGACCGTAGCAGCCGCGTAGAATTAGAGGGCGGCGGTGACCTCACCCTGCAATATTCCCCGCAAGGCGAATTGACGCTTTCCGGTCGCTACACCCTGATAGGCGGTATGATGAAATATGCACTACCCGTTATTCCGCTGAAAGAGTTCAATTTTACGAACGGTAGCTACGTAGACTGGAGCGGTAACCCCATGAGTCCCAAACTGAATCTCACCGCCACTGAACGTATGCGCGCTTCGGTATCCGATGGCGACAATGGCGGTTCGCGCATGGTGAATTTCGATATTTCCATTAGCATCAAGAACAGTTTGGAGAATCCGGATCTTACATTCGACCTGAATGCTCCGGACGATGCTTCGGTACAGAACGAACTGATGGCGATGGCTACGGAAGAACGTAGTAAACAGGCAGTTGCCATGCTTGCTACGGGTATCTATCTGAACAGTGGCGCAAGTGGAGGTGGCTTGGATATGGGCGCTGCGCTGAACAGTGTGTTACAAAGCCAGATTAATGCGCTTACCGGCGAAATTAAGAATGCGTCTCTCAGCGTAGGTATAGAAGACCGTACTTCCGCCGAAACAGGTGACAAGCAGACGGATTACAGTTTCCGCTACTCGCAGCGTTTCTTCAACGATCGCGTGCAGGTGGTTATCGGCGGAAAAGTATCCAGCGGCGCCAACGCCACCAACAATGTGGAGTCGTTCATCGACAATATCTCCCTGGAGTATCGGCTGGACAATAGCGGAACGCGGTATGTGCGTGTGTTCCATAACAAAAACTATGAGAGCGTACTCGATGGTGAAATCACCGAAACCGGTGTCGGCCTCGTACTCCGGCGGAAGATGGATAAGCTGAGTGAACTGTTCCTGTTCAGAAGGAAAAAGAGGGCACAGGAGGTGGAATAAAGTGGTTAGTAGTTAGTAGTTAGTAGTAAGTAGTTAGTAGTAAGTAGTAAGTAGTTAGTAGTAAGTAGTAAAAAGAGATGATGAAGAGATTTATATATATACTCGTTACCGCCCTGATTCTGGCAGCTTGCTCAACAACCAAGAACTTGCCCGAAGGAGAGATACTTTATACCGGTCAGAAGCCGATAAAGGTCGAAAACCTTTCGGTGACTCCTGTTGGCGTCACAGCTATGGAAGAAGTGGAAGCGGCGCTTGCCAAAGCTCCCAACAATTCATTATTGGGCAGTTCCCAATACCGTATCCCTTTCCCTTTCGGATTGTGGGTGTACAACGATTTCGGAAAATACAAAAAAGGATTCGGGAAGTTAATATTCAACCTGTTCGCAGCTACTCCCGTATTCATATCTACTGTCAATCCGGATGTGCGGAAGAAAGTGGCGACAAATATTCTGCACGATTACGGTTACTTCAACGGTACGGTCGATTACCAGACCTTCATCAATCCCAAAGACAGCCTGAAAGCAAAGCTACAATACACCGTAAACATGCGCAATCCCTATTCCATCGACACCGTATATTATCATGGCTTTAACAAAACGTCCATGCGTATTATAGACCTGGGGCGGCGGCGTTCACTTATCAGTCCGGGCGAACAGTTCAATGTTACCGACCTTGACGGAGAACGTACCCGTATCAGCACCCTGTTGCGCAATATGGGGTATTATTACTTCCGTCCCGACTATCTGATTTATCAGGCTGATACGACCCTTGTACGCGGCGGACATGTTTCGCTACGCATGACTCCCGTTCCGGGCATGCCGAAAGATGCGGAACGGCCTTTCTTTGTAGGAAATGTTAGTTTCTATCTACACGGTCCGCAAGGGCAAATGCCGAATGACAGTCTTTATCACAAGAATTTCTGGCTGCACTACTACAACAAGCTGAAGATACGCCCCAATATGCTTTACCGCTGGCTGAATTATCAGGGATATCATTTGAAGAGGCAGCAACTATCCAGCGGAGGGTTGAATCGCCGTCCGGAAAAGTTATACAGCCAGTACAGGCAGACCCGTATTCAGGAACGTCTGGCGAGTGTGGGTATCTTCCGTTATACGGAGGTGCAATACACACCGAGAGATACCGCACTTATATCGGATACCCTTGACGTAAACATACGCGCCATGCTGGATAAACCTTACGACGCGGAACTGGACTTCAACGTCATCATGAAGAGTAATAACCAGGCAGGACCGGGCGCCGCTTTCACCGTTACGAAGAATAATGTCTTTGGTGGCGGTGAAACATGGAATGTGAAAGTGAACGGTTCGTATGAGTGGCAAACCGGTGGAAACAGTAGCTCGCTGATGAACAGTTATGAAGTGGGAGTATCGACCTCGCTTGTCTTCCCGCGTGTAGTATTTCCGCGCTTGGGAGCTTTGGAATATGACTTCCCCGCCTCAACCACTTTCCGTATCTACATAGATCAGATGAACCGGGCAAAATACTACCAGCTTCTGGCGTTCGGCGGAAACGTCACGTACGATTTCCAGCCCGTACCTACGAGGAAACACAGCATTACTCCTTTCCAACTAACGTTTAACGTACTTCGTAATCCGACTCCCGCCTTCGATGCATTGCAGGCGCAGAATCCGGCGCTTTACATCAGCCTTCGCGATCAGTTTATCCCGAAGATGGAGTACACCTTTACGTATGACAACGCATCCGTCCGCGGAGTGCGCAATCCCATCTGGTGGCAAACGACGGTTGCTTCCGCCGGTAACCTGACGTCTCTGATTTACCAGACTTTCGGACAATCGTTTAACAGAAAAGATAAGAAATTGCTGGGCGTACCATTTGCGCAATTCCTGAAGCTGAACTCTGAATTCCGCTACCACTATCGCATAGACAGGAACCAGATGATTGCTTCACGCATCGCCGGAGGAGTAATCTGGTCTTATGGAAATGCAACAACGGCGCCTTACACGGAGCAGTTCTATATAGGAGGAGCCAATAGTGTCCGTGCATATTCCGCACGCAGTATTGGTCCCGGTGGATATCCGCCTGATAAGGAGAAAAAGTATTCGTACATTAACCATGTGGGGGATATCCGTATGGAGGCGAATCTGGAATACAGGTTCCGTATCCTGGCCGACTTGCATGGAGCTGTCTTTCTTGATGCCGGTAATGTCTGGCTGATGCGTGAAGACACTGGTCGTCCTGATGGAAAATTCACGTTGAAGAACTTCCCGAAACAGATAGCTCTCGGTACAGGTATCGGTGTACGTTATGACCTGGACTTCCTGGTGTTCCGCTTGGATTGGGGAATAGCGTTGCATGACCCGTATGATACCGGGAAGAAAGGATATTATAATATTCCGAGTTTCAAAGATGGCATGGCTTGGCATTTTGCTATCGGTTATCCATTCTAATCGGTTATTCATTCTAAGAACAGAGAAAATCGTCTCATGAGGCGGATTCTTTCATCCCATGAGACAGATTTAGTTGTCCCATGAGATGTTTTTTTTCGTCTCACGAGACGGATTTCACCTCGTGTTATTATATTATTTCGTACTTTTGCAACTTCTCTGTGTCACTAACCTTTTAAAATGATTAAAATATGAAACCAACTTTATTTTTATTAGCAGCCGGTATGGGTAGTCGTTATGGTGGCTTAAAGCAATTGGACGGTCTGGGGCCGAATGGCGAAACTATTATGGATTACTCTATCTACGATGCTATTCACGCAGGATTCGGTAAACTGGTCTTTGTTATCCGCAAGGATTTTGAACAAGATTTCCGTGATAAGATTATTTCCAAATACGAAGGTCATATCCCGTGCGAACTGGTATTCCAGTCCATTGATGCCCTGCCCGAAGGATTTACTTGTCCCGAAGGTCGTACAAAGCCCTGGGGAACCAACCACGCCGTGATGATGGGTGCTGATGTAATCAAGGAACCATTTGCCGCTATCAATTGCGATGATTTCTATGGTCGCGATTCTTTTCAGGCAATGGGTAAATTTCTCACCGCTTTGCCGGAAGGTTCAAAGAATGTGTATTCTATGATCGGCTTTCGTATCGGCAATACACTGAGTGAAAGCGGTACGGTATCCCGGGGGTTATGCAGTACGGATGCCAACCATCTGCTTACTTCTGTAGTTGAACGTACCAAGATTGAGCGTCTGGACGGTGAAGTGAAGTATGTAGATGATAACGGAGAATGGGTTGCCACTCCCGAAACAACTCCTGTCAGTATGAACTTCTGGGGCTTTACTCCCGATTATTTCGGATATAGCAAGGAGTTCTTCAAGTCTTTCCTTAGCGACCCGAAAAATCAGGAGAACCTGAAAAGTGAATTCTTCATCCCGTTGATGGTGGATAAACTGATTCAGGACGGTACTGCAACGTGTGAAGTTCTCGATACTACAAGCAAATGGTTTGGTGTGACTTATCCTGAAGACCGTCAAAGTGTAGTAGATAAAATCCGTGCCTTAGTCGACGCCGGCGAATATCCGGATAAGCTATTCTAAAAGCACATTATAACAAAGAAAAAGAAAGAGGAAGAACACCTTTCCGCTTCGCTTGCGGATTGGGTTGTTCTTTCTCACGCTAAACTTCATTGACATTATGATATCCGTAGAAAGGCTGAAGGTAGAATTTAATGCTACACCCCTGTTTGAAGACGTCTCTTATGTTATCAACAAAAAAGACCGCATTGCCTTAGTAGGTAAGAATGGTGCGGGTAAATCTACCATGCTCAAGATATTGGCCGGATTGCAGCAGCCTACTTCCGGCGTAGTTGCCATTCCCCGTGAATGTACCATCGGCTATCTGCCCCAAATCATGGTACTCAGTGATGAACGCACCGTAATGGAAGAAGCCGAATTGGCATTTGAAGATATCTTCCGCCTGCAAGCCGATATTGAGCGCATGAATCAGGAGCTTGCCGAACGCACTGATTACGACAGCGAAGATTACCATAAACTTATCGACTGCTTTACCCGCGAGAATGAACGCTTTCTGATAATGGGCGGTACAAATTTCCATGCCGAAACGGAACGTACCCTGCAAGGTCTCGGTTTTGCCCGTGAAGACTTTGATCGCCCCACCCGCGAGTTTTCCGGTGGATGGCGTATGCGCATTGAGTTAGCAAAACTCTTGCTCCGCCGTCCCGATGTGTTGCTGCTGGACGAACCGACGAATCACCTCGATATCGAAAGCATCCAATGGCTGGAAAATTTCCTTTCCACCCGCGTCAATGTCGTAGTGCTGGTAAGCCACGATCGGGCATTCCTTAATAATGTCACTACACGTACTATTGAAATCTCCTGCGGACAGATTTACGACTACAAGATGAAGTACGATGAGTTTGTGGTGCTGCGTAAAGAACGTCGCGAACAGCAGTTACGCGCTTACGAAAACCAACAGAAACAGATAGAAGATACGGAAGCATTCATCGAACGTTTCCGGTATAAAGCAACGAAAGCTGTGCAGGTACAAAGCCGTATCAAGCAATTAGAGAAGATTGAGCGTATCGAAGTAGATGAAGAAGATAATTCGACATTGCGCCTGAAGTTTGTTTGTAGTAGCCGCAGCGGCAGCTATCCGGTGATTTGCGAGAACGTAAAGAAGGCTTATGGCGACCATGTCGTATTCCATGATGTAAATCTCACCATCAACCGGGGCGAAAAAATCGCTTTTGTAGGTAAGAACGGTGAAGGAAAATCCACGCTGGTGAAGTGTATCATGAGTGAAGTTACCGACTATACAGGTAAGCTAACCCTTGGACATAACGTCCAGATAGGTTACTTCGCCCAGAATCAGGCTCAACTGCTTGAAGAGAATCTTACGGTATTCGACACCATTGACCGTGTGGCGGTAGGCGATATCCGTACGAAGGTGCGTGATATACTTGGCGCTTTCATGTTTGGCGGAGAGGCTTCCGATAAGAAGGTGAAGGTGCTTAGTGGGGGGGAACGCACCCGATTGGCAATGATTAAACTTCTGCTGGAACCTGTAAACTTTCTGATACTGGACGAACCAACAAACCACTTGGATATGCGTTCCAAGGATGTATTGAAAGAAGCTATCCGCGACTTTGACGGTACGGTTATCTTAGTTAGCCACGATCGTGATTTTCTGGACGGACTTGCTACCAAAGTATATGAATTTGGTGGTGGGTTAGTGAAAGAGCACCTTGGAGGTATCTACGATTTCCTTCAAAAAAGGCAGATAGAAAGCCTGAACGAATTGCAGAAAGCGCCGGCGCTTTCCACTTCACCTACCGGTGCAAAGTTCTCTGCCGGTACAAAGCCTTCTGCTATCTCACAGCCTTCGAGTAACAGGCTGAGTTACGAAGCTCAGAAGGAATTGAATAAAAAGCTCAAAAAACTGGAACGTCGCATTACCGATTGCGAAACGGAGATAGAACAAACCGAGTCTGCTATCGCTATTCTTGAAGCAAGAATGACAACCCCTGAAGGCGCCTCGGACATGGCACTCTACGAACAACATCAGAAGTTGAAGCAACAACTTGGTGTTGTGATGGAAGAGTGGGACGCCGCTTCTACTGAACTGGAAGAATTAAAAGGAGTGGAATAAAACAATTACACCGGTTCATTGACACGATTGCCGCCTCCTTTAATTATACCTAATTTATTGTATTTGAGTATATGTACGAACAAACATTTTTAGTACCTTTGCGCATTATATAGATATTAATACGCAAATCATGTCTGAAACAAAAAGAATTAAAACCGCCTTGGTGTCGGTTTACCATAAAGAGGGTTTGGATGAAATCATTACCAAACTGCATGAAGAAGGCGTCGAGTTTCTTTCAACAGGTGGAACTCGTCAGTTTATAGAATCCTTAGGTTATCCTTGCAAGGCGGTAGAAGATCTGACCACGTATCCTTCTATTTTAGGCGGACGTGTGAAAACCTTGCATCCGAAAGTATTCGGTGGTATCCTTTGCCGCCGTGACTTGGAGCAGGATATGCAACAGATTGAAAAATATGAAATTCCCGAAATAGACGTTGTTATTGTAGACCTGTATCCGTTTGAAGCTACTGTAGCTTCCGGCGCTGACGAAGCTGCCATTATTGAAAAAATAGATATAGGCGGAATCTCTCTGATTCGTGCCGCAGCCAAAAACTTCAACGATGTAGTGATTATCGCCTCTCAGGCGCAATACCAACCTTTCCGCGACATGCTGGTGGAACATGGAGCGGTAACTTCCGTCGAAGAACGCCGCTGGTTTGCCAAAGAGGCGTTTGCCGTTTCTTCCTATTATGACTCGGCAATCTTCAATTACTTTGATGGTGAAGAAGGGTCGGCTTTCCGTTGCTCTGCTAACAACCAGAAGACTTTGCGTTACGGTGAGAACCCGCATCAGAAAGGATACTTTTACGGAAATCCGGAAGCTATGTTCGACCAGATTCATGGAAAAGAAGTTTCATATAACAACCTGCTTGATATCAATGCCGCTATTGATCTGATTGACGAATTTGAGGAAACTACGTTTGCCGTATTGAAACACAACAATGCTTGTGGTTTGGCTTCTCGTCCTACCGTACTCGAAGCATGGAACGATGCACTGGCAGGTGACCCGGTATCCGCTTTTGGTGGTGTGCTTATTACAAACGGAGTGATTGATAAAGAAGCTGCCGAAGAAATCAACAAGATTTTCTTTGAAGTGATTATCGCTCCTGATTATGATGTGGACGCTCTGGAAATCCTGGGACAAAAGAAGAATCGTATTATTTTAGTTCGTAAGCCGGCTATACTTCCTAAAAAACAGTTCCGCTCTTTGCTGAACGGTGTGTTGGTACAAGATCGTGACCTGAATATAGAGAAACCCGGAGATTTGAAAACCGTAACAACTAAAGCGCCTACTGCACAAGAAATAGAAGACATGCTCTTTGCAAATAAAATTGTGAAGAACAGTAAGTCCAACGCTATTGTTTTAGCAAAAGGCAAGCAATTGTTAGCAAGCGGTGTAGGTCAGACTTCGCGTGTAGATGCACTGAAGCAAGCCATTGAGAAAGCCAAGAACTTCGGCTTTGAGCTTAACGGTTCTGTGATGGCATCTGATGCTTTCTTCCCTTTCCCGGACTGCGTAGAGATTGCCGGTCATGAAGGTGTGACAGCAGTTATCCAACCGGGTGGTTCGGTTAAAGATCAGCTATCGTTCGATTATTGTAACGAGCATGGCATTGCGATGGTCACAACAGGTATCCGTCACTTTAAACACTAATATTCAATTATAAATTTTGAATTATGAATAATGAATTACCTGCAGTATAAGTAGTGCCGCTAATTCAAAATCCATAATTCAAAATTCAAAATTCATAAAGATGGGATTATTCTCTTTTACACAAGAAATTGCAATGGACCTTGGCACCGCCAATACCATTATTACAACCAATGGTAAGATTGTGGTGGATGAGCCTTCGGTAGTGGCCCTTGACCGTCGTACCGATAAGATGATTGCTGTGGGTGAAAAGGCAAAGATGATGCACGAAAAGACCCACGAAAACATACGTACTATCCGTCCGTTGCGTGATGGTGTGATAGCCGACTTCTATGCCTGTGAGCAGATGATACGCGGTTTGATAAAGATGGTGAATAATCGTAGCCGTTTGTTCTCCCCTTCTCTTCGCATGGTAATCGGTGTTCCTTCGGGTAGTACTGAAGTAGAGCTACGTGCTGTGCGCGACTCTGCCGAACATGCCGGCGGACGTGACGTCTACCTGATTTTCGAGCCTATGGCTGCCGCTATTGGTATCGGTATTGATGTAGAAGTACCGGAAGGAAACATGATTGTGGATATAGGTGGTGGCTCTACTGAAATCGCTGTAATTTCTCTGGGCGGTATCGTATCCAACAACTCCATCCGCATTGCCGGTGACGACCTTACTGCCGATATCCAGGAATACATGAGCCGCCAGCACAATGTGAAGGTCAGCGAGCGTATGGCAGAACGCATCAAGATTAATGTAGGCGCTGCCTTGACCGAATTAGGTGAGGATGCTCCTGATGATTATATTGTTTATGGCCCGAACCGTATCACCGCGTTGCCCATGGAAGTACCGGTTTGCTATCAGGAAGTGGCGCACTGTCTGGAGAAATCCATCTCCAAGATTGAGACAGCCATTCTAAGCGCGCTGGAGAATACACCTCCCGAACTTTACGCCGATATCGTTCACAACGGTATTTATTTAGCCGGAGGCGGTGCGTTGCTCCGAGGGCTTGACAAGCGATTAACAGATAAGATTAACATACCGTTCCACATTGCCGAAGACCCTTTGCACGCTGTAGCAAAAGGTACGGGTATTGCGCTGAAGAATGTGGATCGTTTCTCATTCCTGATGCGGTAATAAAGGAATATGCGAAATTTACTGAGCTTTCTTATTAAATACAATTACTGGTTTCTCTTTCTTTTGTTAGAGGCAGCCAGTTTTGTTTTATTATTCCGTTTCAATTATTATCAGCAAAGTGTGTTTTTTACTTCTGCCAATAGTGTTACGGGGAAAGTTTATGATGTTTCGGGAACTTTCACTTCTTACTTTCATCTGAAATCTACGAATGAGGATTTGCTCGACCGCAATATGTGGTTGGAGCAGCGGGTCGCTTTTTTGGAGAAAACGCTTCAGATGCAAGGACTGGACTCTGTAAAGTTACATAGCCTGGAACGCCTGCAACCGGAAGAATACCGGATTTATAAAGCGAATGTAATTAAAAACAGTCTCAACAGAGTAGATAACTACATCACTCTTGATGAAGGTTCATCAGAAGGTATCCGTTCGGAAATGGGCGTGATAGATGCCAATGGAGTAGTAGGTATTGTCTACAAAACTTCAGCGAACTACTCAATTGTCATTCCATTGTTGAATAGTAAATCGAGCATTAGTTGCAAGATTGCAGGCAGTGATTATTTCGGTTACCTGAAGTGGGAATATGGAGATTCCCGTTTTGCTTATTTGAGAGACTTACCCCGTCATGCGGAGTTCAACCTGGGCGATACGGTAGTGACAAGCGGTTATTCAGCCGTATTCCCTGCGGGAATTATGGTAGGAACTGTGGATGATATGTCCGACTCACATGATGGTCTTTCTTATCTATTGAAGATAAAACTGGCTACGGATTTCGGGAAGTTGAACAATGTGCGTGTGATAGCCCGCACCGGACAGGAAGAACAGAAAATGCTGGAGAAGGAAGAAAAGAAGTGATGAAGACAGAGCGGGGTGGTGAATATAGAGTGATGACAGGAATTATTTTAATAGCAAATTATAAAGTCGTATATAGAATTGGTAATTAATTATCTGCATAAAATAGGTTGGTTCATCGGATTAGTACTGTTGCAGGTGCTGATACTGAATAATGTGCATATTGCCGAATATGCCACACCTTTTCTATATATCTATCTAATATTGAAATTCGAATCGGACACTCCACGGAATACCCTGATGTTGTGGGCATTCTTTTTAGGAATGGCGGTAGATATTTTCTCGGACACACTGGGTATGAATGCTGCAGCTACCGTACTATTGGCTTTCTTGCGACCTACTTTCCTACGACTGTTCGTACCACGCGATACGTTGGAGAATATAGTTCCCGGAGTGAAAACACTGGGAGCAACTTCTTTCCTGAAATATCTGGTCGTCAGTGTTTTTGTTCATCATGCAATGCTGCTTTCTATTGAATTCTTCTCATTTGCCCATATCAGAACATTATTGTTTGGAACCATAGCAAGTGCATCGCTGACTATAATCTGCATTATGGCTATGGAGGGGATAAGGAAGAAATGAGATAATTAACCATTAGATAAAGTGGCAAAAGATTATACTTTTGAAAAAAGGAAATTTGTGATAGGCGGGGTGGCGATAGTGATTGTCATCATCTATATCATGCGTCTTTTTGTGTTGCAGATAATGACCGATACCTACAAAAAGAATGCAGACAGCAATGCTTTTCTTAATAAAATTCAATACCCTTCGCGTGGCGCCATTTATGACCGTAACGGTAATTTGCTGGTATTCAACCAGCCGTCGTATGACGTTACGTTTATACCGCGGGAGGTGACGCAACTTGATACTCTGGACTTCTGCCGCACGTTGAATATTACCGAGGAGCAATTCTTTCAACGAATGAAAGATGTGAAGAACCGTTGGATGAATCCAGGTTATTCCACATATACGCATCAGGTGTTTATGACACAACTCTCAGCGGAAGAATGTGGGGTATTTCAGGAAAAACTCTTCAAATTCCCCGGCTTTTATATTCAGAGGCGTACCATCCGTCAATATACTTACGACGCCGCCGGTCATGCCTTAGGTGATATTGGCGAAGTCTCCATGAAGGATATTGAAGCAGATGATTACTATATCCGTGGGGACTATATCGGTAAACAAGGCATTGAAAGATCCTACGAAAAGCATCTGCGCGGTGAAAAAGGAGTTGAAGTTCTGCTACGCGATGCACACGGGCGTATTCAGGGACATTATATGGATGGAAAATTAGACCGTCCGTCCGTACCCGGTAAGAATCTGACATTAGGGATGGATATCAATTTGCAGATGTTGGGCGAGCGCTTGATGAAAAACAAAATCGGAGCGATTGTGGCTATTGAACCGGAAACGGGAGAAATCCTCTGTCTGGTATCGGCGCCTACCTTCGACCCTCATCTGATGATTGGACGCCAGCGCGGAAAGAATAACCAATTGTTGCAAGCGGATAAGCAGAAACCCCTGCTGAACCGCGCTATCATGGGTGTTTATCCTCCGGGGTCTACTTTCAAAACGGCGCAGGCGCTGACCTTCTTGCAGGAAGGCACTATCCAGTCATCTACCTCCTTCCCTTGTTCGCATGGATTTATTTATGGCGGTCTGCGTGTGGGATGCCACGGACATGCTTCGCCATTGTCACTGATACCGGCTATTGCCACTTCCTGTAACGCTTATTTCTGTTGGGGACTTTATCGTATGTTCGGTGACCGGAAATATGGATCACCACAGAATGCAATTACAGTATGGAAAGACCACATGGTTGCCCAGGGGTTTGGCTATAAACTGGGTGCAGACCTTCCCGGAGAAAAGCCCGGCCTCATTCCGAATGCCGGTTTCTATGATAAAGCCTACCGTAACTCATGGAATGGACTGACGGTTATCAGTATCTCTATCGGACAGGGAGAAGTATTGAGTACTCCTTTGCAAATGGCAAATCTGGCAGCTACTATTGCCAACCGTGGTTATTTCGTGACTCCCCATATTGTGAAGAATATCCAGGAAGCAGAGTTGGATAGCGTTTACCGGGAACGCCGGTACACTTCCATCGAACGCCAGTACTATGAAGATATAGTAGAGGGTATGAGAGCTGCCGTAACAGGAGTCACCGGAAGCGCTACTTGCCGCATTGCAGGTAGTATATTGCCGGGCGTAGAGATTTGTGGAAAAACAGGTACGGCGCAGAACCGTGGACATGACCATTCTGCGTTTATCGGTTTTGCTCCGATGAATAAACCTAAAATAGCCATCGCTGTTTATGTAGAGAACGGTGGTTGGGGCGCAACCTACGGTGTGCCTTACGGTACTTTGATGATGGAACAGTATTTGAATGGAAAACTTTCACCTGCCAGTGAAGCGATGGCGGAAGAATTCAGTAACCGTGTAATAATGTATGGTAACGAGGAGAGATAGTATATGGAAATCGTTGGATTGGGTAACGATTTGCGTTTATCTGATTCTTATCATATTCGGATGGTTCAGTATTTGCGGGGCAAGCTACGATTATGGCGACCGTGAGTTTTGGGACTTCTCTACCCGTGCGGGCAAGCAATTGGTTTGGATAATATGTTCTTTCGGGTTAGGTTTTGTGTTGTTGATGCTGGAAGACAGTATTTATGATATGCTCTCATACCTTATATATATAGCGCTTATCGTATTACTTGTAGTTACCATATTTATTGCTCCCGATACTAAAGGCTCGCGTTCCTGGCTGGTAATGGGACCGGTGAGTTTGCAACCGGCTGAGTTTGCCAAATTTGCCACGGCATTGGTACTTGCCAAATATATGAGTTCCTATTCGTTCGCCATGAAGAACTGGAGAAATGTACTGATGATATTTTTTCTTATTCTGTTTCCGATGGGATTGATTATTCTGCAACGCGAAACAGGTTCCGCATTAGTATATGCAGCATTCTTTTTGGTATTGTATCGCGAAGGCATGCCGGGAGTAGTTCTATTCTCCGGTTTGTGCGCTGTGGTTTATTTTGTGGTAGGTATCCGTTTTGATCAGGTATTCATTGCCGACACACCTACTCCGGTAGGAGAATTTGCGGTATTGTCAATGGTGCTGTTGGCAGCCGCCGCTATGGTATGGGTGTATAAAAGGAAATGGGAACCAACGCGTAATATATTGTTAGTAATAGTCGGAACCTTGCTGATAGCTTATTCTATTTCAGAACATGTAACTCCATTCAACCTGGTTTGGGTGCAGTGGGGCCTGTGTGTACTGGTAGTGGGGTATCTTGTCTTCCTTTCGCTAAGTGAACGGCATTTAAGTTACCTTTTAATCGGTTTGTTCGCTATCGGCTCCATCGGCTTTTTGTATTCCAGTGATTACTTCTTTAATAAAGTTTTAGAGCCACATCAGCAGGTACGTATCAAAGTGGTATTGGGTATGGAAGAAGACTTAACCGGCGCCGGATACAATGTCAATCAATCCAAGATTGCCATCGGTTCGGGAGGGATTACCGGGAAAGGGTTCTTAAATGGTACTCAAACGAAACTGAAATATGTGCCTGAACAAGATACGGATTTTATTTTCTGCACAGTAGGCGAAGAAGAAGGTTTTGTAGGTTCAACCGCCGTATTGCTCCTATTCCTTATATTGATACTCCGTATGGTAGCTATAGCGGAGAGACAACCTTCTACTTTCGGACGGGTATATGGCTATTGCGTGCTTAGCATATTTTTATTTCATTTATTTATTAATATAGGTATGGTGTTGGGATTGACACCTGTTATTGGAATTCCATTACCTTTCTTTAGTTATGGCGGGTCATCGCTTTGGGGCTTTACTATCTTACTTTTTATATTCCTGAGAATTGATGCAGGACGTAAACGGAGAATTTAGAAGTTCGCCCGAAACCTTCCGTGTGTATTTTTATTTAAAAAAACAAGTTGTCTCAACTTTGTCCGGTAGTGGCTGCAAAACTACTTACTAGTAGTTGCCCAACTACTAGTAGGTAGTTTTAGAGAGTATCTGAACCGCCCCGAGAGATACCTACAACGGCACTTTCTACTTGACCCTAAATCTCGGAGAAACCCTTTAGAGGTTATTTTGCTCCCTATCAAATCTTTTATTAGCTTTTAGTAGAGTATATACCTGCGCCAACAGTGTAATATATTTTAACCAATACTTTAATTACAGCAGGATTAATAGTGTGAGGCTTCCAATGTCCTTAGCTTAATCCCTATATCATTGATACCTGGAAGCTTATCATCAGGTAAGAGATGTGTTATTTTGAAACGGTATTCTCCTGCTTTACCGATACGGATGTACCCTGTGGAAAATGAAGACTGGTATAAATCGCCCCATCCGTCACCCAACCAAACGCCTCCGCTGTCGGCAAGTGTCAGTTGCAATGTGTCTTTTTTAGCATTTTGCGCCTCCGGACTGTCACAGGAAATAAGAAGAGGCAAATTTTGATAAGGATAAATATTTCTATTTCTTACTTCTACAGATATACTGTAAAGTGCAACGGAGTCCGAAGCCATTATTTTGAAAAAAAGGGTATCTTGCTTCCGCCAACCATCGGCCGGAAGAGATTGATACACATGATATACTACCTGTTTGTCGCAAGCAATAAAAAAGCTTGCGACAAATAGCAATATCAAACTTTTCAACAGGAAATGATTATGTCTGGGACGGCTTTTCATTTCTGCTCGTTTTTTCTCCTTGTGGTTTGGGGCGGTTTCCCGTTCTCGAATCCTTATCGTTTCGCTGTCCGTCTCCTCGTCCGTGATTCTTAAATTTGTTCCGCTTCGGTTGCTCCCCTTGCTGTTTGGGCTGGTTGTCCTGTTGCTTGGGCTGGTCACCTTGAGGATGAGGATGCTGTTTGGGAGATTGTCCTTTCTTCTTCTTCTTACGGTTATTATTACCGTTTCCATTTCCATTCCCGTTATCATTTTCGTTACCATTCTTACCTTTACGATTACGGTCGAAACGGGTTAAGCTTTCCTGTTCCACCAAATCCACGGCTTTTTTGGGTTCCGCACGATGTGTTTCCTCAATAAGATTATCGGGTTTAATACCTCGCTTGTTCAGTCCGATAATCTCAAACGCACGCTTGCCGCTAATGGTCACAAGGTTCGCCGGGATGGTTTTGTCGGTAGAGTAAGCTATTTGGTTATTCAGAATATCTGCTTTGAAGAAATAGAAAGTACCATCTTTGGTTTCCAATTCTATTTCTTTAGAAGGAAGACGTTTCTGAGCTTCCACGTAACAATCTACTTCGTAGTTAAGGCAGCACTTTAACTTGGCGCATTGCCCTGCCAGTTTTTGCGGATTGAGAGAAATATCCTGATACCGCGCAGCGCCTGTAGACACGGATATGAAAGAAGTCATCCAGGTAGCACAGCAAAGTTCGCGCCCGCAAGGACCGATTCCGCCGATACGTCCGGCTTCCTGCCGCGCACCGATTTGCTTCATTTCAATTCGTACGTGGAAAGCTTCTGCCAGTACTTTGATTAGCTGGCGGAAATCTACGCGTTCATCGGCTATGTAGTAAAAAATAGCTTTATTGCCATCTCCTTGATATTCCACATCGCCGATTTTCATGTTAAGATTCAAATTGAGTGCAATCTGGCGTGTACGTATCATTGTACTATGCTCCCGCTCCTTCGCCTCTTTATACTTGTCAATGTCTATCTGTTTGGCTTTACGGTAGACACGTTTAATTTCAACTTCCGACTTAATATTAGCTTTCCGCATTTGTAAGGGAACAAGCCTTCCGGTCAGGGTCACCACACCGATGTCATGACCCGGCGACGCCTCTACGGCTACAACATCCCCTTTTTCAAGAGGAATATGATTGCTGTTACGGAAATATCCTTTACGGGTATTTTTGAACTGCACCTCTACCAAATCACTTTCTTCCGCATTCCCGGGGATATCCGCAAGCCAGTCATAGGTATTCAGCTGTTTATCTTGCCTGCCGCAACTTTTACAGCAGAAGTTTCCGTTTCCATTATGTAGTTTAAAATCCATCTTCTTATTTCTATTTGAGAACTTACTATTTTTTGATTAATTTACTCTATTGCATTACCTTATTGCTCTTTCCCTACACTTACCATCTTACCCGAATGCCGTCACTGCTTTAACAGTACTATCATTTTCAGTGAGAAGTCAAAGAACACCATCCGGGCATTCACATTTTGCTCTATATGTACCTGGGCTTCACTTAATTCATTCATTAACCCCATCACATTCCTTTCGTTGATAAACGGAGCAAAACGAGTGGCAAAGTTCTGTTCGGCTAAAGTCATATAATTCATTTCCTTGCGGTGCAGGTTATAGATGAAATTCTCCCGTATCATGCGTTGAGCGTAGGCAAGGAAGTTCTTCTGCCGTTCACGTCCTATACCGGCAAGCTGTTCGCTCCATTGTTTCATCTCCCGTATCTTCCGCTGGTAGGAAAGACGCATGAGGTTGACGAATAGTTCGAAGAACAGTTCATTTTCCTCATTCAGATGTATGGTTTCCAACGCTTTGATAAAGTCACCATTGGCAAGATGCGCCAGGGTGAAGCTGTCATCAGGACGTACACCATATTTCTGTTGCAGGGCATTGGCAATATCAGTTTCTTCGATTTTGTGGATATTGAAACGCTGCGTACGGCTCAGAATAGTAGGAAGTATCATCTCCGGGACTTCGGAGGTTAGCAGAAACAGGGTCTTTTCAGGTGGTTCTTCCAAGAGCTTCAATAGCTTATTGGCACAAACCACATGCATTTTTTCCGGTAACCAGACGATTGTGACCTTATATCCTCCTTCACTTGACTTCAGACTTAGCTTTCGTACAATTTCGTCACTTTCTTTGGCGTAGACAATTGCTTGTGTGTTTTCAGCATCTATTTCATTCAGCCAATGGTTGAGGCTGAAATAAGGGTTGTTCAGTACAAGGTGCCGCCAGTTAGTGATATAATCATCACACACATCCTTCTTCCCTTTTTTCACGATAGGGAAAACGAAATGTACGTCAGGATGTACCAGTTTATTCCATTTCACACAAGAGGGACACGTACCACAGGCATCTGTCTGTGTACGGTTCGTGCAACAGATGTAACGGGCATAAGCCAATGCCAACGGAAGTTTACCCACTCCTGATGGCCCGCAAAAAAGTAGTGCATGAGGGATACGCCCTTCGTGTACTTCCTGTATCAACCGTTGCTTGGCTACTTCCTGTCCTATTACGTCTCTGAAAAACACTGTGCTATTACAATTTGGTTACTTATTATTTTCGAGGAGTATCTAAACTCTTTTTTAACTTCAATATACCTGTTTTGCGACTTCCTTGATGCTGTCCACAGCGCCTATGGAATAGAAGTGCACACTGGGCACACCATGTTTTACCAATTCCCTGCATTGCTCCACACACCATTCAATACCTACTTGTCTGGCTTCCTCATCTGTCTTACACTTCATTACCTCATGCGCCAACTCTTCGGGCAGATCTACCTTGAATGTTTTTGGAATCATGCTGAGTTGGGATATCTTCTTGAATGGTTTGATACCGGGAATAATGGGAATAGTAACACCTGAGTTCCGGGCGCGCTCCACAAAATCGAAATATTTCCGGTTATCATAGAAGAGCTGCGTGACTGCATATTCCGCACCCGCCTCCATCTTCCGTTTCAACCAATAGATATCGGTATCAATATTAGGCGCTTCTTCATGCTTTTCCGGATAACACGCCACACCGTAAGAGAACGGCGTATTCGATACTTTCATTTCCGAACCGTCTACAAATATACCTTTGTTAAAATTGTTGATTTGTTCCTGCAATTCGATAGCATGGTGATAGCCATCAATTTCGGGAGTGAACAGTGATTCATGTTTGGCTTTGTCACCACGCAACACCAGCAAATCGGTTATGCCAAGGAATTGTAAGTCGAGCAACACATATTCCGTTTCTTCACGGGAGAAACCGCTGCAAAGAATATGGGGAACTACGGTTACATTATATTTATTTTGGATAGCGGCGGCAACGGCAACTGTTCCCGGACGGCGGCGCAGGCGGTTGCGCTGAAACAAACCATTGCCCAGGTCTCTGTACACGTATTCACTGCGATGGGTAGTTATGTTGATGTATTTGGGATCAAATTCCCGTAAAGTATCTATGGTTTCATACAGCTTTTCAATACCCGTACCCTTTAGCGGCGGCAGTATTTCAAAAGAAAAGGCTGTTTTTTCGTTGCTGTGTATCAGGTCGATAATCCTCATTTCTTTTTCGTATTTTTATTCCTGATGTACAAATCGTTTCGTACATTGGGAACAAAAATACGAAAAAGAAATGAGATATGCTTTTTGTCGGGCTATTCTTTTATGCAACGTACGGAAAGAGCGCTACTTCCCGGGGTGATATCAACAAAGCGAACAGTAGTATCATGGCCCATAAGGAGCACCGCTTTATCTGCCAGAGTAAGTGCGGAGTTACCGCTTATCCAATAACTGGCTGATGCGTCCACATTAACAAGCGCTGTACCGTTTTTATTATTGTACAATCCATAAGCAATGGCATTGAAGCCTGTTTCTCCGGTTCCGGTATAAGTAGTTTCACCTGTTCTCCATTGTCCGGCTTTCAGAAGAAGGGCGGTATCCGCGATATATTCTACAAGCAGATTCCAATCCGCCAGGTTGGCTATCCTCCATTGTTCAGGAGCTAATTCATTGGCAAGCAGGGCATCTCCATTGTAGAAGTATGTATTCTGCCCGGCAGGTTGGAAGTATCCGGAACCCTGTTCCAGTTCTGTTTGTTTAGCGAGAGCCGTACCGTCGCGATAGGTTGTTGCCTGCAAGTTATCTTTCATCCAGTATTGTGTCCCTATCTTTACGATGGGATATTCCTTAACGCTTCCATCACGGATATCCCGGATGACATGACCGATGATACTGATATTAATCGAACTTTCAGGTTTCTCCGTTAACACTTCTCCGGCTTCATTAAGATAGAATACCTCAACAGGTTTAGAACTTCCCGAAGTATAAGTGAAAGTGTTATCTGTTGTATTCCAACTTATTATTCCTCCGTTTATGTCCCTTTCATCGTCCAGCAATTTGAGGACAGTTCCTTTGCTCAAGTCACTTTGCTCGTTATCAACCGGATAAATAGTTATTGCCCGGGAGTTGATGTTTTCTGATTTCAAGTACTCTTTGCAGATTTCAGCAATCGGTCTTCCTCCGCTATATATCCTGTATATATCTGATTGGGAAAAAGACAGGGCAAGCAGATGTACGGATGTTGTTTTACCATTGTTGTCGATTTCCTTACCCTCTATGGTTTTCCAATCAAACACAGCACCGATTACTCCTGTAAGTATGTGATTGGTGGTTTGCATGGCAGTAACATCCAATTCACATTGCGTGCCTCCTTCTATTGTCAAGTCCGGCATCGGGCAAGTATATATTTGTCCGTTCCAATCCATAACAAGCGATTGCGATTCCGGATTCACAGTTTGCGGAATGATGATGATTTCTTTTCCCACCAGTTTTCCGTCTTTTATGCTCCATGCGCCATGAGGAATAATGTCCGCTTCTTCGTGAGTATCCGTAATCTTGTCTGTGTCCAAATTATAATTCGCCTTGGTTCTGAAGCCTGTGGCAATGATATGAGGATTAGCTTTTAATAAGTCGTTAATATTTTCGCCTTCTTTAGGAGTAAGTGTTATTTGCATTTTGAACAACTTATGATGGAACTCCAGCTCAACGGGATTTTCGCTGCTTACAATGTTGGAAGCTTTAGCTACGAGGAAATCCGATTGTGAACGCCTGGCTGTAGTACTTTGGTCAGTTTGTACGGAGATGGGAACGGTAGATACATTCGCTGGTATTTTTGTAGTTTGATAAGGATAATATCCGGTGAAGTCGAGAGTCGCATCTCCTACGGGGTAGAATACAATCTTCTCAGGAATAAAGGATGAATTACTGCCGTATTCCAGTTTGAGGTTATCAATGTATCGTTCTTCGCTGATGGATTTGGAAGAGAAGGTGGCGAATAATCCTACTTTATCACCTTTTTCAAATGCGGTATCCGTAGCGCGGGTGTGAGTATCACTGATCTTCATGGAAAAATTAATAGGTATTCCATCAGAAGGTTCTGATTCAGACTCAATTTCATTGACGCAAGCTGTAAATAGTAGAGTTGTGCACAATGATAAATACATTATGCCTTTGTTTTTGATGTTTTCTTGAATCATGGTGTTTTTCTTGTTACTAATTAATCGTTTATTTATCGGGGTTCAAAGATAGAATAATATTTTGAAAGTATAGGCATAAACAAGACTTTATATTTACACATTCATCTTGTTATGCTTTACATAAGGCAAATAATCAGTCATTATAAACTATTTATTTCCCTGATAATCAGCAATATAAATTAATACTTATTCCCCTATAAAAAAACGAATTTAAGTCAAGTCCACCCCTATCTTTATAGTCACTAATGGTCTTAACTTATTAAATATAGTCATCACCCAACTTTATCTGTGCATCATTTACATATTTACGAATGGAATGCTCTTCGTCCTTTTTACATATCAATAGTACGTTTTCCGATTCAGCAATAAGGTAACCTTCCAGCCCATCGATAACGGCAAGTTTGTTGTTTGGAAGCACCACAATGTTATCTTTGCTATTATATAATAATGATTGGCATTTCAGTGTCACATTACCCTCATTATCTTTAGGCGACAAGTCATATAGAGACCCCCATGTTCCTAAATCCGACCAGCCGAAATCGCCTAATGAAACATATACATTATCCGCCTTTTCCATAATACCGAAATCAACGGAAACATTGGGACAAGTAGGAAATTCCTCATCGATGAATGCTTTCTCTGCAGGGGTTCCGTACACGTCCTTGCCCAGAGCCAGTTTCATGGCAAGTTCGGGAATCAACGTTTCTACAGCCTTGATAATAGAATTTACATTCCACATGAAAAGCCCGGAGTTCCAATAAAACTCTCCGCTCTCCACAAATACTTTAGCTAATTCCAACTCCGGCTTCTCGGTAAAAGTCTTCACTTTGTAGAAGTTATTTCCGGCTTGTTCTGCTATTTGTATATAGCCGTAACCTGTCTCCGGACGATTAGGTTTAATTCCAAGTGTCAGTAGCTTTTCTGATTGAGACACAAAATTCAACCCTTTTTCTATTGCTATAAGAAACTCATTTTCTTTCAGAATAAGATGATCGGAAGGAGCGACCACAATATTTGCATTCGGATTTAATGCACGAATATGATATGCCGCCCAAGCAATGCACGGTGCGGTATTTCTACGTGTCGGTTCTAATAAAATCTGTTCCGGATTCAGTTCGGGAAGCTGTTCTTTTACGAGGTCTGCATACAGGTCATTTGTAACTACAAGGATGTTCTCAGTAGGAATAACTTTATTGAAACGGTCAAAAGTTTGCTGTAATAGAGATCTTCCCGTACCAAAGAAATCCAGGAACTGTTTAGGAAGTGTTTTTCTGCTAAACGGCCAGAAACGGCTACCAATGCCCCCACCCATGATAACACAGAAATTATCCTTATTTGTTGTCATATTGTTTATTTTTAAAGTTTCCGCTAAAGTACATTATATTTTGGAAACAAGGAGCATTCGCAGAACGTTTTATTGCTTTTTTCTCTTTTTTTTAAGAAAGGTATTGCAGATTTAGAAAAAAGCCATATCTTTGCACCGCATTTGAGAAATCAAAACCTGCATGCCCAGATGGCGGAATCGGTAGACGCGCTGGTCTCAAACACCAGTGGATTCACTTCCATCCCGGTTCGACCCCGGGTCTGGGTACATTCAAAGACGCTAAGTAGCTATAACAAAGCAACTTGGCGTCTTTCCTTTTCCATATTTCCTTATTCCGTTCTTCTCAAAACATAAAAGCAACTTGTACTAAAGAAATTCTTCAGATATGGAATTGAAGAAACAACTTTGTTCAGTTTGCGTGGAGAGATACCAAATTTCACTTCATAATGAGGATTTATAAAATACAATTGTTCGTTAATGATTTCATATCCGGCTTGGCGCGCTATGTTTCTGAACATTTCAATGGTGCATCCGGTCTGCTTAATACTTAGCAGTTCTTTTATCGTATCCTCCTTTTCACCGCACGCTTTGAGTAACCACCGATACAAGAAACGAGGAAGCAGATGTATAAAAGGAAGGTGCGAAATGATTCTTCCCCGCGCAATCTGTTGATGTCCTCCAAACGGCATTTGCCAAGCAGGGAAAGCTACAAACAGTGCTCCGCCAGGGGATAAATATTCTTTTAAGCCGGACAGGAAACGGACTTTATGTCCGATGTGTTCTATTACATCGTGTATCAGGATGAGAGGGAAAGTCTTCTCCAAATCCTTTAGCTGAAAAATATCGGAGGCTATGAAGACTGCTTTCTGATTTTTATCAGCGAAGAAAGTTCGGGCTTGTTGTATTCGTGAAGTTGCTATATCTACTCCCACAACTTCACATCCCGATTCGGCAAAAGGCAGCAGATTGCCGGCTTCACCACACCCTACTTCTAATACCTTGGCAGGCAGATGTCCTATACTATTCTTTATCCACGGAATATAATAGTTTCTGCTCGTTTGCGCCTGTTCTTCAAAATAGCGCTTACGGTCAATATGTCGTTCTTGCATTTTTCTGCTTTTTAAATTTTATATAACTATGACAACCTTCCACACCCAGCCTTATTCCGGAAAGCAATATAAATAGTAATAGCATAACGATAATAAAACCGCTGTGAAATCACAATGATGTTATTACATGAGGCCGTAAAAGTAGAGAAAAGACTGCATAAACATTACTATTTTAACATTATTAAATCAAATTATATCAGTTACCCATAGAGTAACTCAACTACTTAACCTGTATTATTCATACTTCAGGAGTTAACGTATGAATCATGCAGACCCTATCACACACTATCTGCTCCGTATCAAGTCCATACCAACTCCGTACCCGCTTGATTTACCATGAACGTTCCGAATAGCTATCGGGCTTTGTTTTGTGTTGCAAACTAACCCACGTTCTTTAGCCTTATATCAAGTTTCTGT
>QMCD01000399.1_pt1 | contig 30207 bp, 31 predicted proteins | sample 1821841 | NCBI WGS metagenome assembly QMCD01 (sample SAMN01991225, study PRJNA193472) | Termite gut metagenome, whole genome shotgun sequencing project. | isolation source: worker | host: Macrotermes natalensis | reverse complement strand
GATATTGCGATACGAGTCCATCGCCCCAATCGACCGCCAGTGAAAACGGAGTTTCTGAAACGGTTTCTGGATAATCCGTCACGTCAAGGTGGATGCGGTAGGACATGGTGTCAGTGTTGGTCGGAATTCCGGAAATGCCGCCGGTGGCCCAGTCGCCGTAAAGAAATGATTCGGCAAAAAAGGCAGTTGGTCGTATCCAGTAAAAGTACGTCAAATCGGACGTTGCGATGCGGTGAACAAACGACGGAGAGGAAAAAGTGCTGAGCAGCGTTGATGTTTCAAAATCATCGACGGTATTGCAACGAACTTCGTAGAAAATCGCAAGGTCGGAGAATTCGGACGGATTCCAGTGACCGGTGTTGATAAGCGGATACTGCTTGTCAAGAATGGGGAGGACGGCATTCAGCTTGCCGAGCGTGGTGAGCAAGATTGAGTGCGGTGGCGAATCGATAAAACCGTCTGCCTGAGCGATGACTTGGATGTCGTATTGAACGAACGGCTCCAGTTCGTCTATCGTGAACTGGGTGTCGTCGATGGTACGCAAAATCCAAGCATCGGCGGCGATGTGGAGTTTGTACCGAACGGTGTAGCAAGTTGCGTTCGGAATAGGCGACCAGTCAAGTTGTAACGCGGAAGGTAACGCCGTGGCAATGACGCTGGGCGTGGAGAGTGTGTCGGCGGGATACGTAACAAACAAGGATGTCGGTAAAGAGTATTCGCCGCTCAATGCGGATTTGACGGACAAGCGGACTTCGTATCGCTTCCCGTACTCGAATGATTCCGCCCTGTATGATGTGCCGGTAAGCTGATCGATAGACGTGAATGCGCTACGGTTGATTTCACGCCATTCTGCTTTCAAAGTATGGCTGGGGTCTTGCTTATTCCAGTTGAATTGAAGGTACGGGAACGTGGGAAACGAAACCGTCAAAAGAGGCGACGTGGGAAGTGTGTAAACGTCTGTAACGAATGTCCGATAAATGACAGGAAGCGGCGGTGTGTAGACCGTGCCGTTTCCTGAGTAGGTCATGTAATTATCCGGCGTGAACTGTGTTCCGGCAATGACTCGATAATACCCGACAGGATAATTCGACAAATCCAATTCCACCTTGCTGTTTGGCGGGATGGGCACGAGTGAACCTTGAACGGACGACTGATAGGCGAAATTGGCGGTGAGGCGTTGAACGAAGGCGTGTCCCGTGTTGTTTTGAGTTGTCTGGACCGTGACCGTTCGCCGACCGAGATAAAAGTCGATCGCGCCGGAATTCTGCCGAGAAGTGGGTGGGAAAATGAACCATGCCATGACGCATTATATCAAAAGAGCGGCGTGGGTTCATGCGCAGACCGTCCGCGTCTGAATTTGGGGAAATAGAGCCTCACTTTGGGCAATTTGGGCTTTGCTGTTCTGCCAACCATTCGGTCAAGTCGATCCCCAGCCCCAGCCGGCGGGAATGTCGAGCGGTCGCGAGCATGGAGTCGGAGAGCCGACCGCCGCGAAGCATGGCGGCGGCGCAGCAGGCTAGCGACTGGACCATTCAAGTGGGTTTATCGACGACGGAACGCTTTCTGGAACGGACGGAATCGCCGCTCTGTCGTCGTCCTTTGCGGCACGACTCTTTGCCGTGCATGACTCACGGGCTGATACGATGGTCGTGCGCTTTACACGTCGTTTTCCACAATTTTGCCTCCGAATACCATCTCTTGCGTGCGAAAAGGGGTGCTCTGGTACACCACCAATGTTCTGAACGGGGCTGGCAGCTATCATTCGGGCGGCGTGAATGCCTGCCTGGGCGATGGTGCCGTTCGTTTCGTGTCTAATACGGTCAACTGCGGGGATTTGGACACGGTGATTGGGGGCGGCACTTGGACGAATGGCCAGTCATATTTGGGCGAGACCGTTTACGGGGTCTGGGGAGCCTTGGGATCAGCAGCCGGAAAAGACGCGGCCAGCTTGCCCTAGTCATTTTTTTGAGTCGGTGCGTAAGCCCAAAGAGAGTTCACCTTGTTTTCACTAACATTCGTTTACATAAGAATTTTATATGCGCAATATTATTTTTTCTTTATTTTGTGTTTCCCTCCTCGCCGCCGCCGGCTGCGGTGGCGGCAAAGTGGCAAACCGTAATTTGAGAAATCGTCCCTGAATTTTAACCTAATGTTTTAATGGAGATGTGAAATGATGAGGTTGGAAAGTGCTCAAGCAGGTCGTCTCGCCAAGATTCGCCGTGCTCTGACGATGGTTGAACTTATCGCGGTTATAGCAGTAATCGGAGTTATGATGTCACTTCTCTTGCCGGCTGTTCAATCAGCACGAGAAACAGCACGGCAACGACAGTGTGTACAAAACCTAAAACAAATAGGCGTGGCCGTCCATAATTTCCACGACGTGACCGGAGGTTTGCCGCCAATTGCGATCTTTACGAACAGACCGACGATCCATTTTCTTCTCCATCCATTTGCAGAACGAATGGATATTTATGAGTTCTTAGCAAAAGAAAAACTGTTCGAGATGAATACAAAGGGGTGGAATCAACGCAACGACTCGGCCATGATTGGCCTGTCGGAACACTTCTGGTTTCGTGGGCTGAAAGAAGCAGATCAGAAAAAAGTGGCTTCCGCAGAATTTTGGCGTTGCCCCGCTTCAAACGGTTCGTTTGCCTACAAGGCATCGCCAGAATGCGATTTTAGTGGTCCGGTCTCGGACTATGCTGCCATTATCGCAAAAATGGACATGACGAAATCGTACTGTGATAAGAACATTTGGGCCGCGTATTCAAAGAACGACACAAGAAGTGATTCTCTGGGAAAAACCGAGTTGTTCGAGGGGCCGTTTCGGGTATCGTTGATTACGTGGTCGCCCGGTATGCCTGAATCCGTCGTCGATCCGGGCAATTACAAGTACGAAAATTGCCGTAACATAGCGGACTGGAAGCCTCGTGATAATTTTTCATGGATCAAGGATGGGCTGAGTAATCAGATTTTCTTTGCGGAAAAACATATTCCGGCTTGGGCGTTGACCGCGGAAAACAGTCAAGCGGCCGGCCAATGGAATGGCGGCTATCATCATACCGGCGGAGGAGGGATGGGGGCTTACAATACAGCCCGTCCCATTGCGCAAAACGCGCCTGATTTGGTCATTGCGCCAAGTCCAAACTTTCCGCTGACTTCAACACTCAACGAAAACGGCAGCTTGCCCCGTCCAGACCAAGATTCCATTAAAGGCGCAGGTGCATTCGGTTCTTCACATCCGGGCGTGTTTAATGTTTGTTTCGGCGACGGCTCTGTTCGGACGTTTTCTGTCGACATCGATGTCGACGAGTTTGCCTTGCTGGGCAGAGTCCAAGATGGGCAAATGGCGGTACTGCCGTAATCTTTCATGCGGTTGCCGGCCCCGTCTTGTTCCGCAACGCTGTTTGTGTTTTGCATGGACAAAAAGAAAAGGCGACCAAGTCTTACGACCGAATCGCCCTTTCTCACACAGGGAACGCCATATTATAGTTTCAAGTCACTCAATATAAATGTGTCGGCAGACGCCTCTCGTCCGGTTTGAGGCCATGATTCGGAAGTTTCAAAAATCCAAGTGAAGGCAAAGGATTGAGAAATTGCCGATCTTTCCCTATATCTCTGCGTGGTTAGATGTCGTGGAAAAGGAACTCCCCTACTCCTTAATGCCACGGCATCCTTCTGGGAGAAATGCTCTCATCCCGCCACTTCCCGGAACGGTGTCTTCCACCACCGTCCGGGAACTCTCTTGCTCGAAGGCCACTCTGGAAACCAAAAGGAATGAACGACGCGATCAAGCCGTAGTGAAGGCCGCCGACAGCGTTGGCAAGCTGAATCAAAAGAAGTATCTCGGTATGAGAGTTGAGAATGAGTGCGTGCTCTTTTGAGATCGGATAAGTTTGAAAGTAAGTTACTGAGAAAGTTGAAGAGTTTCAAACTGAAAGTGGCGAGTTTGGCACTTCGTGTAATCGAATGTCACGTCTCGTCGCTTACGAGCGTCGGCTGGATACCATTTCGGAGGGAGAGAGGCCCCCCCCTACCCCCCGAAGTAAACACAACTTTAGAAGCTGGTCGGCTAGACGCAAATTTATGTCCCGCCATAGGAGTTACCTATGCCCGGCGCGTTGTATCGATACTTCATACCGGATAGGGTGTCTGCTGACACCGCTTCTGGTATGGCCGTCTGAGCGGGCAGGTCATCACATTGACTATCAGAGGCGTTTGCATGGCCTCCTAGCAATTCTGATTCGCACTACCTGCATTCTTGCAAAACTGCTTTAACCGGAACTCCCGAATAAACGGCGGTTCGTTTTGAAAGTACACGAGTTTAACCACTTCTTGTCTGTGTTCTCTTCGTGTATTCGACAGTTGATTTCTCGCGGTTCTTTATGACGACACCATCCCGTCGGTCGCTTCGTCACCTCCGGTCCCCCAAGGTCCCGGTATCGTATTTTATTTTTACCCCATTGGATTTTACGGCTTTGGCGGCCACCGGGGAATAAAGTCGAAACCTTCCAACAAACGACTTGTGCGGTATTGTAGAACTTGCAAAATTGCCTTGCGAAGAGGAAAGAAAGAAGGTTTTCAAAATTTTGCGCCGCATGTTTGTCTTCCAAGGCCATCTTCTCCGACTCCGAACCGCCCTTGTCAAGCAACGCTTCCATCTCCAACTTCTGCCGCCGTTGCAAAGCTGTGTTTTGTTGATTGTATTCTTCATTGGCACGATAGTCCCCCATTGCCCGCATTCGATCGATACCACTCTTGCTGCCAAGCAACGAAGTCGCAAGCTGCGTCCGGTTCCGCTCGCTTTCAAGCTGACCGGATGACGTGATCCGGTTCATGTCACCCTTCAACTTGTCGTCAAGCACCTCGCGATTGTCCTTGCGATCCTTCACGTTCTGCTCTCGAATGTATTTCAGCGTTCGTCGCTCCGCTTCCGCCTGTGCCTGTATCTTCTCCTCCTCATCCTGTATCTCCTTCTCCTTGGCTGCGCGTTCTTTGTTCTGGCGCGCGTTGACCTCATTCTGCTCCATCTCTTGCTTGGTTCCTTCCGCCCTCTGATGCTGGCGATTACCCTCCATACCGCCACGCTGTATCGCTTGCGCTTTGTCAAATAGGAATCTTGACAACAGACAGGAAAAACGGTAAAGTTGATCTCAAGTTTGATTCAGCTACCTTCTTTTCAACCCAAATAACATGAAAAAGATCGTTTCTCTCGCTGTTGTCCTGTGTTTGTGTTCCGTTATCGCTCAGGCCGAAGTAATTCGTATCTGGACTTCCGGTAAATTCAAAACCGAGGCCGAGTTCGTCGGCCTCTCCGACGACGGTAAAACCGTCACCTTAAAAAAATATGACGGTGTAAATGACGCTAAAGAAAACGGTGAAGAAATCACCGTCGCGATAGACAAACTCTCCAAGGAGGATCAAGAATTTGTCGCCATAAAGCAACAAGTGCCAGAACCGCTCGATTCCCCCGAAGCGATCGCGAAGCGAAAAGCGACCCTGTTGAAAAAAATCGACCTGCTGAACAAGAGCAAAAGTGGAAAAGCCATCGTAGAACTTTCTGACGAGGAAAAAGACGGCATCGTGCAATGCCTGATGCTGGCGGAAAAGGCATTCGGAAAAGAGTTCAGCGACCTTGATCTCCGTGGGATGTTGCATACAATGTCACTTTATAAATTCAGAGGTCGAAATGAAACTTACGGTGGCGTGATCTGGCTGTCGTCGGACGGCTCGAAAGGGTCTTACGGTAGTTCTCCCACGACCAAAATTGACGCCTATATCGCTTGTTGGGCGTTGTACGACGTGCATTGGAGCGGTTCGGATTTGTTTCGGGAGCGAGACTGGGGTGTTATCGTACCGCTTTTTCCCGAATGCAACAAGTTAGCGGGTGGTATTCATGACGACAAGGAAAGAGAACGGAAAGATTGGCAAATTCTGGAAGATAGAAAGAAAAAGCTGATACAGGAGATAAAGGATATGCGATAACGGAAGCCACTCACCCTGCCCCTCACCCCAAAGGGGAGAGGGGATAAGCGTTACTACTCCAAGCCCCCATCCTCCACAAAGAACTGCCTGACCATGTTGACTTGCGCCCCTTGCTGGCCCGAAAGCAAACCCGGCAACTTCTCTACCAAGTAACCCATTAAGTTTGCGTGGAATACTTGCGAGTTCCGGTCCATCAGAGTAATCGCATCCGCCGTCTTGTCACGAACATGAGCAAACGAACTTTGCTCTTGCCTCTTCCATGCTTCTTGCAAACTGCTCGTATTCCCAACACTTTCACCGACAAGCCCGCGAATACTCCCGACATTGCCAAGACTCCCTCTGATCGCATCTGCAATGCTTTTGGAACTGTCCAGCTTCGCTTGCTCCTCCGCATGACGATCCTCCATCGCCATCTTCTCACTCTCATCACCACCACTGTCAAGCAACGCTTCCATCTCCAAACGTTGACGACGATGCAATGCTGTGTTTTGTTGATTGTATTCTTCATTGGCACGATAGTCCCCCATTGCCCGCATTCGATCTATACCACTCTTGCTGCCAAGCAACGAAGTCGCAAGCTGCGTTCTGTTCCGCTCGCTTTCAAGCTGACCGGATGACGTGATCCGGTTCATGTCACCCTTCAACTTGTCGTCGAGCACCTCGCGATTGTCCTTGCGATCCTTCACGTTCTGCTCTCGAATGTATTTCAGCGTTCGTCGCTCCGCCTCCGCCTGTGCCTGTATCTTCTCCTCCTCATCCTGTATCTCCTTCTCCTTGGCTGCGCGTTCTTTGTTCTGACGCGCGTTGACCTCATTCTGCACCATCTCTTGCTTGGTTCCTTCCGCCATCTGATGCTGCCTATTGCCAAGCATAGCGCCTTCTTGCTCCGCTCGCGCGATCTTGGATACAGCCGTTTCCTTCGCGGTAAGGTTATCCCCTAACTCTTGTTTTATTTGTTCGCCTATGTCTTTTATATCCTGTGTAATCTTGGCCATCCGAGCTTCCGCCTTCGCCTTTTCGGCGGCGGGAGTCTTGTCGTTGAGCGACCTACCCAACCGTTCATGTTCGGCACTCAATTGGATCACTTGACTGACGGCGTCATCGATCTTTTTATACTCATCGTCGCTGATCTCTTTCGCCTCCGTTTTGGCGATCAGGTCCTCTATCGTTTTCGCGTACTGCTGGTCGGCTTCTTCCTTCTTTTTGTACGCCTCCGTGTCGACGCGGTGCGCAAAGTCGAGCTGCTGCTGCGCGATGTTGTCGGTACGCGCCCGCTGGGCATTCTCTAACGCAGCGGTCGCTTTGGCCTTATCCTCAAGGGCTAAATCGAGACTGGCTTGAAGTTGCACGCGTTTCGTGCCGTCTGGGTCGTCGCCTTTCTTAAGTGCCGCAAGTTGGTCTGTAAATCTCGCCACTCGCTCCGCTGCGAGTTTATCGGCCTTTCGCGCATCTTCTACCGCCTTGTCGTCACTTGCCGTCGCTTGGCCAGGATCATACCCCGTGTCTAGGGCAAACTGGCCGACGATCCCGGCTATTTTGAACTCGTTGCCGCCTGCATTTTCTATCTTAGTGTTGAACTCTCCAAGTTTTTTGAGGTCCTTCGCACCGAGATGCTCTCGCAACCGGAGGATGTCTTGTTGCAATCGCGCCGAGTTTTTCGCATTTTCGGAAATCCAGACTTCAAAATCCGATTTCCCATGATATTCCGTACCGCCACGTTCGCGCGCCTGTTTGATACGTGCTTTATTTTCCTCCTTTTCAGTGATTAATGCTTGGGCTGCGAGCTGTTCCTTCTCAAAGACTTCACGCCGTTTATATTCCTCCTGAATGCCTTTCATGCGCTCTTCATGCTGCAATTTCACCAGATTCATCTCGAAGGCCATCTGGCGTTTTTGCGTCTCGATGTCCAGCGCGTTTCGCTCCGCCGCGGCCTTCTTTTCAAGGTCTTGCCGCTCGGCCAGATGTTTGCGGTCAAGCGCGTTCTTCTCATCACGAAGTTGGGCACCGCGGTCGTTTGCTTTTTTCCCATCCGCCTCGGAGGGAGCCTGATCGAGTTCCAGTTGATGACGTGCGACTTTGTGAGTTTGTTCAAGCTGAAAAATGTCGAGAGATCGCTGACGTTTGGCGTCGCTGAGGGTTGCCATATCGTCAAGTTGCCGGTTTCGGAGCGCGTCTTTGTATCGCACCTCTTCTTGCCAACGGGAAAGGTTGAAGGCGTGATCGCCGCCTAGTCCGGCAATCGCGGCCTGTTGCGCCTTGAACGTATTTTCGCGTCGCGTGGTCTCATCCGATTCACGCTGCTGGTTGATGGTCGAAGAGAGGGAGTCGGGCGAGTAGCGGACGTTCCTCGCGTCGGCGGTAAGTTGCTTTGCGGAGTTGAGTAGGAAATCGTCGAAATGTTTGGCCAACTCAACCAACGCATTATTGAAAGCGTCGATGGCGGCGCGTGTTGCAATGGCCGCCTGGCCGAGAATCTTGGCGTTGTGGCCTTCGAGCATGGCCGTTTGGCGACGTTGTTCCGCTTCTTGTTTGGCCGCTGCGTTCCGGGCTTCAAGTACCGGGGCAAGTTGTTTCGTTTTTTCTGCGAGGTCTTTTTGGAATTCCTCGAACGTATTGCCGGTGGCGATAATTTGTTTGCCGAATTCGTTGACGCCGAGAACCCGTTCGTAAGACGTCGTGTTCCAAAACCACCCTTCTCGTTCGCGCCCCGATTCGGTTTTGAGTTGTTCGTCGGACATCTTTGATGTCCGGTCAAGCTGATCGAGCGCGGCTTGCGTTTTGGCGTATTGCAGGTTTGCGGTGACCGCTTGTTGTGATGTTTCTTGAAACTGTTTGCGTTGTTCGGTTGGCAATACGTCGCCGAACGCATGGACGCCGGCGGTGATCGCATCCAATTCGGCGTTTAATTGCTTGAATTTTTCCGTTTCCAGCGAGGAGGTTTCTTTGTTGTAATCGTCGACGGCGGCTTGAATATTTCTTTTGAGCGATTCATCGCCTATGCTTGTCCAAGCGGAATCAGCGTGTGCAAGAATGTCTTCTTGATTGAGACGTGATTGCCGCTGCGCATCTGTTTCGTTCCAGTGGGCTATTGCAGTATCGACCAAACCGCCCGCCACCATGCCGCCGTGACGACCTACGTATGCACCGGCGGCACTACCGATGATACCACCGATAACTATTCCTAGAGGTCCGAAAGGTATTCCGAGAGTCGCGCCAACCTTGCCACCTGCAAGCAGACCTAGTACATTACCCCCATGAGTTCCAAGCCTTCGGGCCCTTCCGGTACCGACTAGGCCCAGTTCGTCTTTATCGGCGATAATGTCTCCCGATCCATCGATAAGTTGGTTGCCAGTCCAGTACCCGTCTTTGAACGTGAGTTGGGATTGTTGATGACGTTGTGCCTGGCTGTTTTGCAGTTCCTTTTCAGCGTTGGCTCGTTGTTGCTCGGTTTGTTTGCTAATCAGGGCATTTTGTTCGGCCAGTTTCAGGCGTTCTGTTTCCAGCCGGATCAACCGCTCTTGGGCTTGGGTTACGCCTGATGTACTTGATAAGGCATTTTGAGCGGATTGCTCTGCGTGTGTTCGGGATTGATCGGCGACGTTTTCGGCTGACTGGGCGTGTGCTTGAGCCAAGGCCGTCAGGTCGGTTTGGGTACGGAGTCGACGGTCGGCACCTTGGCCGGCGGTCAGTTGACGGGTCGCTTCGGCGGCTTGTGATTGGGCGAACCAAAGCTCCTGCATTTCACGGAATCTATCGTGTTCAAAGAACAGCGCATCGGCCCCCCCCTTGATGGCTGCCCCGCCGACTGCTCTGACGGATGTCCCGATGGGTGCACTGGCGGCGGGGGTGATGCGTCGTGCTCCTGCCTTCCACGCAGTCTTTGTAAGCATTTGAGTCTGCCAGCTTGGCTTGGCCTGGCCATCGGCCTGAGTTTCCTCGGCAGACAGGCCGCCGGTTACGTTGGATAACGTTGCTTCAAATTCAGAAATCGTTCGTGATAACTTACCGAACACGTTTTGCAGCTCGGTGACTCGTTTGGTCATAGCGTCCCAGTTACCGTCGTGGGCCACTTGATCGATTGTGTGATTCAACGCCAACATGTTGTTGCGCATGTTGGTCGGAATGATTGTGGAGGCATCAAATAGATTTGGGTTGGCAAGTGAAGCATTCCCGCCGCCTGCATTAATCGTCGATAATGGGACGTCTAGGTTGGTAGCCAGATGCGCGTGGATCGCGTTTAGCGTTGCAATCGCGGTATTCAGTAACGCTTCGGCAGTATGGTCATGTGTGTCAAGCGAATTGCCGTTTGTCGCTTCGTCGGTCAACCGTTGGACATTCTCCGCAATCGACTTGGTTTCTTCTGAAGTCGTGGGTGTCTGTTGATCCTCAATTTGAGCGAATGTGAATTTGGATGGGCTGGCCGTCTGTTGTTGCGTGTTTTCGATTAGCGCGCGGAATGAACTGATCGTCTGGTGTAAGTGGGTGAATTCTTGTCCGGCAGCTTCAACATGTCCTGTCAACGCATCGAAAATCCGTGAGTAATCCGGCAACGAGGTGAGTTGACCAACCTGTGTTTGGATCGTTTGAGCTAGGTCGACGAGCGGATCGGTCAAGAGGTCTTTGGCCGCTTCCAGTTCTTCGGAAAGCGAAAGCAGTTGGGCGGTAAAAACATCGGGCGATTGCGGTGAGCCGGATTGAGCTTGTGAAACTGCCGCTGAACCTGCTTGAAGGCTGGCGTTAAGAACGTTGGGGGCAGATTGTTGGAATTGGGCGAGCGTGTTTTTTAGATCAATCAGAATTTTGTCCGAGTCGAGTTTTATGGGGATCGGTTTTCCCAGTTCCGATGAAATTTTCTCTGCAAACGATTGAACGAGCGAATCGACGGATGCCGCGAACCCGTCTGATAAAGTCGCGGTGCCTTGATTGAACGATTCACGCAATTTCGTCGTATCCGGTTCGATACCGACGTTAATCGTCGCTTGAACAGTGCGTAGTTCATCGCGCAGATGCTGAACGTCGAGTTCAAGTTTCGCCTGAATGGTTGGCGGAGCTTGTTTGATTGCCGTTTCAAGTTCCGCGATATACCGGCGGATATAAGCGGTAATCGCTTGTTTGTCGATCTTCGTGTCGCTATCCAGCAATTTGATCGGAGTGTCCTTGAACAAATCGTTGATGTCCTTCAACAATGCCGCCGGATTGGATGGGCCGCGCAACTGAATTTGGATGTCCTTCAACGATTGCAGAACGGTGTTTTGCAGTCGGGTCTGAGCCGCTCGAAGCGATTGATCTGTAAAATGGATGTCCGCCGATAACGGGTCTTTGAAACGCAAGTCCGTATTCAGCCATTTTTGAAATACCGGTCGCAGTTCCATCTGGGCTGAAAATTTTGTTTGATTCGGGTCAGCCGCCAGCGGTTTCTGAAAGACGGGGGTGATGTTGGCCTGTATATCAAGCCGAATATCGTCGTTAGACATGATGTTTTGAATGGCGAAAGAAGAAAACGAACGACAAATCAACGTCGCGTTCAGTATATCAAATTCTTAACGGAAAAGAGGGGAGAAAATTATACCAACAGGGGAAAGAAAGTTGTTTTGGCCGCTAAACAGAATGGCCGGAATCGTAACAAAGCAGTTGCACGTACTGCCAAAATACCAAAATAGAATGCGATTTTGTGCGAGTGTGTAACGGTGAGATTTATAAACTATCTGCCGGGTAGTCGAGATACCCCTCTCCATGTAAAATTTGAGCCGTCGGTGCGTTATGCCCACGGCACTTGCCGCAACTTCCTTGGCCTTGCTACGCTACGCCCGGTCGCTGTTACGGGCCATTTTTTCGCGGAGGGCAATAAAATCTGACGAGATGCGTTACTCTATAAATCCCAGTTTGACGGCGGTGTATTCGGCGGGAATGGCGATGTGGAAGAGCCACATGTTGTTGTTCGGATTGGCGAGATCGCTGACGATACGTCCCCAGTCTTTACGGGGGACGGCAACGGCCAAACCGATCTCTTTGACGAGATGGGCTTCCAGCCCTGCGCGGAATTTCTCATCGTTGAAATTCTCTACCCCCTTACAGATGACACCGAACATGATCGTTTCGGTGTGGCTCATGCCAAAATCGGCATAGACGTAACAGATCGGTTTCTTGGCGGCTTCGGCGAGTAAGCTGCCTTCCTCAATCTGCCCTGAACGAATGCCAGCGTGGAGTTTCGGTTGATAGAACTCCGAAAGCATGTCGGCAAGGTCATCACACATGCCTTGGATGTTCGTGTAAAACTTGCTAGACGTGTCGGTTCCGGGCAACGGCGGTGCTTGGAAGTTTTCGGGGATTTCAGTGGACATGATTGTTTTATCGGGCGAAGCGGTCAAAACCAAGTGCCGTGTTGACGGGTGTATCCTTCCAACTTACAAAGTTTACCGCGTCCGTGAAAAGATTTGAGAGTTATGGCCCCATGTGGGTTACAAGCCAGTCTTTTGCAAAGGCAATTAACTCTAGCAAGTTGACGGTCAAGCTGGAAAGCAGACTTATCAAGCCTCCGTAAACGAACGGAGCAATAATCGACGCAAAGGAAAGTGTGGCGATTTGCGTCTGCGCCGTTGATGGGTGGAATACGATGTTCGACCATTCCGGCGTCGTCGTTAGATAGAACAGAAATCCGACCCAGAACCCGGTGCATTGCGCACAATTCAGCATGTAACGCAATCGCTCGCTTGGGAACCGCACACGGAGTTTTTGCGTCAACCGGGAACGGGTGATGATGTAAACGATCCCGACGAGTCCGAAAAGAATCATTGTGAATCCCCAATGTAGACGTGCGTTTTTAGGTCATGCTTGGATGGTATTACCTATCCGTGAATAAATTTTGACTCATGGTTCTCGGCAGCTTGATCACTGGCCGCGGCTTCCTTCGCCTCGTTGCACTGCGCTCGGTCGCCGCTACGGGCCAAAATGTTCTGACAGACCCGTAACAGCGAAACAGCTGCCAAGTATGCCGTCATTACGTATGGCATTCAACCGTGAGGTGGCTGCTCATAAAACCCGGTTCGTAGCTGGTCTGAGCGTAGCGTAGTTCGGCAATGGTTGATTGGTCTTTTATCATGACGGCATCTTTGATCCGACGTGGGTTTCCGGCATCGTCCGAAGCGAGCCGGGCAAGAGCGTTTTCATCGCCCAACATGAGATAGGACCCGATCACAAGAATGCGGTCGGGGTAGATGGTGCTGCTGCGGGTTTGCGTTTCAACACGATCTGATAAAGACGTGTTCACGCTGACCGTATCCCATCGGCATTTGACGATGACGGGGGCTAAGAACATGGGTTCGCCTAGGTCGTTTTCACCGGCAAGTTGCCAGTAAATGGCCGAGTCGGTCTTGAGGATGACGTGACTGCGCATTAGGTGATCTGCTTGTCTGAATCGTTCGTATGATTGTCAGCTTCAATCTGCGGAGATGACCCGATGTCTAATGACATGCCTTCTTTGTCAGTGCTGATCTTGAATTTCCGAACAAAGAAAACCAAGGATAGCAACACGATCGTTGCACAAACTGCGATGACGATGATCGTGGTTTCCGTGAATCCGCCGATGGGAGCCGATATGATTGTTTCCGGCGTCATTGTTTTGGATCGTATGTCTTGGGGAGAATGACAAAACAACTGAATTTATTGTCCTTTTGAATCCAGTCGAGCCAGATCAGTTTTAAGGGGAGCGGCTGTTCGCCGTGGCTGTTGATAAGATTGCAATACTCGACGGGGAGTTCCTTGCCGTCTTTGACAACAGGTAACGTGTAATAATCGCGGAGACAGACAACGTGTGCGCCGTCTGTATTATACTGGGTTGTCCCAAATTCGGTACGAACGCCCCCTTTGCCGTCCACGTCTCGCATCCTGATTGGTTTCCATTGAGCGGATGACAGGAATAAAACGGGGAGTCCTTTGCGTAGACAGAGGGCGATTTCATTGACGTTTGTTGGACAGACAATCGGATATTTATCTGTTTTATCTTTGTATTTATCGAACAGAAGTTTCCATCCTTGTTCGCCTCCCCAATCAAATTGAGTCAATGGATTCGCCTTGAGTTCCCGTTGTTCGTAAGGGGAAAGAGCATCCCAGCGTAAGAACCCGATCTCCGAAACGGCGAGGGCGGCATCGCTGCCATAAACGCCGATCTCGTCGGATTTATAATTGTTGGCGATGTTGCGGCCTGCATTATGGGTCCAGGCCACAACGTACCGAGTATCTGGAAAACCATCATATTCGAGCATCCGTTCTCCTGCTCGCGTGACGGCGCAGGCGACGCACATCGAGTCATGTTGTTCCAAAATGTAGGCGTGCGATGACGGAACGTCTTGGGTTTGTTTGTCAGGCAATCCTTCAATGTATTTCAAAGGAAAGTCCTGAGCAAACATCAAAGTTGGAATCAAGATGAACAATACAGACAGCAATGACCGCATCTTATTCTTCCGTAGCTGGGGTTTCAAGGATTGTTTCAATTTCATGTAATCTTTTGGAGGAAGCCGTGGCTTTGCGTTCGGCGACGTTCTTTTTTTCCAACGCTGTCGCGGCGGCTTTGTCTGCCGCTTCAGCAGTGACACGGGCAGCTTCAACAGCGGTTTGTGCTGTTGCGACCCGCTCAATCGCGGCGGTCAAAGTTGTCGTCGATGCTTCGCTTGATTTTTGCCTGACCGCTACGGCTGCGGTAGTTTTGGCTTCGGTCGCAGCGATGAGTTCCGCTTCGGCGGTAACCAACGCAACGGCGGCGTCTGCGGCGGCTTGAGTGGCGGCATTGGATTTTTTGGTCAACATTGCCAAGGTAGCGGCGTCTGCTTCTGCGGAGGCTACTGCCGTTTCATGTTGCCGTTGTGCTATGTTGGCGATGGCACGGGCTTCTTCTTTCGCCAATTCTCGCTCCTGTGGGGTCGGTTCCGGTAGGATGTTGCTTGCGGCCAACTGATAGAATGCGTAAGCGTTCATGTCCTTGTTGAGCGAGCGGACGCTGCCGTCACCCATTGCCGCAACGATGACTCCGGCATGGGAACTGCCCCAAGCATAATTGCCGTGGAAATCGTAACTGTCCGGTGTGCCCGGTGAAAATAACATGCGGGAATGGAGGGCGGTCTCTTTTGTGATAGGAGATTCGCCGTCCTGTACAATCGGATGTGCCGCCGTCAAGTAACAACCGGCCGAGGATTGGGAAATGCCAGCTTGTCGATTGAAAACCGCCGCGTTATGGCCCGTACCGGTGAGGTGTAAGCCTCCGTTGAAGATGTTCGCTTCTTCGCTGTCCTCGGTGACCGCCCAGTCTGGGATGTATTTTTCGCTGATGATGAGCGTGTTGGATGTTCCCGCTCCCCAGTCGGAAGATTTACGAACTGACCACCATGTATTGTCCATTTGGTTTAATTCGTAAATCTTCAGCGGAGATTCCACGTCATGAACGGGATGGGTCATGGTGATATCACGTTCTTTGAAATTCGTCCAAATCAACGGAGTCGCGTAGTCGGTGGTCGGTCCTGCCCATGCGTTTTGCTTGATGATGGCGTTGGGTTGACGCTGAGCACAACGATATTCAGGGACGGCGGCTAACGTATCAAAGACGGTGGCCCATTTATCCGGCCTAGGTTCATTATCGTCTTGGATCGTTGGATTGTGCGTGTAAATGTCTGCGGCCACGATTTTTTCATGTGCGGCAGTTTGGCCGATGAACGGCAAGATGCGGACATTCCAACCCGGTAGTGTGCTTCCAAGGACTTTGAGGGGTGGCAAATAACCTTGCGTCTCTTCATATTTTGCAATTCCAACAGCGAGTGTTTTTATATTGACTTTGCAGGCCATGACATCGGCAGTTTCATTTGCCTGTTGAAGAGCTTTGGCCCCCAGTCCGAACAACATGAAGAAAATAACGGTGAGCGTAGCGGTTTCTTTGAGGTTCATTTTTCTATTAGGTTCGATGTTTTGGAAAAAGGGGACGTGCGAAAAATTACAACGGGGTAATCGTTCCCTGTTTCGGTTCCCATTTTTTGTTGAAAATTTCCGGGGCGATGTCGGTGTTGACGCTTTGAATGGAACCGTCGCCGATTGCCATGTTGACAGAGCCGGGGTGCAAAGAACCCCACAGGTAATCGCCCATTTCAAAGTTTGCGGGGAAACGGATCATGCCGTTTCCAGACAGAAAATCCGTTTCAGTCGTCACTTCATTGCCTGTGATCGTAATGGGGGTTTTTGATCGACCGACAGCCCGAATCGACGAGTTGAGGCAAAGGATGCGATTTTTCGCATCGATGTAAGTGCGATGAACACCTCCATTCCAGATGTTGGCGATTGGCGTATCGTGTTCAATGGCAAATTGGGGAACGTATTTTTCGCCGAACATCCAGACGTTTGCCCGATCTGTGATAGACTGATACGACTTTGTGTTGTTAAATTCACCGTCAGGTCCCATCGTGTAAATCGAGAAGAATGTCGGTTGAATGTTGAAGGCGAGTAACAATGTTTGATCGGTGGCTGGAACTGGCCGGATGCCGGCGGCATAGTCCCCCGTTGCGCCTCGCATACAACTTTGTTCGTACTGGTTATTATTAAACTTCAGCTCGTTCAGCGAGTTCTGATACACTTGATCGGCGGTGATCTTTTTGATCTGAGCGATAGGCTGGCGGGTTGGGCAACGATATTCGGCGACTTTCGACAGGGCGGTGTTCACATCTGCCCAGGAAATGCCATCACCATCGTTTTTCGTAAACGCATCGGTTGTTGTGCCGCTTGTCGCACAGGTAAATCGATACCACTCACGGAAGGCACCGGAAAATGTTGATTCGCTCCCTGCGATGTTGGTATTCCCGATGTCGTAAGGATCGATTGGCGTGTTGCTGTTTGCAAGGATGCCTTTGTAGTCTTTGTCGTACAGATGGTTCTTGACTAAAGTATCGTAAACGGCTTGCTGTTCAATGTACGGGAGGATGCACAGGTTCCAGCCGGGGTGATTGTTCACCGTGGCAAGCGGCGGTAGGTAGCCGACCGTCTGGTCGTGTTGGATAACGCCTTTGGCGAGTTTGGCCATGTTCTGTTGGCACAAGATTTTCCGGGCATCTTCAGTGGACGTCTGGATCGCCTTGACGGTCATGCCTGATAGCAGGACGAATACACAGCATAGGACAATCAGGTCGATAAGTCGAAAGTTCATTTCCAAGGGTCTCCTAACAAAATTTTTGGTGCTGTGAATTGTTTACGGGTTATTATCCGGGATTTGAGTGAGTGGGTTGTTGGGCAAAATGCCCTGTTCAATCTCATGCTCAGTTGGAATTCGGTCAAAGGTGTTTTGGAACAAACCGGTATTGTTTCGGCGGCGTTCCGGGACCATCGCGTTCCACAGATCGATAAACGTGGCCCGCTCACTGTAAGGTGCTGTTGATTCGTCAAAATGAGTAACGGACATGATTGTGAGTTGGAAAGCGAGGAGTTAGTTTGAAAATGTCGTTTTTGGCCTTTTGGGGCTTATCGGAATGCACGTCGAAAAATCGTCCGTGACCGAACGACACGGGCCGAAGTGGGGTTGATCCGGGCAATTTTGCATTGGGGGAGTGTCGTTTCAGTAGAATCAAGGATGGATTCGGGCAATTCAGGCAGTCCCTTGCTTGCCCGGTATGTGTTGATGTCATCTAATGCCCACTGTGCTTTTTCAAACGGGGCGGGGGTCGATTGAGTGCCGTACCAAACGGCGAGGTTTTGATATGGCTTGGCATAGTTCGCCATGTCCTGAGCGAATATGGACTGAGTGGAAAGTAAAACGGCAACACAAAACAGGGCGGAAAGAATCTTTTTCATGGGATTTCTTGAAAACATATCGGAATGGTTTATTGAACGACAAAGTTCACCTCGTCGGCTTTGGTTGAATCGCCCAAGCCGTCTGTTGTGAGTTTGTCTGGTGTGAAACTGAACTCCTGTGAACCAACTCCCAAATGGTATGTCTTGGTCATGGCGTAGTACGCGATATTGACATTGACGGAAATGGGTCTGTTTTGCCCATCGACGAACTTTGCCCGGTGAACGGATTTCTCCGGGAGCAAATCGTTCATAATGTGTTCGGCGTCAATATGATCGGTTGTGACATTCACCGGGCCATTGTATTGCCAGTATGTTTTTCCGGGAGCTGGAACGCGCCAAGTAATCTCTTTTTGAAAAGTGGTATTTTCGGGAAAGCTCGTATCGTTTTGGAGAAGGAAAGTCGGTGTTTGCGTAATCTCGTAATAATTTGTCTTTGTTGCTATGCTCGGACACGCTTCGGCGATACTTGCCGGAACCGTGCCTGATAGTACGTCGCCGTCGACCTTGTACAGTTGTAACCCCTCGGTTGTCCAAGAACGAATTGTGGTAGCCGTTGGGTAACGGGTCGGGAATACGTAAGTTGGTATTTCTGTAAAATCGGGACGGGCTGGTTTTTCAGGTAGTGGGAAATAGGCCCAGTTGGAATCCAGTGAAACGCCGGGCGAACCCAACGCTTTGATTCGGAATCGCTGCGTTGTGCCGTCCCAATTATGAAGAACAAAGTTCCTGTCGGTCGGCGGAATTGATGTCTCTACATCGATCCATTCGCCGTCTGTTGAGGCGGTGTTCATTTGGATGATGAATCCGGTACACACCATGTTTCCTAGTCTCCAAGAGAAAGTACAGTGAAGTTGTGCTGGCATTGCTTATAGGACATGGAGGTTATTTTTTCCTGCGTTCGCGGATGAAGCGGATGAGGCTTGTGACCAAACTCATTACGGAAATGATTGTGATGATGTCCTCAGTTTCTTCCTCTGAGACCGGTAGATTGCAGACTGTCGCTGGGGCCTGTGCTGCCTGAACAATGCTGGGGGTCGATAGCAATTCTTCTGCAAAAACAGCGTTTTGTTCACGGAAACGAAATAGCTTAGACAGACGTTCGCGTATCGTGACCTTGTCCAGGGTTGGAATTGAAACAGGAATGTCGTCTTGATCTGTCTGAGCAAAGAACGACCAAATCGTTTCCCAGACCATGTTTTTGTTGGTTAAGGCAAGCAAGTCAGCCCGCAGTTTGTTGTCCCAGTTGCCGGGATAATCGGTAACCAAGCCGACACACAACGGCGAATCGAGCACGCCTTGAAACCAAGTGCGAACTTGCCCGGAATCTTTCCAGTTTTCAGGAAGGTCAGGTAATCCTTGAATGCCGCCTGAAATGGCATGGCGATATTGCCAGCTAAATTTTACAATGTCAAGAAGATTGAGGGCCATTATTCGATTCCTGATTGGGAGATGAATGGGAAGCGGATTCCGATGCCTGTGGTTTTAGGGATATGATCGTCTTTTTGGAAACCAGGGTATCCAATACTTCCTTCAATTCCTCGGCGGTGCTAATGGTGATGAATAGTTGGCATTGTGGTGTAAGTTTGGATTTTTCGATTTTGTTTGCTAAGCGGTTGGCGAAGATCACTTCCATCTTGTCCCATGCGACAAGTATCGCAGTGATGATTCCGATGACCCCGCCAATGCCACCGATCAAGGCAAGTACGCTGTTGGCCGTGTCAAGCATTGGTTTTGCTGGACGGAGGGATGATTCTTGAATCAGTAATGTCGTCGAAATCGACATCAGGGATGATTGAACTCAACGGGTGATGATGACGTTCGAGACGATGTGAACCGTCGGTTGGAATATGGCATGTTCGTTTGATTTTTTTGTACAAACGGTGGTTTTCATCTTCTAAAAAGTCGATGCGGTTTTGTAAGGAATCGAGGAGAGTTTTGCGCCGGACGGCAAGTGCCGTTACAGAAATCATCATTGCCTGAAAAACAATCGACGCGAGGATCAGGGACACGGGAATGCGGCCTGAATTACTAGGCAATGCGCCGATGAGGAACGTGTATCGGGTACCGGTGATCGGTCTGCTGTGGATGACGGTTTTGCTTGATGGGATTGGTCGGTCGGTTGATGAACCTGCAAAAAAAGCAAAATCGATGTCTGCTTCGAGCTTGGAGTTCATGTGGCCGTCTGTCGACTGTGATTTGACGGGGGTACAGACCAGTTGCCCTTTTTCATCGATCAACCTCGCATACACATTTGCCCAGGAATCGAACATCTCCGTGTACTTGATCAACATCTGACGCTGTGATTCGTCCAACTCGGCGTTGGCCGGCGGTGTGAAGTGTTGCGTCTGTGTGGCAATCCAATCGGCACTGCGAACACACCAACGATCCTTCATGTCAAGGTATACCGCGTTCATGGCGTTCATATCGTATGCAATCCATAATGTCAGGATTTGCACGATTAAAAAACACCCGGCATACCAAATGAACGTGAAGCTGGAAAAAACATGTTTAATTGCTTTCGGCATCGTGCTTCTCGACATTGTGTTTTTTGATGTCCGAAAGGGGGCTGATTGCTGAAGAATCTAACATATCGACCGTCAGTGGGGTCGAAGGGTTGAATAACTCCAAGTACTGTTTGTTCTTTGCAACACAATCCTCGACCAAGCGTTTGAAACGACTGGAAATGAAGTATTGACGATATTCGTCATATTTTTTGATCTTGTGTTCGCAAGCGGGATACAAGTGGAGGCGGACAATCTTCAACCAATCTAAAACAAACAATTCACAAATGTTTTCAATGGCGTGTCCTTCAACACCGTAGTCCATGAGGACGGAGTGCATCTGAGCGACTTTGTTGTTGAAGTAAACTTTATCTTGAATGTTTGCCAGTTCGCGTGTCAGGTGGTTTTTGAATACGGAGATGGCCAGCAACTGACGCATGAGAGAGGTGGCCTGTAGCTGGACTGATCTATCGGTTTCGGCGGGGAATCGCGGCTTGAGCCGCAATGTGTCGATGAGGATGACTTCCTTTGTGTCGCAGTCGATCTGTTCTATCTGCGCTTCAAGTTTGTAATTGTAAAACTGTTCGGATTCGGGAGAATTGATCGTGATACCTTCTTTCCAGGTCCAAGTGACACCATTGAACTTTCCGGTCCAAATGAGCGTCAATAGGACTGCCACGATGCCGATGACCGTGAATTCCAAGTAACCGAGTGCTATGACAAATTGAGGAGCTATTGGTTCCATCACGAAACTCCCTGAAGATATGAATGTGCGGATGATATGAGCAAGGCCGCCATCATACCGCGAACAAATAATCAACGCAAATAAGAAAAGCCCGATTATTGAGAAGGAGGCCAGTTAGGCATGCAACGACGGGAAGAGATTATCGGGCATGAAGTCGTCGTTTGATTGCCGCAGTCATGGCTTGTTTTTGTTTTTGAGTGTATTTGAATGTTTTGCCGTCTTTGCGACGGCGAAGTTCCAAGGCATAACCAGCGATTTGTTCGGTGGCGTTGTCTAATTGTTTTAATCGACCGACAACTTGTTCGTATGTCGGTGCTTCTTCAAGGTGAAAAACAGAATTGCCCCGCTCGATGGGGTTATCTCGAACGGCGATTTGAAATTCGTCGAATAGTTTCTCGGCACTGACTTCGAGCATGGTATGACGTAACGTGGGTGCAATCTCTCTAAAAATCTTGCCCCGGATTACTTCAATGGTGGAGGTCATTTATTACAGCTTGCCGTTTTCTTCGTCTTTGCCTTTCAAGTGACCCACCAACCGAGGATCGCCATGATCTTCATACACGCCTTACGTAGCAAGTTAGTTGATTGTGGCATTGTTGTTAAACCGTCAGATCGACGAATGTTTCCCAATCGGTATCACCCCAATCAACGTCGACACTGGCAGCGCGACTAGCGTTCGGGAGCCGGTACTTGATGTACCCTTTTTCACAGGAGCCGCTTTCATCGCGGGGAAATGCGTTGAACTCCATCGTCGTACCAAAGGAAACGATACCGCCACCGGCGATGTCCACGTTTAAGCCGGTGAACGACCCGATGAACATTTTATTAAATTCCCATGCGCCGTTTCGTGAACATACGTCATTGTTTCCAATGTAAAGGCGGACGTAACGGTCGATGCCCGGATGATGTAATCTGGAACGTGTGCGGATGCCATCGGTCGTAAGGGCTGCTTCGGCGGCGACAATAACTTCCGGCGTATGGAAAACCGCATAGTTGCTGCCGTGAATCTGCGTCTGTAGTTGGACATCGGTTGTGCCGACGGTCGATGTTTGCCAACCGCCCGCGCGGGCGGAACAACTGTTTGTTACTTGATTGGTCTGCGTATTGAATGTTAAGTTGGCCGATTCGAGACAAATGCTCAGCGGGCTGACTTTCGCGGTAGCTTTGTCGGACGCAATCGATAACATGCACTTTGTCGATGGAAGAGCCTCATTACCCGGCGGATCGGTTTGATCGAAGAAGCCGAGTGCGTCTTTGAGAGCGGCGGTTGGGACGCCAAACGCCAACAATTCATCACCTGCTTGTTGCCAGTCGCTTTGGTAATTGATCGTCCACTCAATGGGCGCGAAAGTTCCGTAGTTGATGGTGATGGCAACGCTCGTAACGACGGACGCAACTTGGTAAATGTAACCGCTTGTATCCGCGTAAGTATTGTTTGCCGTCAGACCGAGTCCGAAAGGGTCGTCGGCCTGCGGTTGATAGATATTGCTTCCTGATTCCGGGCCAACGTAGCCGCGGAACAAGAAACGATTGCCGGGGTTCAAAGGCGGGAACCCACCAATACCGTTGAACGAACCTGTTGCGGAGCGAACGCCCGCGAATTTGGCGTTGAATCCGCGTGTGTTGCTCGCGGCATACGATTGCGTCTGCGTCTGGTTCTCCATTTTCCAAGACTTGACCGCACTAACCGTGTTTGAGAACGTTGCAAGGTTGGATGACAGACCGTCTGCGGTGGGGCGTGCCTTGATGTCCCATCGTTTGGAATAGATGTCGGGAGTCCAAACGTAACCACGCAACTGCTCGTTAGTTTCAGAGTTGTTTCGTTCGCTCCAAACAGGCAAGCCGTTTTCGTCATACTCCGAAGGAAGAATTCGCTGAACGCTGCCAAATTTGCCAGTGATGTATGCCATGTCCGTAACTCGTTATATGTAAAACAATGGAAAAATGTCGCCGTTATGCACTTGGATTGAGTGCCCGGTTCTGTAAGTCAAGGAACGATACCCAGCCGTTCGCCGGAGTTGAATCGGCGGTATCTTGCGTTTTGTCGGTGGCCGGGATGCCAGTGATGGAACGTTCGGGGTCTGGAAGCCGGTATCGGATGTATCCGCGATCACAAGCGTCAAGGTCGTTTGCGGCGACGTCTTCGGCGGCTTCAGCTGTCAGATTTGCTTTGGGGAAAGCATTGAACTCCATCGTAGTGCCGAATGAGACGAGGCCGCCTTTTTCAATGTCTACGTTCAGGCCTGTGTACGATCCGACAAACATTTTGTTGAATTCCCATGCGCCGTTTCGGACACAGTAATCGTTGCTACCCACGTAAATTCGCACGTAACGATCTACGCCTGGATAATGGTATTGGCTGCGTAACCGAAGATCGTCAGCGTCTGCCTCGCGCACCTTATTGAAGACATCGTAATGACTGCCATGAACTTGGGTCTGCAATTGAACGTCCGTCGAGCCGACAACGCTGGTTTGCCAGCCACCTGAGCGTGCGGAGCATGAATTTGTAACGGGTGTGACGCCCGTGTTGAACGTGAGATTGGCAGACTCGATGCAGACCTGAATGGGTGAACCGCCAAGTGCCGTTTTTCGCGTTTTGCCCATCCGCATGGTGCATGTGGTCGAAGGAATGTCCTCGCCGCATGGTGGGTCGGTTTCATCGTAAAAACCATGTAAATCGGACGGGATGCCAAAGCACAGCAGTTCGTCTGCCGGTGCTTGCCAGTCGCTTTGCCAGTTGACACTCCATTGAATCGGGGCAAATGTGCCGTAATTGATGTTGACCGAAATACTGGTCACAACAGCGGCGATTTGATAGACATAGCCTCGCAAATTGAAGTCGCCTCCAACGTTGCGATACGATCCATTCTCAGGGCCGATGAACCCACGGAACAGAAAACGGTCGCCTGGGTTCAAGGGAGGGAATGCACCAATTCCGGCGAATTTGCCCGTACATGATCGTTTGCCCGCATACTTGGCATTGTAAGAATTGGTATTGGATGCAACGTAAGATTGTGTTTCGGTGTTGTTCTCCAATGACCAGTTCTGAACCGCACTGACCGTATTCGAGTAATCGGACGGAGCCGAGGGATCGGTTGGCGAGGTTAAATTGTTGGGCTGATAACCGTCCGGGGTAGGCCGGGCACGGATACCCCAACGTAAGGGGCTGGATGCGGATGTCGTCGTGGGTGGGACGTAAGTGTACGTCAAACCATCCGAACTGACAGACATCCCCTCCCAAACGGATAAGTCGCCTGCCGTTGTCCTGCGTCGCCGTAGTACCCGTTGAACGGAACCGTATTTGCCTGTGAGATTTGCCATGTGATTAACAGGTTGTGCAAGTGCTGTCGGACTGAATTGCTGCTATCGTGACTGCGGCCTGAGCCTCTGGATCAAGTCGCTTCTTCGGAGTTTTTATGGCCGGGGCCGCCGGCCTCGGTGTCAGGTCATCGAGATTGATCCCTTGCCAGAGCGTTTCATATTCTGTTTTGAATGCGGCTGGAAGAGCTTGCGGTGAACTGTACCAAACACCGCCGATGAAACGGCAGTGTTCAGTCAGCTGACTTGAATCACCGTGTTTTCCATCGAGTGTGATTTGCATGGGATGAGTATATTAACGTTGAAAAATTTCTGCAAATAGAATATCTCACCGTTGCTGTGTGGACCATGTCGGCAACCACTGGTTGAAACAGACATGGTCGGGTGTCCGCTGGCACCCCAGCGATTCAAAAATGAAAATGTTTGCCAATCATTGACTGCCTGACATGCCGGGCTATCATAACGAGAACATATTCTCATGTCCAAATAAGGAATTTTTCAAAATAGAAATCGATCTGAAAAAAGAAATGGTGCGTGTCGGGCAGGTTGGCGGTCTGGCTCGCTTCGTTGAATGAATTGAATTTTTTCAAGTCTAACAAAGTCGCCCAGCACGAGTGTCGGACGATGAGATACCCGACGTGAATGCTTCGATTTCAGGCTCAGCGTTCAACTGGCCTTGCAGAATCGCGTCAAGCCGAGCCTGAGCTTTGGCTAGGCAACCATTCGGATCAAGGAGCATGGCCTGCTGCCCGTGAAGTGTACCTAAGAGTCCTTTGCCGAGTGTGGCGGCATAACTTTCACTGGCGGCTCCTGCTGTCTTGCTTGTCAAGACGCCGTGTTGGATTTGGAAAACATGGGCGGCCAAATATCGCGCAATCAATTCCAATCGTTCAGGTGTGTAATGGGTGCCACAACCCGTGTCAAGCATGTTCGCCTGAATCATTGATTCGGCGGTTAAAATTGCGGGTGCGATGTCGAAATCGGCGGTGTCCGGGTATACGGAGCGTACCGCTTCTGCCGTCGTGTAAGCAGATGTTTTGGCGACGGGGCTACTGACGGTCAATACCTGCAAGTCGTGTGGCGTGGTGGTTTCGGGCATTTTATCGACTGGTCGCACAGGTGATGGAAATGGATAGTGTTGACGCTACCGTCTGTTTTACAATGTCGTAATTGAATTGGCTGACCGCCGATGTGATGCGACCGCAAATTGTCGGAAGTGGAGTGCCTTCACTAAACAGGTAATCAAGTTGACCGGCCAGTTGATCGACAATTTCGGAACGAAGGTGCAAGCCTTGAACGATGATATTGTAGCCGAGTGTCCATTGTTTTTGGCAGGAATTCAAGCCTACGACTTTCGTGTTGGTGCGAATCAAATATAAACGTGGTTGGTCGCGTGGCGTGGTTGAGACGGGCGGCTGCGAATATTCGGCTGCGATATCGGGGTATGGTAAAAAATCGAATACAAACTCGCCGTTGGCCTGCAATTCCTGAATGAATGGGTTTTGTGTGATGAGGTTGGCAAGAGTGACGTAAATTGTTGGATAAAAAGTCCGAACATCGGTCGTGCCGTAGGTGTTGTGCGGAGTGGAATCGGACATGGCATTTCTCAAAACGGTTGCGTTTTTCTCGAAGCCCCGTCCTTCAACGCTGCGTGATTCAGGGCTGATTTTGCGCCACTTCTGGGATTTCAAAAGAGAGTATCGTGGAAGTCATGGGACAATATCAGATTTTCAACCGAATCTCAAATAGACATTCATGGTGTATTGTATTTAAGGTTATTGGTGATATGCTCTTATCCGTGGGGTGTTGTCTGTCGGCCCTGCGTGTGCAGGGCTGGTTTTTTGGGTGTTTTCAAATTGAAAGGGGGAATTTATGGAAAAAAAGTCGGCAAAGAAAGAGGGGGTGCGTTTTGAGGTGAACGTGCAACGCACGGCTGCCGAACGAGTGCTGCTGAATGAAGAGGAAAACAGTAAGGTGGCAAGGGACATCGGCTGCTCGTCGCAGACTGTGAGAACATGGGTCAAGAAGTACCGTAATGAGCTGCTCGGCGCAACTCCGTCTGCAAACGGCGTGGCGTCAAAAAAGACTCTACGCAGGAAAAAGCATGTGGTGAAGAAAGTTGCCGCCGCCGTTGCATCGCCTTCAGTTCCGAAAACAGCGTCGCAACCATCGAATGATCGGCCGCCGATTGAATTGGTGACGAAAGGCGGAACGACCTTGCGGTTGCCCGCCGAAACACCGTCCGATACGCTGTATGGTGTGATAAGGCGTTTGGATGAAGGCAAGTGAGCCCTTGTCAGGAATTGTTTCGATTCGCCATGAATGCCTCGTATTCTTCGGGACTCATGGCGACAGTGCCTGCCGGTTGCGGTAACGGCGGAGGCATAATTTTGCCGCCATTTTGAGAAGCGTTGGCTCGTTGGGCTAATGCTTCCATCTGTGCCAAACGCTCGGCTTCTTCGGGGAGCATGAACAAAAGCCAATACTGCTGATAATGGGTCAGGTCGGCGATCTGATCGGGCGTGAAATGGTATCGTTCGGCAAGTGCTTTGTATAGCCGGACAACGGATTCCTCTTCAAGCGTTGGGAGAAATGTCGGTTTCTCGTTTTGTTTTTTTCTGAATGCGTTTGGTGGGGGCGGAGGGATTGCCCGGAAAACGCCGGCACTCAAATCGTAATAAGCCTTATGGTGTTCATGGCCGACGGGTTCTGTTTCGTCTTTGAAACAAAGGGACGTGATGGCCGGGATGTCGAGCGATGGCGTGGCGCGGCGGAGAAAATGCCAAATGAGCGTTGAATAATGGAGTTGTGAAGCGAACAACAGCTCGTGTCCTTCACCGTGTCGATACGTCAACGTGATTGCTTTCGCCTTGACCGCATTGGCAATACGAATGGCAGCTTCGCTGGATAAATTTGCGTGAGCTAACGAATGGGATTGCAGATACCAAAAACGCACGGCATTATCCAACTCCATGCAGTCGCGTTCGGAAAGCGGCTTGACATGAACAAGCCGCCCGAATAGCATGAATGGCTGCGGTGCTTGGGCCATCGCCGACTGATGTGAATAGGTCTCAATCGGTCGGTTCGCTTTTTCGTCAACCATCGACTAAAGAGGGAAACGTGGTGGTGTATGCCTGGTAAAATTTCAGTGTGGCCTCGGCAACTTTTGCGTGTGTAGCAGGATCATCGGCATCCGATTTCAAAATCGCCGTGAGTTCGTGAATGAAAGTGTTGATCAGAAAGGATGGAGACGGTGTTGTGTCGCCCTCGATTTTTTTATACAGATTGACAACGAAATCAAGGCCTGTGTCCGTCAAGAAATCATCGGGGAAAAGCAGCGTATGGTATTCGGTAAACGTCATTTTCGGCGCACGGATGGCTTGATAAGTAAATCGTGCAAGGCCGTAGACGTTGGCGAATAAGATTTGGCGGCCGTCGCCGAATCGTGATGTGAGCTTCATAGCGGCATCAAGACGCTCCGACAAGAACCCATTCTGACGTTCGGGCGGAAGATATTCTCCACCATACTTTGCCGCTTGTTCCATGTACATGGCTCTGATCCAATCGTCAATCTCCTTGATGTCTTCGGACAGCAACGGACTGATTTCCAATTCAGTACCGTTTGGAGTACATATCTTTTGAGTCGTGACGTGCGGGCTGGATGATTTTTCGGTCATGGTTGGGTAAAGTGAAGGTATTGCGTTTTATTTTGCCCGAAGACAGCCCTTACTCCTATGGGATTCAGGGTTGCTCTACATGACGTTTCGGGGTTGCTCTACATGACGTTTCGGGGATTACAAAACAGTTTGAGTCTGATTTTATGCTCGTCTAATGATAGAGCGATGGGCGAGTTTGGAAAGCATGATGACGCGGGTGCGGTAACCGTGTTTTGGCTGCCCTCAGAGCGAGAGGACAACAGCCCGAAACGACAACCGTGGTGTCGCTGACATCCCGTTTTACGGGGCCATGACGTGGAAACTTGGCCTCATTGAAGCACTGGCTTGGATTGATCGATTAAGGCTTTTTTGTACCGGGCTTGGGCAATCGCTTGCATGATCGGGTCATTACAGGCCCAGATCACCTTGGAACAAATCGATGCAAATTCAGCACAGGCTCGTTGGCAGGAAACGGCCCGGTAGCTGCCAATTTCAGCGAAATCGACAATCTGCGCGCCAAATCGACTCATGTAAATTTTGATCGCAACGGGCGACTGCAAAAAGGTCTGAATAACGGGATATAGCAACTCTTCCATTTCGCGGCGAGTCTGCATCACATTTTCAGAATACGGGTATTTTTCGCCTGCCGAAAGCAGTTCGCCATACATGGCGGTTGTGGCACGGTCGCTTTCCATGACGTTCTCGGTGCATTCTTGGATGTGCCCCAAGAACATGAAAAACAAGTCGTCCGGGATGTCGATGGGTTCGTGCGTCATTTGCGTTGCGTACAGCGGAGCGGTGTTCCTGAGATGTTCTTTATGGATTTCTTCACGTTTCATGTCTTTGAATCGCTGAAGAATCCGTTCGCGTATCCATACGGTCGCATACGTTTGAAATTTTGCTTTGGACTCATGCTTGGGGTTGTAATGCTCGGCGGCCCGAATAATGCCGTCTTGAGCGAGTGAGTAGAGTTCATCAAAATCGACACCTTTTCCAATAAACTTCCGGCAAATCGCTCGCACATAACCATCGTCAATTTTGACCTGGGAAAAAATGGAGATAGGTGCGTGTGATGACGTATCGTCGTTTGTCATTGTTCCTCCGTGTGTGTTTTGAACGTATGTACTTAGGGGAAGATACGTTTCGTCATTGACGTTTTTGAAGAGCCAATTCAATAAAATTGAACTGGCATGTTTTTGCCGGTCCCGTATCATAGTTGATCGGATGATGTAGACCGGAATGAAGAATATAGAACGGAGATTTTTTACTATACCCCACCAAAAACATGGCCCGCAGCGGCGACCGGGCGTGGCGCAGCAAGGCCGAAGAAATCCGCGGCACGCGACACGGCTTTCTAAAAGTTATAAGCCGTGCATGTCAAAGAGACACCGAAATTTTTCAAACAAACGGACTCGGCATCGCTGGGTTGGTAATCAGGTTGAACAATTCAAAGCTGTTGCCTCCCAGATTCAATTCCGGGTAGCTGAAAAATGGCGTACCGTTTTCGCGGACAACTCTGTCCGTAAACATTGAATCACCATAATTGACAAGAGAAGACGGGCGGCGGTGTTTGTTCCAGCCGATAGGATTGTAAAGAAACGATACGGAGAGCGACCAGAGTCTGTCATCGATTTCACGCGATTGCGACAGGGAACGACCAAGATTTTTGACGGTAAACAAAAGCGTACCGGGGGCAAAGGATTGGCCAAGCAAAGCATCGGTAAACGGGAAATTGAAAACATGAGCGTCCATTTTCCAAATGAGGTCGTTAATTGCCCTAAGGTTCTTGAATCCCATTTCGATTCCGAGAGAAAAATCCAAGACAACGGGAGCTTGATCTTCTTGTAGCGGGCTGCGGTCTGATTCCCAATAAAATCCGTAAACCGGTAGTGTTCGGGCTTCAACTTGAGGATTGTAAGTGATGTCTACATTCCCGATAGACGGCTTGGCGAACGCCTTGTAGGAAGCGGAGATTTTTGCCGTTGTGTAGGTGATTGTTTTGTTTTGAGGATCGGCGGAATTGACGTACCTAGGGTAAGCGGCTCTGCCGGGCTCGGAAAATGCTGAAATGGATCGGAGCGGCGGCGCTGTGCCTGACCGCGGCCTCTGCCTGGGCGGCCACGATTACGCTGGAGGACGGCCCGGTCGTCGTCAAATCGACCGACGGCGACACGACGATCACGGG
>QMCD01000395.1_pt1 | contig 30291 bp, 32 predicted proteins | sample 1821841 | NCBI WGS metagenome assembly QMCD01 (sample SAMN01991225, study PRJNA193472) | Termite gut metagenome, whole genome shotgun sequencing project. | isolation source: worker | host: Macrotermes natalensis | reverse complement strand
CCTTAGAGACAATGAGGTAGATAGGCCTGAGGTGCAAGCGCAGCAATGCGTTCAGCTGACAGGTACTAATCGGTCGAGGGCTTATCCAAAAAAGTAAAAGACACTTTTTAAAGTAAAGGACACTTTTTAAAGTAAAGGACACTTTTAAAAGAAGAAGTCTTTAAAGAGCCGGTACGCTGGTAAAGGAAGTGGCGCTTAGAGGGCGTAAGCAGCAGGTAAGGAAGTCGCAGTCATCGACGGGAAAGGTTTTCTGTGTTCGGTTTTGAAGGTATGAGTCATAATTTTATACAAGTATCGTTTGAATATTGGCCCAGTGGCTCAGTTGGTTAGAGCGCCGCCCTGTCACGGCGGAGGTCGTGGGTTCGAGTCCCATCTGGGTCGTGTATATTACCTGATGATACGGTTATATTTATATTAAACAGCGTCGCTCATATGTAATAGATTTCCTAGGGATCTTAGCTCAGCTGGGAGAGCATCTGCCTTACAAGCAGAGGGTCACAGGTTCGAGCCCTGTAGGTCCCATTTATAAGTAAATATATAAAAAGTATTATGGATGGGTTCCCGAGTGGCCAAAGGGGGCAGACTGTAAATCTGTTGACGACGTCTTCGAAGGTTCGAATCCTTCTCCATCCATTATATAGAGCTTATCTTACTCTATAATTAAATATAACGACGCGGGGTGGAGCAGTCTGGAAGCTCGTTGGGCTCATAACCCAAAGGTCATAGGTTCAAATCCTATCCCCGCTACTAAATGCCCAGATAGCTCAGTTGGTAGAGCAGAGGACTGAAAATCCTCGTGTCGCTGGTTCGATTCCGGCTCTGGGCATTTTATATTGAGGGCATATTATTATAAATAATGAGTCGTTTGGTTGCGGTTTATGTAAAGGGCGTGTAGCTCAGTTGGTAGAGCACTTGACTTTTAATCAAGTTGTCCGGGGTTCGAACCCCCGCACGCTCATTTATTCGTTATAATCCATATGTAACTCATTTCTAAGTTTTCATTTTAAGTATTAACGCTGAACCCGGCCAGAAGCATCGCCGGCAGCCAGTTTTTGTACTTCATCTACCGTTACCTGATTAAAATCGCCCTCAATGCTGTGTTTAAGACAGCTGGCTGCGACGGCAAAATCAATGCTGCTTTGTTGATCCCAGTTTTCTAGACAGGCATAAATCAGACCCGCACCAAAGGAATCGCCGCCACCGACACGGTCAACAATGTGCATCAGGTATTCCCGGCTGAAGTAATAATTATCGCCGTCATACAGCATCGCTGCCCAGCGGTTATCATTGGCAGAAAGGGAGCTCCGCAATGTGATGGCTACTTTGGCAAAGCCGAAACGGTCAGTCAGCTGCTTGGCAACATCGCGATAGCCGTCGTAATTGACCTGTCCGCCGCTAATATCCGTATGGGCAGCTTTGATAGCAAAGACATCGCTGGCATCTTCTTCATTGGCAATACAGACATCTACATAACGACACAGATCAGTCATCACTTGTCCGGCTTTTTCCCGTGACCATAGCTTATTGCGATAATTAAGGTCACAGCTGACGGTTATTCCTTTTTCGCGGGCTATCTGGCAGGCTTCTAAGCAGATAGCGGCCAATTCATCACTTAAAGCGGGAGTTATGCCGGTAAAATGAAACCATTTGGCACCGTCAAGGATCATCTTCCAGTCAAAATCCTGCCGTGTTACAGTGGCAACAGAGGAGCCGGCTCGGTCATAGATTACCTTGGATGGCCGCTGGCTGGCACCTTTTTCTAAGTAATATATCCCGATCCGGTCTCCTCCCCGGATAATTAAAGAGGTATCGACTCCATATCGGCGCAGGGAATTGATGGCAGCTTGGCCGATGTCGTGCCGGGGCAAGCGGGTGACAAAGCTGGCTGGCACGCCGAAATTGGCCAGCGAGACCGCAACATTGGCCTCTCCTCCACCATATGAGGCGAGGAAGTTATTCGCTTGGATAAAACGATAATATGCTTCGGGAGCCAAGCGAAGCATAATTTCGCCAAAAGTAATCACTTTTTTATTCGTGTTCATTGCTTTTCCTTTCATTTAGAAGAATGTCTATTTCTTTACTTTACCTATTTTGTGGTGTCCAGTCAATACTCTGATATATCAGAAGGTAACCGGAACTTGTATAGCAGAAGTAACCGGAACTGGAAAATAACACCGGTTGATTTATAACTTGAAATGCGTCAAAATATAAGATATCAAACTAATAAAGGAGATATCTACATATGAAAATTTACAAGGTTTATGGTTTACTGGGCTTATGCTATATTTATAGTATGAATCCGGTGGAGGGAGAGTTGATGGAGGAAGTGGAAATCAAGCTGCCCAAGGGTTACCGTGAAGTTAAAAGAGAAAACGGCACGCGTGGCATTGCCTGCCCGGAAGGCTGTGTCGCTACTATGTTTAGCGGAGCGGATCCGACTATCTACAAATACACAGGAAACAATGACGGTAAGTATCATACATTTAAGATCAATCTGTCAAAAGCCGAAGCCTGACCCAGAAGACATCTAAATAATAACAGATAAAAACATCAGATATCAGATATAAGCTATTGTCTAAAGATGTTTTTATCTGTTATTTTAATTCTTTATTAAGAATTTCTTTCTTGCAAATCTCTATCAATTATTGTATTTTTTATAGAGTATAGAGAATTGGCAGTATCTGCTAGAAAGGGGTATATTATGAAAAGGTCGATATTATTGTCAGTTGTGGTCATATTGGTCTGTACGCTGATGTCATCCTGCATGAAAGAAGTGGCAGCGGAGACGGAAGAGATATCTGAGGAAGCGACAGTAGAAAATACTGAAGCTGTTGCCATAGAGGTCTTGGTTTCAACCGATGGCAATGCTATAGTGCTTGGCACTCTAATTGAGCTTGACCAGAGTCATGTTAAGATAAGTACTGAAGATAACCAAAGCTTGAATTTTAACCTCAACCCTGAGACGGAATATTACTCAGGAAGTGCTGCTGAGCTGCTTCCGGGAGATGAAGTGGCTATCGTATTTGAAGGTACATTAGAGGGACTTAATACAGATAATATTAAAGTGCTTACCGTATCTATTGCAGCAGAAGAAGATTCCTGATTATAGCCGGAACGAGGAAATCACGACATGAAAAAGGTTGAAAATATCCGCTTTGCTTTTCAGCAGACAATACCGGTTATGCTGGGTTACATATTTCTGGGGATGGCGTTCGGATTGATGCTTAATGATGCCGGGTATCATTTCTTATGGGCTTTTGCCATTAGTCTCTGCGTATATGCCGGAAGTCTTCAATTTTTAATGGTAACATTGCTAAGCGGAGGAGCCGGACTGTTATATTCGGCTATGATGACATTTTTTATAAATGGCAGGCATATTTTTTACGGTTTATCTTTGGTGGAAAAATATCGTAAAATGGGTAAAAGGTACCCATATATGGTTTTTTCCCTAACGGATGAGACCTATTCTGTCATGTGCCGGACAAAAGTGCCGGACGGTCTGGATGAAAATCAAGTCATGTTTACGATCAGTCTGCTTAACCACTGTTATTGGGTTCTGGGTTCCCTTGCTGGGGGCTTGGCAGGGCAGTTTGTCACTTTTGATACCCAAGGGATTGATTTTTCTATGACGGCATTATTTGTCGCAATAGTGGTTGAACAGTGGTCGGACAAGAAAAACCGGATTCCGGCAATTATGGGTCTGATAGTTTCTATTATTTTTCTGGTTATGTTAGGACCTGACCGGTTTATTCTGCCTTCCCTGACATTATCGGTTATTATACTGCTTGGTACCCGAACACATCTTAGCAGGCAGGACGCAGATATAGCCGAAGAAGAGGTGGTGCAGAAATGATAAATGTAGAACATTCCATTATGATTATTGGGGTTGCGGCGGTATGTACGGTATTATTAAGAGCGGTGCCTTTTCTTATTTTCGGAGGTAAAAAAGCTGTGCCGGAAGGAATCCGCTATCTTGGTACTTATCTTCCGGCAGCGATCATGGCAGTATTGGCAGTTTACTGTCTACGGGGAGTGCAGTTATTGCGGGGAAATCATGGCGCTCCGGAATTGATAGCCACAGGCTTGGTCATCTTGCTACATAGTTGGAAAAAAAACATATTACTGACCGTATTCTTGGGTACCGTTGGTTATATGATCATGATACAGTTTGTATTTGTATAATATATTAAGTGAATAATTACCGATTAATAATTTTAAGGTGGGCATAAACTGTTTTGTGTGATACACTAAAGAGTACGGAGATAATGATAAAAAAGGAAGCTGCTTATGGTGGATAATTACTTTAAGCTGATCAAGAAGCATGGCCGGGATATTTTGGCCTCTGAGAACTTTCGCAGGACAAAAGAGCATATACAGCATGGAACGACACCGGTGCGCTCACATAGTATCCATGTGGCGAGATCCAGTCTGATAATCAGCCGTAAACTGAAAATAAAGTGCAGTCAAAGAGAGCTTGTAAGAGGCGCATTGCTACATGATTATTTCTTATATGACTGGCATGATAAGGAACATGTCAGCCTCTATAAGCTACATGGGCTTTATCATCCGGGAATCGCCTTGCAGAATGCCAATACGGAATACCGGCTTACCGCTTTGGAAAAAGATATTATAAAGAAGCATATGTGGCCGATGACAGTCGTACCTCCGATGTGCCGGGAGGCATGGATTGTGACGTTTGCTGATAAATACTGTTCTTTAATAGAGATTATTAAAACTAATGGAAGCGGACACAGAAGGAAGACAGCACGAATGCAATAAATATGAGGTTTATAGATGACAGACAGTTTATACGGTCGGTTGAAAAAGTATGGAAACAGTGATTTCTATCCCTTTCATATGCCAGGTCATAAGCGTAATTTTCCGGAGGGAAGCCTGCCGGCCTGGTATTCTATGGATATTACTGAAATAGACGGATTTGACAATCTGCATCAGCCTCAGGGAATCCTCCTTGAATCACAAAGGAAAGCAGCAGTATTATATCGGTCGGATGAAACCTTTTTTTTAGTGAACGGAAGTACTGCTGGTATACTGTGTGCATTTTCGGCTACGATGGGAGCAGGTAAGAAAGTATTGATATCCCGAAACAGCCATATGTCGGTGTATCATGGCGCATATATAAATATGTCAGGACTGGAATATCTTTACCCTGAGATAGGAACCGATGGCATTGCCGCAGGAATAACGGCAGCGGCAGTCGCTAAGCAAATAGAAGGCAGAGATGATATCGGAGCGGTAATCATCAACACACCCACATATGAAGGAGTTATGAGTGATGTCAAGGGGATTGCCGAAGCAGTCCATGAAAAGAATATTCCATTGATCATTGATGCGGCGCATGGGGCTCATTTGGGATTTCACCCCGGATATCCGGAAAATGCGGTCGGGCTGGGAGCTGATCTGGTGATTCATAGTCTGCATAAAACTTTACCGGCACCAACACAGACAGCTTTATTACATGTAAACGGACAGCTTGTTGACAGAAAGGCAGTTCGTCGTTATCTGCGTATCTACCAGACCAGCAGTCCTTCTTATCCGTTGATGGCCGGCATTGATTTCTGCATTGAGCTGCTTCGGGACAAGGGCTGGGAGATGATGGAAAACTTACTTCACATGCGTGCCATGTTTATAGATAAGATAAAGGAGTGTAGATATATAAGCATATGTGAACATACCGACGATCCGGCTAAGGCAGTCATACTGGTTAATCCTCCCTGTCGATCAGGACATTATATGAATGGCGGCATCTTAGCGGAGGTTTTACGTAATAAGTATCATCTGGAAGTAGAAATGGCTTCGTTTAACTATGTAATTGCGATCTTTACTATTATGGACAAGCCTGAGGGGATAAAGCGTCTGGCGGATGCTCTGTGCGAGATAGACCGTGAATTGGGTAATGGGAAGTTGAGAGATGCAGAAACGTCAGATGCAGAGACGTCAGATGCGGAAGCGCCAGATACAGAAATGACAGATGCTAGGAATTGCCGTTTAGATACTGTTATGGATATCAGAGAAGCCATGGAAAGTATAGCTGAGGAGGTTGAGGTAGCGGCGGCGGCAGACAGAGTCGCGGCAGAATTTATCAGCCTGTATCCGCCAGGAATCCCGATTGCAGTACCTGGCGAAAGGCTGGATGACAGGGTATTGAAGGTCATTGGAGAGTACCGTCGGCAGGGGCTTACAATACACGGCCTGACCCCGTCGGGCGGGGTACATGTACTAAAAGCAGGATGCCGCTCGCAGCGTCATACATAAAAGAATAGAAACTTATTTGAAGTTAAGCACACGAAAGAAGTGCGGATGGGAGCATAAATGAGAAAGACCAAAATTATATGTACGATAGGACCGGCCTGTGACAGTGAAGAAAAACTCCGGGAGCTGATAGCAGCCGGAATGAACGTAGCAAGGTTTAATTTTTCTCATGGTACGCATGAGCAGCATAAGGAAAAATTTGACCGGCTTAACAAGGTCAGCAGTGAAACGGGGGTTCCGGTGGCAGCGTTATTGGATACCAAGGGGCCGGAAATCCGCCTTAAAACTATCAAAGGCGGTAAAGCCGAACTGGTGACAGGTCAGAAATTTACGCTGACGACCGATGAAACAGAGGGCAATAATGAAAAAGTAACCATTACTTATAAAGACCTTAAGAAAGATATTGACATCGGAACCACGGTTCTGATTGACGATGGATTGATTGAAATGGTGGTGGAGGCCATGGAAGATGCCGATATTATATGTAAGGTAGTGAACGGGGGAACGATATACAACAATAAGGGCGTTAACGTTCCCGGTGCCGTTCTTTCCATGCCCTATATCAGCGAGGCTGACCGTAGCGATATTATTTTCGGATGCGAGATGGGATATGATTATCTGGCAGCTTCTTTTACCAGATCAAAAGAAGACATTCTTATGGTAAGGGAGATAATCAAAGAAAATAGCAGCACCATGAAAATAATTGCCAAGATAGAGCATATGCAAGGGCTAAATAATCTTGACGAGATACTGGAAGCAGCCGACGGCATCATGGTCGCCCGAGGGGATATGGGTGTTGAGATTCCTATTGAAGATGTTCCGGTTGTTCAAAAAGAGATGATAAAAAAAGCCGAGGCGCTGGGAAAACATGTTATTACTGCAACACAGATGCTCGAATCGATGATTACCCATCCCCGCCCGACCAGAGCGGAAACTACTGATGTGGCCAACGCTATTTATGACGGAACTACAGCAATCATGCTTTCGGGGGAAACAGCCGCTGGGGCATATCCGATAGAAGCGGTAAAAACGATGGTTAGAATCGCCGAGCGAGCCGAACAGGACATAGATTATGCGAAACGGATGAAGAAGAAAGAGAATATCGAGCATTTTGATATTACTACAGCAATTTCTCATGCCACTTGCACCACGGCTGCCGACTTGAATGCCGCGGCGATTATTACGGTAACGATTTCTGGATTTACGGCGGATATGATATCAAGATACAAACCAGCCTGTCCGATTATCGCATGTAGCGTCAGCCCTAAAACTTGCCGACAATTAAGCATGTGTTGGGGAACCGCTCCTTTATGGATACCCCGGGAGAGCAATGCCGACGATCTTTTTATGGAAGCCGTGCGTTCGGCGGAAAAGGCCGGATTGATTGAAAAAGGAGATGTCGTAGTCCTGACGGCGGGAGTACCGCTTGGTATTTCCGGTAAAACCAATATGATACGTGTAATTGAAGTATAATATAATGTAAATATAAAAAGTGAAGTGCGAAATTTTATATGTAAGATATGAAATGTGATCGAAAACAACGAGGGTGCTGATAAATGGGTGTGATTGTATTTTTGATGGGCAAGAGTTCTACCGGCAAAGATACGCTGTTTAAAAGGCTTCAGGGCTGCCAGGACATATTGCTTTCAGGTATTGTCCCCTATACTACCAGGCCGATCCGTGAAGGTGAAAAAGACGGAATGGAGTATTTCTTTACTGATGAAGCCGGATATGAGGCTTACCGTGCCGGAGAGAAGATTATTGAGGCTCGCGTTTACCATACCTGCCACGGTTTATGGCGATATTTTACAGTAGATGAAGGCCAGATCGACCTGACTAGGAATAACTATCTGATGATCGGTACTTTGGCCTCTTATCTCCAGACGCAGGAATATTTTGACAGAGACAAGATACTGCCTGTTCTGGTAGAATTAGATGACGGGCAGCGTCTGCAGAGAGCACTTAACCGGGAAAAAAAACAGCCGCAGCCTAGGTATGAAGAGATGTGCCGAAGATTTCTGGCCGATGCTGAGGATTTCAGTGAGGATAAGATCAGGAAGGCGGGCATTAGGCGCCGTTTCTTAAACGACGACCTAGATCGCTGTGAAGCGGAGATTTTGCAGTATCTATTGACACATATAGGGAAAATGTGATATGGATATCACAAGGAGCAGAGCAATTTCAAAGCAGGTTAAAGAGGAACCGAAAGTATGCAAGGGTAGGGAGGTGCTTTGTGGATATAAAAGTAAATCAAGTTAATCCAAGTACACCGGTTGAGCCCAAGGCACCGGTACAGCCTTCTGACGGTACCTTTAAGTTCACGCTTGCCAGCCATATTGAAGGGAGCGAGTTGCAGGAGAAACTGAATACCCTGATGACGGAAATTACTGCTCAGGGAGAGCGTCTGGCCAAGAAGCGCGATGTAAAGGACATGAAGCGATACCGCAGCTTAATAAAAGAATTTATGAACGAGATTGTCAGCCACTCTCATGAATTTACCCGGGAAAACTATCTAGATCGGAGAGGAAGGCACAGGGTTTACGGAATCATCCGGCTGGTAGATGAAAACCTAGATGAACTAGCACAGGAGTTGGTGAAGGATGAGCAGGATCATATCAGCATACTTAATAAGATAGGAGAAATCCGAGGACTGTTACTAGATATTTTTACGTAAGAAGAAGCTTAAATATGCAAAAGGTACACGAGAGTGCAGAGGGTACGCAGTACCGCACAGATGGGGGTTTACAGTGGCAAAATTTAACGATATTATCGGACAGGAGCAACTGACTGAGCATTTACAGAATGCCTTAAAAATGGACAAGGTTTCTCACGCATATATCATTAACGGGGAACGGTGCATGGGAAAAGAATTCATTGCCCGGATCTTTTCCATGGCATTGCAATGTGAGCGGCGTGAGGGCACAGAACCCTGCCAGGAATGCCATGCCTGCCGGCAGGCACTGGGCAGTAATCATCCCGATATTATTTTTATCACTCATGAAAAGCCCAATACTATTGGGGTTGAGGATATCCGCGGCCAGATTAATTCCAGTGTGGCCATTAAGCCGTATAGCGGCCCGAAGAAGATATATGTTATCAGCGAGTCGGAGAAGATGACAGTACAGGCCCAGAATGCCTTGCTTAAGACCTTGGAGGAGCCGCCGGGCTATGCCGTCATTATCCTGCTGACGACGAATGTGGACGCCTTGCTACCGACCATCGTCAGCCGCTGCATTTTGCTGAATATGAAGCCGGTTCCAGACAAAGCGGTAAAGAAATTCCTGATGCAGACGATGGAGATACCAGACTACAAAGCTGATATCTGCGTCGCGTTTGCCAGAGGCAATGTGGGCAAGGCAAAGCTGCTGGCTGCCAGTGAAGAATTTGAGAAGGTGAGAGACGAGGCGATATCGCTTCTTAAGAATATTGGCAACATGGAAATTAATGAAATCATTCCGGTAATTAAAAAAATCCGCGAATATAAGTTTGATGTGAATGATTATCTGGATATCCTAGCGATCTGGTATCGCGACGTGCTGCTGTTTAAAGCCACAAGGGATATAAACCGCTTGATCTTCCGGGAGGAGCTACAGTATATTAAAAGAGTGGCCGACACCTTTTCCTATGAGGGGATAGAGGAAGTTATTGATGCCATGGAAAAGGCTAAGATACGTCTCCATGCCAATGTAAATTTTGAGTTAACGATGGAACTGCTGTTAATGACAATAAAAGAAAACGAATAATTTAAAATAATAATATAAAGTTATTTAATATAAAGGAGACATAATAATTATGACAACAGTTATCGGAGTACGATTTCGGACAGCGGGCAAAATATATTTCTTTGACCCAGTTGCATTTAAGATAAAAAAGGGAGACCACGTTATCGTGGAAACTGCCCGTGGTGTAGAATACGGCACGGTGGTCGGTGATCCGATGGAGGTGGAGGAGAAGAAGGTAGTCCAGCCACTTAAGCCGGTAATCAGGATTGCCACCAGTAAAGACGATCAGCAGGAAAACGATAATAAAGGGAAAGAAAAAGAAGCATTCAAAATCTGTCTGGAAAAAATCAAGAAACATGAACTGGACATGAAACTGATTGATGCTGAATATACATTTGATAATAATAAGGTATTGTTTTATTTTACTGCCGACGGACGGATAGATTTCCGGGAACTGGTAAAGGATCTGGCGGCGGTGTTTAAAACTAGGATCGAGCTTCGCCAGATTGGTGTCAGGGATGAAACTAAGATCGTGGGCGGAATCGGTGTCTGCGGCAGGACGCTTTGCTGCCATACCCATCTGTCGGAATTCGTGCCGGTATCCATCAAGATGGCCAAGGAGCAGAATCTGTCTTTGAATCCCACTAAGATATCAGGGGTATGCGGAAGATTGATGTGCTGCCTGAAACATGAGGAAGAAACCTATGAATACCTGAACCGGCGGCTACCGAATGTTGGGGATTACGTGACCACCGACAAGGGAACGAAAGGTGAGGTTTCCAGCGTAAATGTCCTGCGCCAGATGGTAAAAGTAATTGTTGATCTCGGTGATGAAAAAGAAATCCAAGAGTTTAAAGTGGAGCAGCTTAAGTTTAAGAGAAAACATAAAAATAGCAAGATTGATCTTGCCAGCAAGGAACTGGCAGAACTGGAAAAGTTGGAAAAACAGGAAGGGACATCTAAGCTAGATGATAATTAAGGTGCCGCTTAAGGAAAATGAAAGAGTGGATGATCTTAACAGATGCGGCTATCGGATCATACAAGATCCTAGCCGCTTCTGCTTTGGGATGGACAGCGTCCTGCTTTCCGGTTTTGCCCAGGCTGCTGCCGGGGCTAAGGTGCTGGATCTGGGCAGCGGAACCGGCATCATCCCGATTCTGATGGCGGCAAAGACGGAGGCCGCCCATCTGACCGGATTAGAGATTCAGGCTGACAGCGTCGATATGGCAAGACGCAGCGTGCATCTCAATGACCTAGAAGCCAAGATCAGCTTCATAGAAGGTGATATCAAAGAAGCGGATAAGATATTTCCCATGGCTTCTTTCGAGGTTATTACTGCCAACCCGCCCTATATGACTAATAACCATGGACTTAAAAACCCAGAAGCGTCCAAAGCCATTGCTAGGCATGAGATATTATGTACGCTTGAGGATGTGATCCGGGCGGCGAACCATCTGTTATGTCCGGGCGGCAGTTTTTTTCTGGTACACCGGCCGTTCCGGCTGGCAGACATTATGATAACGCTCCGTCATTTTGGATTAGAGCCGAAACGGATGAGGATGGTACACCCATTTGTACATAAAGAACCCAATATGGTGCTGATTCAGGCAAACCGGGGCGGGAAACCCCGGCTGACGGTGGAGAAGCCATTAATTATTTCTATAAAGCCAGGCTTATATTCTGAAGAAGTTAAAGAGATATATGGGTTTTGATTATCACTTCAATGATTTATTATGATTATGCATAAGCTCTTGTCGAAATCGGCAAAAATTTTATATAATATAGTTGACAAAAAGAGAATCAGATAATATACTTTGGATGTTAATTCAAAAAAATATAGAAGCTGCATTAATAAATTTATTAAAGGAGAAGAAATATGTTAGAAAGAGTAAAAGAAATTATCTTGGAACAGCTTAACTTGGATGGAGTGGAGATTACCGAGGAAACATCCTTTAAAGAGGATCTGGGTGCCGATTCACTTGATTTGTTTGAATTGGTAATGGCATTTGAGGAAGAATATGGTGTAGAGATTCCTTCGGAGGATCTGGAACAGATCACTACCGTCGGTGCGGTAATAGAATATATGAAGAGCAAGGGTGTCGAGGCATAATTGGCTTGATTATGGAATGATTACTGTTTACAGCCTAAAACAAAGGTTACTGACATGCTGAAATTGACTCTGATTATCAGCATGTCAGTATATTATTAAACAGGAGAATACATATGTCTGTTTTGAGTACAAAGGAAATCATGGAGATTATTCCTCACCGGCAGCCTTTTATGCTTCTGGACACGATCGAAGAACTGGTGCCGGGAGTGAAGGCTGTGGCTACAAAATGTGTTTCTTATAATGAACCATTCTTCGCGGGTCATTTTCCCGGCGAGCCGGTTATGCCCGGGGTACTGCTGATCGAAGCGATGGCTCAGACGGGAGCAGTGACGCTTCTTAGCATACCGGAATATAAAGGCAAACGGTTTTATCTGGGTGCCGTCAAAGGAGCAAAATTTAAAGAAAAAGTAGTTCCTGGTGATGTGCTGGTGATAGAAACGGAAATAACCAAGATTAAAGGTAAAGTCGGCATCGGCAATGCAAAGGCATCTGTGAAGGATAAACTGGCCGCGCAAGCAGAGATTTACTTTGTCTTTGATGATATTCAGACATGATATTTTTTCATCCAATAATCGATCTGCAGCAGATAGGCCAGCATCTGCGGAGCGGCCATCAGCTGTCCGTACCAAGGTTTTCCATAATCGGAAGGGCTACTGAGAAACTGTGCCACCTTTTTTTTGTCGACGATTCCCAGAAGCGGTGAGCTTCCTCCTGACAGGACTGTCTTAAGTCTGTCTCCCAGCATTTTTTCATAAGTCGGATCATAGGTTTTGGGATAGGGGCTTTTTTTGCGGTGGAGAACTTTGTCAGGTAGCAGGTCTTTTGCTGTCTCTATCAGTAGATTCTTATTGATTCCGTTAAAACACTTCATATTCCACGGTACGTTATATAAATACTCCGCTAGGCGGTAGTCACCGAAAGGAATTCTGGCTTGAAAGCCGGAATACATACTGGCGCGATCCATACGGTTCAGCAGGGTTACCATGAACCATTGGAAGGTAAGAAAGGAAATCTCTCTCCGACGGGCATCCACCGGACTATCGCCGTCATATCGCGGTGTTGCGGCGATGGTTTTTTCATATGCCTTCCGAGCATAGTCAGCGGGCTTTACTTTTTCCAGAAAGTCTTCTGACAGAAGGGCAAGACGGAAGCCCATGTCGTTTGCCCAAGGGAAACAGGCTTCCGTAAGGGCCGCTTTGCTATGGAACCACGGATAGCCGCCGAAGATTTCGTCTGCGCCTTCGCCGGTCAGCGCGACTCGGCTTTGAAAAGCGGCACTTTCACAGAAGTAGACCAGTGATGCCTCGATATCTCCCATATTGGGCAGGTCGGCTGCGTCGACAGCTTTTTCCAGATAATCTGCTTGGATGTCGGTATCGCAGAACAAATAGGTATGATTGCTGCCGATGTGCGACACCATAATATCCACAAAAGGCCGGTCCAATGAGGACTGGAAGGAATTGGCTTTAAAATTCGCGGTATTACCGTTAAAATCAAATGAATAAGTGTCCAGTTGCTGTCCTGTCTTTGCCAGTTCTTTGGCACAGATGGCAGAAACCAGGCTGCTATCCAGGCCGCCGGATAAGAAACACGATATGGGAGTGCCGGCAGTTGTCTGTCGGATGATGCTGTCGTAGACAAGACCGGAAACCTTTTCAATAGTTTCTTCATAGGAATCGCTATGCTCTTTGCCCTGTAGCTGCCAATAGAGATGATCATCGATAAGGTTTCCCCTTATTGTCAGAAAGTGTCCGGGAAGTACCTCCTTCATGTTTTTATAAACCGCTTTGCCTAAGGTACGGGCCGGGCCGATGCCAAATATTTCCCCGAAACTGTCATCATCCAGTTCCGGTTTTATCCCGTAAGCAAATAAGGCTTTTGGTTCGGAGCCAAAAACAAGGGTCTCGCCGTACTGTTGATAAAAGAGCGGTTTGCTACCGATCCGGTCGCGGCATAAGATGAGAAGATCTGCTTCCTTATCATAGATAGCAAAGGCAAAAGCACCGTTAAGCTGCCGAAAAAAATCACTGCCCATAGACAGATAGCCGCTTAGAATGGTTTCTGAATCGCTGCAGGCCTGTTCATAATGAACATATGGCTTGAGAAGCAGCTTACATTCGGCACTGTTGAAAAGCTCACCGTTAAAGACAATCATCGCGTTATGTTTGCCCTTAGGCAGGGATAGCGGGCCGCCTTCTTCAGTGGCACAGACTGAGCAAAGCCTGTTCTGGGAAAAACCGGCATGGGATTCCAGACAGATGCCGCTGCCGTCAGGACCCCGGTGTGATAAACTTTTATTCATTTTATGCAGGATCAGTTTCCATTTGCTGTCCTGCGTATAATCCGATTCCGTCTGATAAAAACCGGCTATTCCCGACATAATATTCTCCTTGCTATAATGGAATTGTCTGATCTTGTTTCTAGTTTTGGCTCTTGTGAGGACTTATAATGACCGGCTGTATCTGTCTTCCTTTCAGCGCTAGGTCAATTGTTTCTGCCAGCAAGTGGGTGTGGGCAATCATGGAATTGGGCTTGATTTCATAATTATCCTGTCCAAAAGGCACAAAATAAATGTTCTTGGTATTTAATAATATGCCGATATTTTTTAAATTCATACCTAAAGCATCATTGGTGGAAAGCGATATTACAAGTGGTTTATTGTTGCGAAGATGACCTTTGGCGGCCATCAGCACCGAAGTATCGGAAATACCGTTGGCAAGCTTAGAAAGAGTGTTTCCCGTACAAGGTGCGATTACCAGAATATTCAGAAGCCCTTTAGGACCCATCGGCTCTACGCCTGGTATCGTTGTTAACGGATCTTTTCCAGTCACTTCTTTGGCAAGTGTCATAAAATCTTCGGCGTTTCCGAAGCGACTGTCGGTAGTAGAGGCGTGGTCGGAAAAAATAGTGTAAATATTGGCTCCTTTTTCGGCGAGGTTCTTCATCTCATCAAAGATCTTATCATAGGTGCAATAGGAGCCGGTAACGGCAATTCCAATATTAAGATCATTAAAATCAATCATTTGCAGCTATCCTTTCTAAAATAGTGATGCCAATGGCTTCACCAGCGGAAAGCGGAGCTGTTTTTCCGGGAAGCCCTAGGCATTGAAAGACGGGAAGATTATGTTTTATGGCTGCTTTTTGATCAATGCCGCCGGGCGGCGTAGCAAGGTCAAACAACAGACAGGAAGGTGAAAGACAAGCTAAACAGTCCTCTGATAGAACCAGCTCCGGTACGGTGTTAATGATTACGGAAAGCAGGGATAGGGAGTCTTTGAGATGTGAGGGAGGAAAGGACTTAAAGCCCAAGGAAGAGGCCATGGCTCTTCTGGTCTCAGAGATATCGCAGACGCATATCTTACTGCCTATGGCATGCAGCTTCTGCGCCAGAACGGTTCCGCATCGGCCATAGCCGATGATAAGAATGGGGCAGCTTTGCAGCATGAAGGGAGTTTTTTGTAATAATTCACCGATCATGCCTTCCGCTGTCAGTTCCGCATTCATAAATATAAGGGATTCCGACTGCATGAAATCATAGCAGGTAATTCGTTTGTTATCGCATACATCGTGAGCTGAAGCAGGAAGATTGCCGCCGATCAAGAAATGATTCTTATTAAGAAGTGTGTAAAGATTGGATAGTAAGATCATATCAGCAGGGCTGCCATTTATGGTTTTTTGATCCCGTGTAAAGGGTACGGGACCGATAATAAACTTACTTGCGGAAAGTGCTTCAGCCAGACTGGCAGCCTGCCTGATGTCAGGTTTCAGAAGAGAATACGCCGGAGGGCAAAAACAGGTGACCGAATGACCCTTCTCACTGAGATAATTTGCCAGATAGTTCTGCCTCATGTCTCCGCCTAGGACCGTAAGCGATAAAGGGGCAGAAATTGGATTCATTGAACCACCTCCGTTTTCGCCGATTAATGATTATATACGTATAATATGAAAAGAACGTAAAATGGTGTTGTGATTTACAAAGTTTGAACACCGGTTTACGTTCTTTTAAGATAAGGGCGGCGGTATCGGGCTATTCGGGCTGTTTTCTGATCAGGTTAAAGCCGACGACATGTCGGGCAAAGATAACCATCTGTTCGGTCCGCATCAATTCAACATCGGAATCGTTGTTATAGACGATGACGTTCTTGGCATTGATCAGCTGGTCATCGAACAGGCCGGTTTCGTCAAAGACCGCTGATATATCCACGCTGAATGATGCCGGATCATCAGTAAAGCTGAGCAGGGAGCTTTTAGTGGCAGGCGGTTCTAAGTCACATACAATTTTCCCGATGGCGGTATATAAGACCACATAAAAGTCTGCGTTATACTCCATTTTCATTTTTTTAAGAAATTCTCTGATGTGGACAATTACAGTTTCATTCGACAGCTTACTCATAGTACCAAATCCTCCTTGAAGATATCGGGGAAAATCCTGTTCTCCCGCTTTCATTATGTCAGCACTGTTGCATGATACAAATAATTATACAGGATTAAGGTAAAGATTTCATCTGTAAATTACCTATAATAACCACCAAATTTTGCCTTCATTAATTGTTTGTAATGTAAAAAGGCTGTATTGAGTTGTAAACTGTATTTTTTTCTGATACTATTTGATTAATAAACGGCAACAAAAGCGGACGGATAGCATATAAGGGGTATTAACATGAGAAAAAGCGGAATTTTATTACCAGTCACAAGCCTTCCATCCCAATATGGGATAGGATCCTTTTCTAAGGAAGCTTATCGTTTTGTAGACTTTCTAAAAAAAGCCGGCCAAAGCTATTGGCAGATATTGCCGCTCGGCCCTACAGGATATGGGGATTCACCATATCAGTCATTTTCCACCTTTGCAGGTAATCCTTATTTCATTGACTTAGAAGATCTGGTTGACAAGGGCTGGATTACCAAGGAAGAATGTTCCCGCTATGATTTCGGGAGCAAGCCGGCCGAGATTGATTATGAGAAGCTGTTTTTGTGCCGGTCAAAAGTTCTGTATGTCGCGTATCTAAACAGCGGTATCGGTAAGAAGCGTAAATTTCGGGATTTTGTGAGGAGCAACCGCTTTTGGCTGGATGACTATGCCTTATATATGGCCATCAAGGACTCTCAAAGGGGTCTTGGCTGGACGGAGTGGGACGAGCCGTTAAAGCTGCGGAAATCCTCACACATGAAGGAATGTCGTAAGGATTTGAAGGATGAGATTGAGTTTTACCAATTCCGGCAGTTTGTTTTTGCCGAACAGTGGACAAGGCTTAAAAAGTATGCCAATAAGAACGGCATCCGGATAATCGGCGATATTCCTATTTATGTGGCTCTTGACAGTGCCGATGCCTGGGCGGGTCAGGAACTGTTTCAGTTCGATGAAAAGTGCCGGCCGACTAGGGTGGCCGGTTGCCCTCCGGACGGGTTTTCAGCCGACGGACAGCTGTGGGGGAATCCGCTATATCGCTGGGATTATCATAAGGAGACCGGCTATCGCTGGTGGATTGAAAGGATCGAATATTGCTGCCGGTTATATGATGTAGTCAGGATTGATCATTTTCGGGGCTTTGACGCTTATTATTCGATACCTTACGGCTCGCTTAATGCTAAGAAGGGGAAGTGGGAAAAGGGTCCCGGCTATGACATCTTTAAAGCCATCAAGGCGGAACTGGGAGAAAAAGAGATTATTGCCGAGGATCTGGGTTTTCTGACCCCCAGCGTACTGAAACTGGTAAAGAGAACCGGTTATCCCGGCATGAAGATATTACAGTTTGCCTTTGACTCGAAGGAAGAAAGTGATTATCTGCCCCACAATTATCCTAAGAACTGCATTGTATACACGGGTACTCATGATAATGATACGGTAATGGGATGGTATCGGACACTGAATCAGGCCGACAAGGACTTTTGCCGGGAGTATCTTAACTTGGCTAAGTGCCGGCGTAAGGAGCTGCATTGGGAATTTATCCGGGCGGCGATGTCGAGCGTAGCGGAGCTGGCAGTAATACCGATGCAGGATTATCTAGGACTTGGCGGGGAAGCCCGGATCAACACGCCGTCAACGCTGGGGGGGAATTGGAAATGGCGGATGGATGGGGATGATCTGACGGATGAACTGGCGGGGAAGATATATGAGATGACGAGGCTGTATAAGCGCTGTTGAGGTAACGGAATAGGATAGGTATAAGGCTCATATAAATTAGTAACGGGTTATCTTGGAGATATGGATGCTAAACTATATATGGGCTTTTATGTTAATGATCGGAATTATTTACGGAGCGGTCAACGGTAATATGAAGGAGGTAACTGACGGGGCTTTGAATTCGGCGAAAGAGGCTGTCACCCTATGCATTACGATGCTGGGTGTCATGGCATTGTGGTCGGGACTGATGGAAATCGCCCAGCAATCTGGTCTGATTGCCAAGATGACAAAAGGACTCTCCCCTTTCATAAGCTTTATGTTTCCGAAGCTTCCCAAGAAACATAAGTCCCGGGAATACATATCCACCAATGTGATTGCCAATATTCTCGGACTTGGCTGGGCCTGTACTCCGGCTGGGTTAAAGGCAATGGAAGAACTTAAGAATCTGGAAAAAGAACGGACCGGGAAAAATTCGCTCATAGCCAGTAAAGAAATGTGTACGTTTTTGATATTGAATATATCGTCTCTGCAACTTATACCGGTCAATATGATTGTATATCGAGGACAGTATGGAAGCGCCAACGCTGCCGGCATCATTGCGCCGGCTATTATTGCCACTTTGTTTAGTACGATGGTGGCGGTGGTGTTTTGCAAGATCATGGAGAGGTCTCGAATGGTTTGAGTACCCCTTGAGATTTCTTGTTATATATATTATAAGCTTGCCAGCAACACACTTGCTAGGATGCCGGATAAGGTAGATATCAGGGCACCGGCTAAAGTATATCTGGTCTTGGTCACTTTAGCGGCAATAAAATAAACGGACATGGTATAGAATATGGTCTCTGTACAGCTCATCATGATTGAAGTAATCATTCCTATCCGGGAATCCGGCCCATATGTTTTGAAGATATCCAGCACCAGCCCGGTGGCGGCAGAAGAAGAAAACATTTTGATGAAGACTACCGGAATGAGAGGGGAAGGAAAGCCGATCCGTTCTGTTGTGCCGGCAAACAATTCCCCGATAAATTCTAGGAAACCGGAAGCCCGTAGTACGCCAACTGCCACCATTAAGGCCACCAGAGTAGGCATGATACCGATAACGGTATGGAAACCGTCTTTTGCTCCTTTGATAAAATCTTCATAGACATTGCATTTACTTAGAAGCCCATATGTAACGATATAAAATATCAGTACCGGTATAATTATATTGGAAATATTGGTAAGAACATTCAGCATGTAAAACTCCCAATGTTAGTGCTTTTTATTAATATATTAAAACAGCACAAATAACAGAACCGTAAACCGTGTCGGCTATTTGCGCCATTATATTATATCATGGGCAGATTACGCTTTTCTGGGACAGCCTTCAGTCGTGAGCCGGCTTTCAGGAATAATCTTAACTGGCAGTATAGGAAGATGATGCCCGTACAGACGACACTGGCCAGAACGACGTATTCCATAAAGCTTTGCGGATTAATAAGATGGGCCCCGTTTAAGAAAGGGATGCCCAGCATTATAAAAAAGTACCAGAATATCGGGGACAGGCATTTAAGGCAGGAAGCGAAAAAGGAACTATGGGAACTGTCGCTGGTGCCCAGGGCTATGACATCGGGTTGCCGTGAGCGGTTATTGTCTCTTTTTTCCAGTATGGTGCCTACGGTATGATAAATCACCAGTAAGGCAAAGAAGAAATTGACAGTTCCGATTACCGTATGTAGCCTATCCGCGGTCAGCCATCCCCAGCCAGCTATGATGTCTTGCAGAAGCGGCGGCAGATAAATCGACATGACAATCCGCAGGCCGTTGACCAAAACAGTGAACGGATAGGCTATCATCAGACTTATGGCCATCCAGAGAAAGCGGCCTTTCATACTTTGCACTTGATGAAGAAAAGAATAAATAAGGGTAGCGGTCACAATAATCATGAACTGGAAACCCGAACAGGAAGCGGCAATGATAAACCGCACGCTATGGTTCACATATCCGGATTCCGGCACCCATTCAAAGGGGAGCCCTGTCAGGATCCCAGCCCACCAGGAGGAGGGAGCTAGGATCCATCTTAGGTCATTTAGACCGACGCGGCTGTAATAATACTTCATGGTCAGGATGATTAATAGTCCCAGCAGATAAAAAACCCAGTTTTTTTTAATCGCATTTAATGAGGTTTCTTTAGCAACCGACATGATAGTCCCGCCTTTCTGGTTGTTTTGGATCTTTGAGCCGACGAAAAGAGCGCCAGTAACCGGTCAGTGCCAGTAATACGGCACATATGATAAGTATCATGTCTCCGGGTTCCGAACCGATCGTATAGCCGACTGCTAAGTTTGATACATGAAGCGGCAGGGGGTTCGGCTGGTCAACGTCGGTGCTTTCGCCTTCGGGGTTACGGATGGTATCCAGCACGGCAACAAAGGATGTGTACGGGGTTAGGATGCTGTACTGCAGACCGATGGCAGTAACCTCGGCGGCGGCCTCCTCTTTATTTGGATTGATTCCATAGTCGGTAATCCGGTCTATCCGGTTACGTGCCCAGAGGTAACGGAGGGCACTGTTGGCTTCCTGACTTACTTCCGATACAGAGATTTCCTGGTGATAGTCCTGAGTGCCGGTTTTGCCGGTAATCCGGATGGTTCCGGTAGGTTCTCCCCGCCATTTTCCATATAGGATAATGGGTCTTTGGGCAAAAAGCGTCGGCTGGTTCTGCGGTTCCGTATCATACACATCAAAACCGTCAAATTCAACTTTTATATCTGTCAGTATCGGTGTCTGGACGTATGTACGGAAACGGTCAGCAGCCGCGCTTGCCGCTTCCGGCTCCGTCGCCACAAATGATTCACCCTGTCCTGCTTTGGCAATCCCTTCGATCAGATAACGATTGACCGAAGATCCGATGCCAAAGGAAAAGAAGTTGGCAGTATCGAGGTTTTCATGGACAATCTTAAATATTTCTTCCTCCCCCCAAATATAGCCGTCGGTTATTACGATAATGCTCCGTGATACGTTCTCGCTATCAGGGAGTTCCACCGCATCTTCTAAAGCTAAGGCAAGCTCCGTACCGCCGCGGCCTTCTTTCTTGTTGATCAAGCGGATGGCACTCTGTATATTTGCCTCGCTTGCCGGCAGTGAAACGTCTGAAAGCCAGGTAGATGTATCGGAGAACAAAATGAGATTAAAAGTGTCAGTTTCACGCAGGTTATTAAGCAGGTTTAACATCAGCTCCTTGGAAGTGTCAATCGGAAAGCCGGACATGGATCCTGACACATCCATGACAAAGATATATTCGCGGGGAGGAATATCCTCAATCTCATAACGTTCCGGCGGCTGGATGGAAAGCATAAAGAAGTTCTCCGTTTCACCGGTGTCAAGCACCAGGCCGCTGGCAATCTCTTCACCAGTCAGCCGGTATTCCAGAATAAAATCCCGGTTGCCGGCAAAGTCCTCCGGATCGGAAAGGGTAACTTGGGCATTAGTGATATCACGCCAGACCACGTCCGTGCCGTGCGAAGTACATAACAGGTCGGCAATGGGGACTCCGGCCGAGAGATTTACGTGAATGTCATAGGTTCCTGGTGCCGCGCCACCTTCCGGAATATAGGGGGTCGCTGCCCAGTTTTCATCAGCCGCTTCGGCATCGTACAGCGGGCTGATATAGCGTGGGCCGACAACGGTCGGAAAAACGAACTGGTAGATATTGTCGGTGGAAAAGATCTGCTCGGTGTAATGAAGTTCGATGGCAATGGTGTCACCCGGCATAATATTGGCAACGTTCATAGAAAAGACGTTGGGTGTTTCTTCTTCCAGCAACGAAGCGCTTTTTCCTTCGCTTTTGGCTTCTTCAAATGTTTCTTTGGCGGCTTCTTTTTCCTTGATCTGAGAGGTGATTACCTGATCGCCGATGGTCATTTTCATACCATGAACGGTAACCTTGGTTGAAGCCGGGAAAATATAGCTGGCGCTGATAGGGTTCGCGCCTTCATTGGTATAGATCTGAGTAACATAAGTCTCAGCAATAATGCCGCTGATCGTTGTGTTTACTTGGGTGTCTTTCAGAGGGAAACGATCTGTTTCGGGATCAGAACTTTCGATCAGAAAATAGGGAGCTGCCGTCAGATCTTCGTTATTTTCTTCGATTTCAGCCGCAAATGTAGTGAATGAAGCCGAAAGGACGGTCAGCAGTACCGTAAAGACACATAGCCAGTATTTAATTCTATTCATGTTGTTCCCATTCATTTTGCAGGACTCCTTTGCTTTTTTACCTTTGTTATCAAGGTTGATAAAGCTATATTATTATCGCGTGGCATCATACTGGCATCACACATGCATCCAATCTGCATAAAAATTGCATCATTGTTGCATATATGAAGGGAATAAGAGTAGGCAGGTTACTTCTGTAAAACAAAAAAGCCGCAGCAAAAAGCTTCGACTTTTTAACGGAGATGAAGAGATTTGAACTCTTGCGCCGCGTAAGCGACCTACCGCATTTCGAGTGCGGACCCTTCAGCCACTTGGGTACATCTCCACAATATAAACACAAATATCAACATAAAACTTGCGCAAATCCATAAAACGGTACTTCTTCCACCGACACTCATTATAGTATGAACCCTTGGCACAAGTCAAGACAAAAACTATTGTGAGGTTCCCGAAAATAATATATAATGGAACCATGTTTTGAAAAACATACGCATTAGGAGGGTCCGTAATATGAAGAGAATCGGGTTGTTGACCAGCGGCGGCGACTGCCAGGCTTTGAATGCTGCCATGCGCGGCGTAGTAAAGAGTCTGTCGGTCAGCGGTGAAGATGTGGAGATATATGGGTTTTTGAACGGCTATAAGGGCTTGATATACGCCAATTTCCGGATGTTGACAGGGGCGGATTTTTCCGGCATCCTGACGAAAGGCGGTACGATCCTCGGCAGTTCCCGGACCCCGTTTAAGACCATCAGGGAGCCGGACGAGAACGGGCTGGACAAAGTAGAGGCCATGAAACACAATTACCATAAACTGCGCTTGGACTGTCTGGTCATCCTCGGCGGGAACGGTACACATAAAACCGCTAACCTGCTACGGGAAGAGGGACTGAATATCATTACCTTGCCCAAGACGATTGACAATGACCTCTGGGGCACCGATATGACCTTTGGCTTTCAGAGCGCGGTCGATATCGCTACCCAAGCCATTGACTGCATCCATACTACGGCGGCATCGCATGGACGGGTGTTTATCGTGGAGGTGATGGGGCATAAGGTGGGGTATCTTACCCTCAATGCCGGCATGGCTGGTGGTGCGGACATCATCTTGATTCCGGAGATCCCCTATGACATCAATAAAGTGGTACAGGCCATCAATGAACGCCACCGGCGTGGTAGCCTTTTTACCATTCTGGCCGTGGCAGAGGGAGCCATATCCAAGGAAGATGCCGCCCTTTCCAAAAAGGAATTAAAGGAAAAAATGAAAAACTATCCATACCCTTCCGTCTCCTATGAGATAGCCGGGCAGATTACGCAAAAGACCGGGCAAGATGTCTGGGTAACGGTGCCCGGCCATACCCAGAGGGGCGGGAGCCCTTGTCCTTATGACCGGGTATTTGCCAGCCGCCTAGGCTCAGAGGCGGGGCGGCTTATTCTCGATGGCGAGTATGGATTTATGGTAGGATATAAAAATCGTGAAGTTGTAAAAGTGCCGTTAGAGGATGTAGCTGGAAAATTAAAGTCAGTCTCACCGGATGCCAGCATCGTGAAAGAAGCCAAGATGCTGGGGATATGTTTTGGCGATTGAGCATTGATCTATCCGCAGGAAGCGGCATTTTGAAAGGATGAGGTCATGGCAAGGTCATATACAGCGTTATACAGGAAATTCCGCCCCCATCGCTTTGAGGATGTAAAAGGCCAGGATCCGATCGTAGCTACGTTAAAGAATCAGATAAAGGCAGGCCGGATCGGCCATGCCTACCTTTTTTGCGGAACTAGAGGAACCGGAAAGACTTCCGTTGCCAAGATTTTTGCTAAGGCGGCCAATTGCGAACAGCCTATAGAAGGGAGCCCCTGCGGGGAATGTGTCATGTGCCGGACGATTGCGGCGGGTGCCAGCATGAATGTAATGGAGATTGATGCCGCTTCCAATAACGGCGTTGACAACATCCGTGAGATAGTTGATGAAGTGGCCTATTCGCCGGCCGAAGGAAAATATAAGGTTTATATTATCGATGAAGTCCATATGCTTTCGATCGGAGCCTTCAATGCTTTATTAAAGACCTTGGAGGAGCCGCCCGAATATGTTATTTTTATCCTAGCCACGACAGAAGTGCATAAGATACCGGTCACCATTATGTCTCGATGCCAGCGTTATGACTTTAAACGCATCACCGTAGAGACCATTTCAGAAGTACTAACAAAGCTGATGGCCGAGGAACAGATCAAGGCCGAGGAAAAGGCTATTCACTACATTGCTAAGTCGGCGGACGGGGCGCTGAGGGATGCCTTGAGCTTGCTGGACCAATGTATTGCTTTTTATTTTGGTCAAGAGCTCACCTATGATAAAGTACTGGAGGTTCTCGGCGCGGTCGATACCGAAGTGTTCAGCCGTTTGTTCCGTGCCTGTCTGGAAGGCAACGTGACAGGTGGCGTTGAACTGCTGGAAGAAATCGTGATGCAGGGGCGTGAGCTGGGGCAGTTTATTGTTGATTTTACGTGGTACCTACGGAACCTTTTGCTGATGAAGACCTCTGACGGCAGCGAGGATGTGATTGATGCATCGGCGGAAAATATGGCTAGGTTAAAAGAAGAAGCACAGATAGCCGACGTAAATATTATTATGCGGTATATCCGCATCTTTTCCGAACTTTCCGGCCAGATTAAATATGCCACACAGAAGAGGGTCCTGATTGAAATGGCCTTGATCAAGCTGTGCAAGCCCGGCATGGAGACAGATAATCAGTCGCTTCTTGACAGGATCCGGCAGTTGGAGGATAGATTGGAGTCCGGCGTCTTGATGCCCGCACAGGCAGGGGATAATCTGCCGGCCGGAGGACTTGCGGGTTCGGGTTTATTGCCGGACAGCCCTCCCGCCGGTAAAAAGACGGCATCTGTAGCCAGCCGGCCGGCATTACCGAAAGCGATACCACAAGACGTAGAAAAAATCGTCAGCAGCTGGCCAGGCATCCTGTCCCGTATCCCGATGCCGATGAAATCATATATGAAGGGAGCCCGTTTAAGCCTAGGCGATGACAGCAAGCTGCTGATTGTCGTAGAAGACGGCCTTGCTTCTGACTACCTGCTCAAGCAGCCTGAGCATCAACAGCAGCTGGAAACGATTTTATCTGCGGTGGCCGGAAAAGCAATTGAAGTCCACATCCGCAGCATCAATAGTGATCACTCTTTTGATTCCACATATATAGATTTAACCCAGATCATCCATATGGATATCGAGGAAGATGATGAGTGACGGATCAGCAACCAAGATAATGACATGGAGAATATCAGCAGAAAGGAATAAAATAATGGCAAAACGTGGAGGTTTTCCCGGCGGCGGCATGCCGGGCAACATGAGTAATCTGATGAAGCAGGCACAGAGAATGCAGCGTCAGATGGAAGAAAATCAAAAGGAACTGGAAACCAAAGAATTTACCGCCAAGTCAGGGGGCGGTGCGGTAGAAGTAACCGTTACCGGCAGCAAGGTGATAACCAAAGTCGCCTTATCCAAGGATGTAGTCGATCCGGAGGATATTGAGATGCTGGAAGACCTTATTATGGCAGCCGCTAATGAAGCGATCCGGATGGCAGACGCGGCCAATGAGGAAGCAATGAATAAGATGTCAGGCGGTTTGGGAATGGGCGGAGGTCTGCCGTTCTGATGGATTTTTACAGCGGGCATATTAATAAACTTATAGATGAGTTGGCCAAGCTTCCCGGCATCGGTTCCAAATCGGCGGGACGTTTGGCATTTCATTTAATGGGCTTGCCAAAGGAGCGGGTGGAAAGGCTTGCCAAGGCCATCACGGAAGCGAAAGAACATGTCCGTTACTGCGGGCAGTGCTATACGCTGACTGACCGGGAACTGTGTCCGATCTGCTCCAGTCCTAAGAGAGATGCCGGCATAATCATGGTAGTGGAAACACCCCGTGATCTGGCCGCTTATGAAAAAACCGGACGCTACGAAGGGGTTTACCATGTCTTGCACGGCGCGATTTCGCCTATGCTCGGCATCGGTCCTGGGGATATTAAATTAAAAGAACTGATCCAGCGTCTGCAGGATGAGGTGGATGAAGTGATTATTGCTACCAATTCCAGCCTTGAAGGCGAGACTACGGCCATGTACATCAGCAAACTGATCAAGCCCAGCGGCATCAGGGTCACTAGGATAGCCAGCGGCGTTCCGGTGGGCGGTGATCTGGAATACATTGACGAGGTTACTCTTCTGCGCGCTCTGGAAGGAAGGATTGAGCTATAGTTTAATTATTACATTATAAGAAATAAACGGAGGCGTATATGAGCGTAGAGAAGAATTTATTTGGACAGTGCAAGGGTCAGGAGGTAATCCTATATTCCCTGACTAACAGTAAGGGGATGCGTGCGGACGTAATGAATCTGGGGGCAACTTTAGTGAATCTGCTGGTGCCTGATGCCGCCGGTAATCTAACCGATGTGGTGACAGGCTATGACAATGTGGAAGATTATATAGAAGTAAGTCCTAACTTTGGCTCCACTGTAGGACCTAATGCCAACCGTATCGGCAACGCCAGTTTTACCTTGGAAGGCATCACGTACAAGCTGGAAGCCAATGTCGGTGTAAACAACCTGCACAGCCATAAGACCTTGGGCTATCAGCTGCGTGTCTGGAACGGCCAGGAAAATGATAACGGGGTTACCTTTTCCTTAGAAGATAAAGACGGCAGCATGGGCTTTCCCGGAAATAAAAAAGTATCTGTCACTTATAGCCTGACCGAAGAGAATGAATTAAGAATCGAGTATTGTGGAGAAAGTGACAAGAATACGATTATTAACATGACCAACCATGCCTATTTCAATCTGTCAGGGCATCAGGACCAAAGCATCTGCGATCATATCCTGACACTACATGCCAGCCACTATACTCCCGTTTTTGAGGGGTCGATTCCGACAGGGGAAATAGCCCAGGTTGCGGGAACACCGATGGATTTTACGGAACCGCGTAGAATAGGCGACAGGATAGACGATGATTTTGAACAGCTGAAGCTGGGGCTAGGTTATGATCACAACTGGGTGATCGACGGTGCGGATGGGTCGCTGAAAGAGATTGCCAGACTGAAAGACCCTCGGTCGGGAAGATGCATGATAACCTATACCGACTTACCGGGTGTACAGTTTTATGCCGGTAATATGATCACCGAACATCAGGGAAAAGAAAATGCCACATATATTCGGCGCTGCGCACTTTGCCTAGAGACTCAGTATTTTCCTGATTCTGCCAATAAGCCGCAGTTCCCGTCCGCAGTCTTTGGACCTAGTCGCCCTTATCGTTCAACAACGGTTTATCGGTTTGAAGTATGAGACACTGTCATAAAAAGGCGCTAAATTTGCTATAAGCCTGTCCTGTTTCGACGAGATTACAGCAAGAAATATGTTATGATACAAATAACATGTGTATATCGGAGTCGGAGGGGACAATGGAGCGGATATTTATCGAGGATTATGTAATCACTTTTCTAAAAAAGATTAAATCGGAAGCCAGTCAGCCGGTGCGTTTGTCTATATTTGGCCATACGGAAAAGATTGGAGAAGATAAACATATTTTTATATATGGAGCCGCCTGCAAAGAGGAAGGCCGCACAGCGGAAGAAACCGGCCGGGAATTTTTTGCCGGACACTCCTTTCTGGGCTTTGTCCATATAAATAACAGCGAAAGCAAGACTCCCACAAAGTACAGCTCCTTTTTTGAGGCTAATGAAGCGATGCAGGACTATATGCTGTTCTACACTAGGGGAGTCGGTGCCGGTAAAAGGCAAGGCAAAAATACTGTCCAATATATTAATGGCGGTGTAGAAATCATTGGCGGCAAGACAAAAAAGGAAAATATCCATCAGATTATCATAAATAAAATCAAGATGCTGCTATTGGGAATCTTTTGCCTTGTCTTAGCCGTCATAATCAGCACGATTAATGACTATAGCAAAATGTATGGATTTACTCAAGCTACCAGAGAAGTAATCGTATATATTGAAAAAACAGGGTGAACTGTGTTACTATCATTAATAGTGCCCATCTTGCTGGGCATGTGCAGTCCACATATATGGAGTGAGAAGCATGTCCAACATAAGAGATTACATGAAGGCAAAGGAAAAACGCCAGGCTGAGTCACCTAAAATAAACTATAAAGAGAGAATCAGAGGGCATAAGCTGACGGTTCTTTATCGTACGGCACTGATTTTACTTTTGGCAGGAGGAATAATCTTTGCGTTTTATATCCAGTGGCGCGACCGGATCTATGCTGAAAGTGTCATTACGGTATCGGCGGCAATCAGCACGTCGCAAGGAGCCTTAGTAAAAAACCTAGGGGGAAATATCCTGCATTACAGCAAGGACGGTATCAGCTGTACCGATCCTAAAGGAACGGCAGTATGGAACCAGACATATGAGATGCAGAATCCGATGGTGGCTGTCTGCCAGGATGTGGCGGCGGTGGGGGACTATAATGGAAGCATCATATATGTCATGAGTGCCGAGGGGAAGCTGGGAGAGATCAATACTAACCTTCCTATCCGTTATTTCGACGTAGCAGCCAACGGAGTGGTCGTTGTGGTCCTAGATGACGGCGATATTACTTGGATTGAGCTTTATTCAGCTCTGGGTGAGCAGATAGCATATAACAGTACTACTATGAATGAGTCCGGCTACCCAGTCAGTGTGAGCATATCGCCCAACGGGAAACTGGTAGGGGTTTCATATTTATATGTGGACAGCGGGGTGATGCAGACTACCGTGGCATTTTATAATTATGGGCCAGTGGGGCGGAATGCCGGCAATTTCATGAGCTTTTACAATTACCGGGATATCGTGGTGCCGCATCTTAGATTTATGAATAACGATACTGCATTCGGGATTTCGGATGACCGTATCGTATTTTTCAGTGGGAGTGAAAAGCCGTTGTTTATCAATACCAATCTGCTGGAGGAGAAAGTACATAGCGTATATAATAATGAAGATTTTGTAGGCTTGGTATTTCGTGATACATCAGGGGAAACCATGTACAGGCTTGATGTGTATGATAAGAAAGGCAGCGTGGTAACCTCAAAAAGCTTTGATTTTGATTATACTGAGATTATCTTTGAGAAAGACCGGTATATTATCTATAATGATTTGAACTGCATGATCTGTACTATAAATGGAACAGAAAAGTTTAACGGCATGTTAAGTAAGACAACGGCATTGATCATACCGACAGATTCGATAAACAGATATATTTCAGTATCATCTGATTCTATCGATACATTTGAATTAAGATAGTATTGAAAAGGGAGTTTTTAAATGTATTATGTGGCATTGGTTATTATTGCTATAATTTTTATATGGCGCATAGTGGCGGGTTTTAAAAAAGGAATGATTGGGGAAATCATTTCTTTGCTGTCTATGGTAATAGCCGGCTTTTGCCTGGCGCTTATATTGATGGCTATAGACGGCTATATGGAAGCACAGATTACCAAATTAATTCAGGCAGTAATCGCGCTGTTTGTCTTGTGCCTGATCTATAAAATCGTCAGTGTCTTATTTACATCCCTGAAACTTATTTCCAAACTACCGATTATAAATGGGCTGAACGCATTATTAGGAGCAGTATTAGGGGCAGCTGAGGCGGTAGTACTCGTAGCAATTATCGTCAGGGTATTAAAATATTTCAGCATAGGTTTATAAATTATTAAAAAACCGTTGACAATATGGGCACTATCTGATATCATATGAAAGTCGCACACCTGCTAAATGATGCAAGCGCGAGGAAAGCACCTTGACAAATAAATAGTAATGCAACCCTGAAAAATTCAAAACGAATGATTCAGAAAAAAGTGAAGTTCAAAATATCCAGGCTAGGGAGCCGGG
>QMCD01001096.1_pt1 | contig 30331 bp, 40 predicted proteins | sample 1821841 | NCBI WGS metagenome assembly QMCD01 (sample SAMN01991225, study PRJNA193472) | Termite gut metagenome, whole genome shotgun sequencing project. | isolation source: worker | host: Macrotermes natalensis | reverse complement strand
GGAATATTTATTTAAAAAAAGCCCCGAAAGGGGCTTTTCTACATTATTTAGCCGCCGAGTTCGCGGATTTTTTCGTAGAGCTTGATCTGCTCGTCGGATATGTGTTTTGGCACTGCGATTTTAATTGTTATGTTCAGATTGCCGCAGCCGCCGGCAGCGCTTGGTTTTCCGAGTTTTTTCAGGCGCAGAACCTGTCCGCTGGACGTTTTTGGCGGGATAGAAACCGTGATTGAGCCGTGATCGGTCTGGATTTTCTTTTTTACGCCGAGAACCGCCTGCGCAGGCGTTATGGCAAGCTCTTTTGACACATCGCAATCGACTTTTTGACGCTGCTGCGGTCGTTGACTTCGCGATTGTGAAAACCCGCCGCCGCCAAAATCGCTAAATCCCGCGGTCTGCCCGGAAAATTTACCCCCGCCCATCATATCGCCGAAAAGCGAGCCGAAAAAGTCGGAAAAATCACCCATATCGCCGAACTCAAACTGCTGGTAGCCGCCCTGGTGTCCGCCGCCAAACCCGTATTGCTCAAATCCGGGCGGCGGCGTGTAATCCGCACCGCCTTGCCAGTTTGCGCCGAGGCTGTCGTAGCGCGCACGTTTTTCTTTGTCGCCGAGCACCTCATAGGCCTCGTTCAGGTCCTTGAATTTGCCTTCGGCGTCCGCGCTTTTGTTCACGTCAGGGTGGTATTTGCGTGCAAGCCTGCGGTATGCGCTTTTTACCTCCGCATCGGTTGCGCCGCGTTTTACGCCAAGAATCTCATAATAATCTTTGTACTTCATACTCCTATATTAATACAAAATTAGGCAAAATGAACCCCTCCATGTTATACTTTTAATATGGTGAAGAAAAAAATTATTATGGACAAAAACACGCATGTTGAGTTCAGCGCGCAGCTGCAGGAGCTTGCGGCGCAGATAAAAGCCGAGATTGCGCAGATTGTTGCCACGCACGATAACGAGCAATTGCTTGCGTATATTGAATCCAAGGGTACGCCGGTTGTAAGATTTAAGCGTGCGCCCATTGTTTTGCGGTTGTTGGATGAAGAAGAGGGTTTAATCGTGCAGCAGCGCGGGTTTAAGCGGTTTTTGGCGGCTTTGGCCTCAGGGCGCGACGGAGAGCCGATTTTTGTGCTGAGAACAGGTGAGGTCAGCCGGCTCGGGCTTATCCACCAGTTTTACAAATGGTATTCCATGCAAAAGGGGATGCCGGGGTTTGACTGGGAATCGCAGCAGCTTTTTAAAAAGTCTATGCGGACAAGAAACGTTGAGCGGATGCCGCTGAGCAAGATTGCGGGGTTAAAAGAGGCGGTTGCGCGCGACCGTGAGGCATCAGACTGGGCGTATGAGTACGCCAAGGCGCAGGACGGGACAAAACAGGCGTTTGACAAGATGAACGCCGGCGGCGCAAATATATAGGCGCTAAAAAAAACAAAAGGCGGTTTTGACACCGCCCTTTTTAAAATGCTAAGCAATCTCTACGCCATAAACGATATGTGGGGGTAGTGTTTATCCTTGCTATCGGTTGTCAATTCGTTGTAAGTCTTGATGAATTTGTAGCCAACCGCTTTGAAAGGATTAAGTTGTTGAACCGCGTCCGCACTTTTTGCGACCGTGTAGTCTTTTTGGAATCCTAGTTTTGCGCTGGGGGATTGTAGCGACAAGATAGCGGTGCTCGTGTTGTTTGTCTTAGGTTCGTTTGTAAATGTAATGTTGTTATTTAGTTTTACGGGATTTAATGTAATCATGTTTCCTTCTTTCGCCAGGCCTTCCTCTTATTAAGTGTTACTTTAACACTTTACCTGACATCATCAGTGTAAACCATAAATCTTTATTTGTCAACCCCCCATGTAAATTTTTATTAAGATGCCCGAAAGTCCCAGTGTGCAAGGGTTTTCCTATAAAGTGCCCAATATACACTTATTGGGCTAAAAACGCAACAAAAAGTCAATTACCCACATGGGTAATTTAAAAATTATTTCTTTTATATCAAAATACATTTTATATAGGGCACATGGGTAATTGTAAAAACACCCGAAGTACAGTTTAATATAATTAAATCTTTTTCATACTTCCAGCTATTCTTAATTCCAACGGGGGCGTAAAGCTCCCTTTATTTTTTGTTTTGGATTTTAATGTTTTCAATCATCTGTTTGAGCTCGTCATCAGTGATTCTGCTGCCGGACCGCATTGAAACAACGTTATTGTTCGCCATATACAGCGCAATCGCCACAATCGCCCACAAAAGCACGCCTTGATAAATGCTTATCACAGGCAGAAACTCAAAATAGTTCCACGCAGTTTTGAGAACAACCGCAGGAAACACAATAAATCCCGCCGCAAGGCACGCAACCGCAAAAATTGTGAACAACACGCCGCGCATCCCGCAAATCTGTATAATTGTTCCTCGTTCTCTTTTCATTTTATAAACTCCGTAAACTGTTCCTCTGTTAATATTATAACACCTAATTTCTGAGCTTTCTCTAATTTTGAGCCGGGGTTTTCTCCGACGACCAGATAATTTGTGTTGGAAGACACGCTGGATGCGGTTCTTCCGCCCTTTTGTTTAATTTTTTGCGAGGCCTCATCGCGCGTCATATTTTGTAACGTTCCGGTTAAAACAAAGGACCGGCCTTTAAGTTCGTCAGATACTGCTGTCTCAAACGGTGCGGGCTCTACTCCTGCGGCCTTTAGTTTCGCCAAAAATTCAGTATTGTTCCGGAAAAAATCGTAAATTCCCTGCGCCATGACAGTCCCAATCCCGTTAATTTGCGCGAGAGTCTCAACAGATGCCTGCCCTAAGGCGTCCAGCGTGCCGAATTCGCCCGCCAGAATCTCCGCTGTCTCCTTGCCGACGTTCGGGACAGAAAGCGCCGTCAAAAGCCTGTTAAGCGGCCGTGTTTTGCTCTGTTGGATTGCGGTGAAGATATTTTCGGCTGATTTTTCTTTAATCAGGTCAAGCTGCATCAAATCCTGACGGGTCAACGTGTAGAGATCAGCGGCGTCGGTGATAAATCCCCTGTCATAAAGCTGTTTGATGACAGACGGCCCGACAAAATCAATATCCATCGCGTCTTTGCCCACCCAAAACTCAATTTTGGCCTTCATCTGGTCGGCGCAGTTTGGGTTCTGGCAATACAGGTTAACTTCGCCCTCGCGTGGCACGATTGCGCCGCCGCACGGGCATGTTGCAGGGATTTGGTAGACTGCGCGCGTATCGTGCGCGCCGTCATCAACGACTTTTAGGACTTTCGGGATGATTTCGGCGGCCTTTTTAATCATCACGGTGTCGCCTATGCGCACATCTAACCGTTTTATCTCATCAAAATTGTACAAACTCGCGCGTGATACCGTGCTGCCTGCGACCAATACGGGCTCCAAAATCGCAACGGGCGTCACAGCGCCTGTTTTGCCAACCCCGATTTCAATATCAAGCAGGGTTGTTGTCGCTTCTTCCTCGGGGAATTTGAACGCAGTCGCCCACTTTGGTGCGCGCGAGGTGAACCCCAAATCCTCTTGATATGCGATATTATTGACTTTTATCACAACGCCGTCTGTTGCATAGTCCAGTACAGCGCGTTTTTGCTCCCATTCTTTGCAAAACTCAATGGCCTCTGTCATATTTTTGCAAAGTTTTACGTTCGGGTTGACCTTAAACCCGAGTTTTTTAAGCTGCATAAGGGTTTCGTAGTGGGTTGGCGGCTGGCTGCCGCCTTCAAACACCGCGCCGTAAATGAATATTGACAAATCGCGCGAGGCGGTGATTGTGCTGTCAAGCTGGCGCACCGAGCCTGATGCGGCGTTACGCGGGTTGGCGAAGGGTTTTTCGCCTGCGGCAATATTTTTTTCGTTCAATTTTTCAAACGACGAGATTGGCATAAAGACCTCGCCGCGCACCTCAATGTCGGCGGTTTCAAACAACCTTAAAGGGATTGCCTTGATAGTTTTAAGGTTGTTGGTTATATCTTCGCCCGTTGTGCCGTCGCCGCGGGTCACACCGCGCGTGAAGATGCCGTTTTCATAGGTCAGCGCCATCGCCAGCCCGTCAATTTTCAGCTCGCACACGATTTCGGTGTCAACGCCGTATTCGGCGGCGATTTTTTCGTACCACTTTTCTAATTCTTCAAAGTGGTAGGTGTTATCAAGGCTGTAGAGCCGGTGTTTGTGGGTGTGCGGCAGGAATTTTTCGCTTATGCCGCCAACCCGCCGGGTTGGTGAGTCCGGTGTCGGACCAAAAAGGCTTTGTGACTCAAGCTCTTTTAGTTCGGCAAACATTTTATCGTACTCAAAGTCGCTGATAACAGGGTTATCCTCCACATAATAAAGATGATTGTGGCGATTTATTTCATTTTTTAAAAACTCAATTCTATCTAGCATACCATCAACAGCTCGCGTATAACTTTTGCGGCGACGGCGGTTGAAACACCTGACGGGTCGTAATCCGGTGAGAGCTCAACAACATCTGCGCCGATTATATCAAAATCTTTTAGCTTTTCAAACCAGTCAATGAGGGTGTTAAAGTCCATGCCGCCGGCCTCGGGTGTGCCTGTGCCGGGCATTACAGACGGGTCAAGCACGTCAAGATCAACCGTGACAAAGATTTTTGTATCTTTCAAGTCATTAATGCTTGCGTCCATACCGCGGGTTTTTATGAAATCAAACTCCTCTTTTGTGCCCGAGCGGATGCCGATTTGGCGGATATCTTTGACAAATTTGCTGATGTGGCGGATAACCGCAGAGTGCGACATTTCTTCGCCCAGGTATTGTTCGCGCAGGTCGGTGTGCGCGTCAAAATGCACAACCGCAAGGTCAGGAAACGCAGCGGCAGCGGCCTTTACAGCCGGCAAGGTCACCAAATGCTCGCCGCCGACGCCAAAAAACCGTTTGCCGGCCTGATATATCTGGCGGACGTTTTCTTCAATTATATCAAGCGAGCGGTAAGTGTTGCCAAGCGGCAGCTCCAAATCGCCTGCATCGTGGAAATTCACATCCTGCAAGTGTTTGTTGAACCGCGGGGAGTAGTCTTCAAGCCCCCAGCTTGCAAGCCGGATTTGTTCGGGCGCAAACCGTGCGCCGGCGCGATTTGACACGGTGCCGTCAAACGGCAGCCCAAGCATCACAATATCTGCCGATGCAAAATCGGCATTTTGTCCCATCCAATTTCTGTCTAAAAACGGCCCTGTTAACATTACGCCCCCTTTGTAATATAATTTTATCATGAAGAAAAAAATTAGCATAATCGGTTCAACGGGCTCAATCGGGACGCAGGCGCTGGAAGTTATTGAGCAGCTGCCGGGCGAGTTTGAGCTAATTGCGCTGGCCGGCGGCACGAACACTGAGCTTTTGCAATCGCAGGCCAAAAAATTCAAACCGCGCTATGTTTGTCAAGGGCAAGATGAATTGGAACACATCGCAAACGATAAGGAAAATGATTTGATTCTTGTCGCGTGTTCGGGGCGTGTTGGTTTAAGACCGACGCTGACCGCGATTGAAAACGGGATTGACATCGCGCTTGCGAACAAGGAAACGCTTGTTATGGCGGGCGAAGTCGTTATGAACGCCGCACGCGCAAACAACGTGAACATTCTGCCTGTTGACAGCGAACACAGCGCAATCCACCAGTGCGGGCTGCAAGATGCGGCAAAACTTATCATAACCGCCTCCGGCGGCCCGTTTTTACGGGGGCAAATGGGGCAAAAGGGTCAAATGGAAAACGCGACAGTTGAGGAAACCCTTGCGCACCCCAGATGGAATATGGGCAAAAAAATCACGGTGGACTCTGCGACGCTTATGAATAAAGGCTTAGAAATCATTGAGGCACACCACCTTTTTGGGTTTGACTACGATGATATTGAGGTTGTCATCCATCCGCAAAGTATTGTGCACTCGGCTGTGGAATACGAGGACGGGTCCGTGATTGCGCAGCTGGGGCTGCCGAGCATGCACATTCCCATCCAGTACGCGCTGACCTATCCGCAGCGGTTATCCGGTATCAAATCAAAATCGTTCAGTTTTGCTGACATCGCGCGGCTTGATTTTGAAACCCCTGATTTTGAACAGTTTCCGTGCCTTGCGCTGGCGATTGAGGCCGGGAAAACAGGCGGGACAGCGCCCGCGATACTTAATGCCGCCAACGAAAAAGCAGTCTTTGCCTTTTTGGAAGGCAAAATTAAACTCGGCGACATTTATAAAATTACGCGCAATGTGCTGCGCGAAATCCAACCGGTGCAAAACCCGTCACTGGACGAGATTTTCAAAGCGGACGCGCTGGCCTGCGAGCTCGCCGGAATTTGAGCCGGTATCGGTTATTTTGTTGCGTTTTTGGCGGTAAAGCATATCAACGAAGGCCTCCAGCCGCGTGATGAATCCCGCCTCGCCTGTTTGCTCGTCAATTGTAAGGTTCAGCATCGGTTTGCCAAACCGCTTTGATTTTCGGCTCATGCGCTCAATCATCAGCGAATCCGGCCCGCAGCCAAACGCGCTTATCGTAATAATCCCGTCAACGCGGGTGTCTTTCAGGTAAAACCCTGCGGCACCGGACATTTCGCACTCATTTGCCCAGTAAAGCCCTTGACCGAGCGCCTTCAAGCCGTCTTGCATCTGTTCACCGGACAGCTGCAGTGCCGTAAACACACGCGCATTCATCGCTTCCAGTTTGTCAAAAACCTTCATAGACGCACGCTCGTCGTAAATGTTGTACCCGTGCGAGATAACCGCGACCGAAATCGGATATTCTTTTGTCCGATCCTGGATGAACACCTTGCCGGAAAGCGCATAATTCATCGCATCCTCGTATCGCATCCCGGATTTTGTCATCATGAGAAAATTATTATAAACCCGCCAGCCCGCTTTTGACGCCTTTTTCACCCGTGCGGCGTTTTTTATCCCGTAATATTTCGCGATTTCACCAAGGTATTCGTAGAACCCTTGATTTTTCTCGGATTTATCCAGAACCGCCTCAACCATCGTAAAGTCGCGTTTTACAACATTTCTGACCAAATCCGGCAGCCCGCGGATTTTTGAACAGTTGTAAATTTTCGGTCCGATTGATTGCAGCGACGGCACCAAAATCTTGTCAACGCCTTTACCCAGCAGGTTTACGATGTGGCCCATGTAAATTTTTATCGGCAGGCATGTTTCCGAAACAACGAGCGCGCAGCCGTCAGACAGGGTTTGCTTTGTCGTTGAATCCGACAACACAATCTTAACCCCCAGATCGTTGAAAAACCCGTAATAGAACGCCCAATCATGATAAAACGACATCGCCCGAGGGATGCCGATTACTTTTTCCGTGTTTTTTGTGTTTCTAATCAAAGACATAAGGTAAAATCGCTGCCTCGCGTGCGCGTTTTACAGCCACGGCAACCATACGCTGGTGTTTAGCGCAGCTTCCGGTCACGCGGCGCGGGATGATTTTGCCGGCTTCAGTCAGGTAACGGCGCAGCTTTGAGCCGTCTTTGTAATCCAGCCCGGTCACTTTGTCCGCACAAAGCCCGCAGGTCTTTTTCTTTTTGAGGTCTTCTTTACTTGGTTTTGCCATTTTATATTTCCTTTTCTTGTTAATTTTTTTGGTCTTGAAGGCCGGCTGCCTCCGTTAATCCCTTGTCCCTTTGCCCCTTTACCCCTAGAACGGGATTTCGTCCTCGCCGATGAGCTCGTTGGAGAAGTCGTCGGATTCAAACTTAACTATTTCTTCGGTGCCGAATTTTGATTTTGAGCTTTTTGAGCCGGCTGATGCTGAACCTGCCGCGCCCATTTTTTCTATTGAGTTCGCGTTGATTTCAAACACTTTTTTCTCGCCGCCGTCATCGGTTTTGACGGTGGTGACTTGCAGTCTGCCTTCAACAAGCAGCTGGTCGCCTTTTAAGGTTGAATCAACAACATCGTCAAGAAATTGACGTGTTGACACCACACGAACAAGTGTGTTATCGCCGATGTCAAGCACAAAATCAGAGACCGCAACGCTGTTTTGCGTAAACCGTTTTTCCGGTGCGCGGTAGACTGTGCCTGTTACAATCGCCTTTGCTACGCTCATGCACACACCTTTTTTTCTTGTGATTGTTCAAGGAACATCACGCGCAAGATATTTTCGTTAAGGCGCAATTGGCGCTTGAATTCAGTAATTTTGTCCGCCGGGATGTTGAATGTTGTGTTGATAAAAAATCCGTCGCGGAAGTTTTTTATTTCATAAGCAAGTTTTTTTCTGCCAATTTTCTCGGTATCAGCCACTTTGCCGCCGGCGTCTTTGATAAAAGCGTTTAGTTTGTCAACCTGACTGTCAACCTCTTCAAGGTCAAGGTTCGGTTTAAACACGGTTAAAAGTTCGTATGTTCTCATTTTTTCTCCTTTTAAGAAAATTTTATCATGAACAAAAATCATTGCAAGGGGCAAATGAGGGGCAGGGCTTTATCCGTAATTAGCGGTAAAAACGTACTCGGCCGGGCCGGTGAGGAAAATATCGCCCCCGGTTCGCGGCCATTCAACCTGCGCTGCGCCGCCAAGCAGGTGTACGGTGACGTTGTTGTCTGTGAGGCCTTTTGTTACCCCTGCTGCAGCAGATGCGCACGCGCCCGTGCCGCACGCCAGCGTAATCCCGCAACCGCGCTCGTACACGCACATTTCAATTTCTGTGCGGCTCAATATTTTGACAAATTCCACGTTGGTTTTTTGCGGGAAATACGGGTGGCTTTCAAGCTCGGGGCCGTATTTTTTTGCCATCTCTAAAGTGTCGTCGGTCGTGAAAATTACAAAGTGCGGGTTGCCCATTGAAACAGGGGTGCCTTCAAACCCGTTCACCGTCGTCTTTTCCTGCAACACGGGTGTGCCCATATTCACCCGTACGAGCCCGTTGTCAAGGATTTCGGGTTTAATTATACCGGCCTCGGTTGCAACGCTGAACGATTTTTTGTCCACAATCCCTTTGTCAAAAACATACTTGGCAAAACAGCGCATCCCGTTACCGCACATCTGCGCGGTTGTCCCGTCAGAGTTGTAGAAGTACCAGCTGATGTCTGCATCAACAGCTGCTCCGCGCGAAATTGTGCTGCCCTGCTTGTCTTGCTCTCGCAAGCCAACACCGGCAGCACCTGCTGCGCGCGGTATAATCATTCCGTCCGCACCGACGCCAAAGTGCCGGTCGCACAACTTTTTTGCCAGCTCGCTCAAATCAGCACCTGCCGGCGGCGCGTCCAGTATCACAAAATCATTCCCAAGCCCCTGCATTTTTGTCAATTTAATCATGATTAAATTGTAGCATAAAATCAAAATTGAGACTTAACATTTCTTAAAAACAGGATACACAAATATTCCGGACTAGCAGGCAGATGCTATCTTTTTAATATCAGACTTGTTTGATTGGTAAAAATCCCAAAGAAAATCGGGTTTTTGGTCTGCGTTTTCAAGGTGCCTGAAATTGCCGCTTGTGGCCATATACCTGATACAAGCCGCCAAAGAAGGGATTAACCCCGGGTACCAGTCGCGCGCATGCCCGCAATCAAGCATTTCCTGACGAATGTCGTTGAATTTGACATTTTTGTCCTGAGCCCATATTCTGTATAAAGCTGTTACAACGCCGGTTCTGTCGTTTCCGGAGCGGCAGTGCACATAAAATTTCTTGTCGGAGTGCTCTTGAAAATAGCCCAGAATTTTTTCCACATCCTCTGATTTTACGGGAATATTGTTCCAGCTGCTTGCGTCCATAGACACGTTTAACCCGATAAGTTTTGGGGTTTTGCCTGACGCCGCTTCTTCGTTTAGTTCTTTTATTGCCTGTTTTTCAAGCTCTATGTGCGCGGTGTTGTTATCATGCAGGTTGCGAAGGTTTAAAATCACGCCTACACCGTATTCATCGCGCAAAAGTTTTATATCGCGCTTGATGCTCTCTAATGTGACAAGTCCGCCGCGGGTTTCGTCTATTCCGGGCTGGGCGCCTCTGTAAAAGTTTTCACTAACCTTGCGAAAATTTCCTACGGGATGATTTTCAAATTTTTCAGATTGCAGCGCACCCCAATGATACGTGCGATTATCCGACTTGAAAGACGGATAATACGACAATTGATTTGCGACACCTAAAATTCTCATAATATTTTAAAAACATAAAAAAATATTTTTTGCCACCGGGTATTATTCAAACGTTATTTTCTACGCCGCTTCTTGTTCAGCAGGTGCTTTAAAGAGTACATCTTCGGCCTTGAAGATTTTTTTGGCGCTTGAATGTGCGACAGGTATTGTTGCTATAAGACCTGCCATAAGACCTACGGTTACACCCGTGATTGCGCCGAAAATAAACCGAGCCTGGACACACTTTTAAAACTTGCAAACGCGCTCTCCGTCGAGCCGTACATGCTGCTGAAATAATGGGGCGAGTGATGGGAATCGAACCCACGAATACCTGAACCACAATCAGGGGCCTTAACCACTTGGCTACACCCGCCACAATTTTTTTTTGGATTACCGCCGCCGCGCCTGAAACGCCGAGACCTACGAAATCCGCTGGAACATATACCCGATACCGCGCGCGGTAAGGATAAGCTCGGGGTTCACAGGGTCGGTTTCCAACTTGGAACGCAAACGCGAAATGTGAACGTCAACAACACGCGTATCAATCCTGTGGTCAGGCGGATACGCCCAAACATGCTGTAAAATCTCGTTACGTGAAAACGCCTGACCGGAGTTGTTCACCAGCAATTCCAACAAGCTAAACTCCATACCCGTCAACCGAATACGCTCATTCTTGCGGTAAACCTGCCGGCGCGCCGTGTCAATCTTGATGTTGCCCGTTGTGATAACGTTCTTTGTAACCTTGCTGCCGCCCGCACCGCCGCCTGTTGACTCGCGGTTGTTTGTCCGGCGAAGAACCGCCTTCACACGCGCTTCAAGCTCTTTCGGGCTGAACGGTTTAATCACATAATCATCCGCACCAAGTTCAAGACCGGTAATCCGCTCTGATACATCACCAAGTGCCGTCAAAATAATAATCGGCACATCCGATGTGCGGCGAATCTCTCTTGTAACACCGTAACCGTCCATCTTCGGCATCATAACGTCAAGTACAACAAGGTCAGGGTTGTGTTTGTTGAACGCGTTAACTGCCTCCTCGCCGTCCGCTGCCGTGAAAACGTCATATCCAACCATTTTAAGCCGGGTTTCCAGGATTCGTCTGATACTTGCCTCATCATCAACAAGCAAAATCCGTTGACGGTCTTCGTTTTCAGCAGGTGCTTCGAGATTTTCGGTCATAATATTTCTTCCTTTTTCTTAATTTTAATTTTCTTGAAGTTTTATAACAATATATTACATGAAGTAAAGCAAAATTGCAAGCATTTTTTATGATTTTGCGACAATCCGCCGGAACTCTTCCAAATCCTCAACAGTATCAATCCCGACAGGTGTAAAGTCAACCTCCGCGGTCTTAATCCGCATGCCGTTCTGCAGCGCGCGCAGCTGTTCAAGGCTTTCGGTCAACTCCAAAGCCGACGGCATAAGGTGTGTCATCTTTAAAAGCGCATCACGCGTGTATCCGTAAATCCCCAGATGCCCGTAATACTTGATATGACCTTCGTTGCGTTCATACGGAATCCGTGAGCGTGAAAAATACAGCCCAAAATCCTCGTTATCGCGCACAACTTTCACAATATTGGGGTTGTCAATATCTTTTGGGTCGGTCAAAACGCGCACAAGCGTGGAAATTTCTGCCCCCTCGTGGAGCATGCGGATGATTTCGTCAATGCTCTCCGATTTTATCAAAGGCTCGTCCCCTTGCAAATTGACAATATATTTGATATCGGCGCTGCGCTCAACAACCTCCGCAATCCTGTCTGAGCCCGACTGGTGGTGGTCTGACGTCATTTGCACCTGTGCACCGAACATCAGCGCGCAGTTGTAGATTTCTTCGTTATCGGTCGCGATAATGACGCGGTCCGCCAACCGCGATTTGACAGCCTTTTCCCAAACCCATTGGATAATCGGTTTGCTGTTAACCTCAATCAGCGGCTTGCCTTGCAGCCGGCTTGATCCGTAGCGTGCGGGGATAATAATCGCTGTACTCATTCGTTGAACGCCCCCAGTTTACGGAATTTTTCGTACCGTTTTTGTTTGAGCTGTTCAGGCGACAGTTTTTTCAATTCTTTAAAAGATTTGAGGATTTCTTTTTTCATCCGGCATGAAACCTCGTCGTAATCCGTGTGTGCGCCGCCGACAGGTTCTTGGATTTCGCCGTCAACGATGTGCAGTTTCATCAAATCCTTCGCGGTAATTTTGAGCGCGTCTGCGGCCTCTTCGGCCTTTGATGCGTCGCGCCACAGGATTGATGCGCAGCCTTCCGGTGAAATTACCGTGTAATAAGCGTGTTCAAGCAGAAAAACCTTATCGGATACTGCAAGCCCTAAAGCGCCGCCCGAGCAGCCCTCACCGGTGATGATGGTGACAATCGGAACGTTAAGTTTGCCCATCTCGCGCAGGTTAACAGCGATTGCACCGCCTTGGTTGGTTTCTTCCGCGCTGATACCGGGGTATGCGCCGGGGGTGTCAACAAGCGTCACAATCGGGATGTTGAACTTGCTTGCGTGTTTCATCAAACGCAGCGCCTTGCGATAACCCTGAGGTTGGGGCATGCCAAAATTGTATTCCAAATTCTCTTTGGTTGATTTGCCCTTCATTGTGCCCATAATCATGACAGGCTGGCCGTCAATTGTTGCGATACCGCCGATGATGGCGCGATCGTCCATCCCCTCGCGGTCGCCGTGGAGCTCCATAAAATTATCCGTTATGCGCTGCACGTAATCCAAAAAATTCGGGCGCTCGGGATGGCGCGCGATTTGCAGTTTTTGTGCGGGCTGCAGGTTCGCATACAGGTCTTTTTTGTAATCTTGCGCCTGCTGTTCAAACGTTTCTATTTCTTTATTTAAATCCATGCCTGACTCCAAACTTATTTTTTTGAGTTCCTCAATCTTTGCTTGTATTTCCAGAATCGGCTTTTCAAATTCCAAAACTGCCATTATTTATGCACCTCTAATATTTGTGTTAATGTGTTGCGCAAATCACTTCTTGCGGAGACGATATCCACTTGACCATATTTTAGCAGATATTCAGCGGTTTGAAAATCCGCCGGTAGTTTCTGCCTGATTGTCTGTTCAATGACCCTGCGGCCTGCAAACCCGATGCGTGCGCCTTGTTCTGCTATGATGATATCGCCGAGCATCCCGAAACTTGCCGTAACGCCGCCAAATGTGGGTTCTGCAAGCAGGTTGATATACAACAATCCGGCCTCATCAAGTCTTGCAACAGCCAAGGATGTTTTTGCCATCTGCATCAAAGACAACGCGGACTCTTGCATACGCGCACCGCCCGATGATGTTATCGCCAGAACCGGAAGACGCAGCTCGATTGCTTTTTCAATTATGCGGGTGACTTTTTCGCCCACGACAGAGCCCATTGAGCCGCCCATGTAATCAAAATCCATTATAGCAGCGGCGATTTTATGCCCGTTAATCTTTCCGATACCTGTTACCACCGCATCGTTGAGCCCTGTTTTTTTGTGGGCTTTTTTTGTGCGCGATGCATAAGGTTCCGTGTCCGTGAACTTCAACGGGTCAGCGGGTTTTACCCCTTCAAAAAGTTCTTCAAACGACCCTGTATCAAACAGTTGGTCTATACGTTTTTTGGCGTTTATTCTGAAATGATAGCTGCATTGCGGGCAGACATAGAGGTTTTTGTCCATATCCTGTTTGAGCAGCTGCGCGCCGCAAAGCACACACTTTGTCCACAAATCGGGGTTGCCTTCTATCTCAAATTTTTCTTCCGCATCGCGGCGTTCTATCTGTGCTTGTTTTCGTTTCTCAAACCAGTCTTGAACTGACATATTTTATTTTTCCTTTAACTTTGCGGTTATCTAATTCGCTCACCTATTATACCCCAAAAATAAAAATTGCAAATTAGGCTACTTTTTCTTCTTGGATGGGGAGAACGTGGATGTTTGTATCCGCTTAACGCTGAACACATCAGGGATTGACTGGATACTGTTTATGACTTTTTTGAGCGTATCAACGTTATCAAGCTCAATCCCGAGCTCAACAATCCCGAGGTTGGCGCGGGACTTGACGTTTGCGTACTGGATATTAATTTTGTTATCGGCGACGGTTGATATAATATCTTTCAAAAGCCCGATTTTTTCAGCGGTTTCAATACGGATGGATGTTGTGTAAGTTTTATCTGTGTTTTTGCCGGCCCAGCTGATATCCATCATGCGCCCGGGCTCAACGTTTACAAGTGTTGTGCAGTCTATCCGGTGGACGCTGACGCCTTTTGAGCGGGTGACCACACCGACTATCGGCTCACCCGGAATCGGTGAGCAGCATTTGGCAATTGAGTACATCATCCCTTCCAGCCCCAGAATATCTTTTGTCCGGTCGCGTTTGTGCACGGCGTGCGTGATGGTTTCTTCAAACTTTGCTTCTTCCGGTTTTTTGAGCTTATTGACGACCTTGTTGACGGTTGTTTCGCCGTAACCCAGCGCGGCAAACAGGTCCTCAACGCTCACATAATTCATCTGGTGCGCGATTTTTTCAAGCTCACCGTTGCGCATATTTTCGTCAAACACTGATTTTGTAAGCTCTTGTTCAAGGTTGGATTTGCCGGCCTCAATATTTTCGTCGCGGTTGTTTTTCTTGAACCACTGCTTGATTTTTGATGCGGCCTGCTTTGTCATGACAAAATTCAGCCAATCCACGCGCGGTGCGGGATGTTTTGAGGTCAGGATTTCAACGATATCGCCGTTTTTGAGTTTGGTATCAAGCTGCGCGATACGCCCGTTAATCAGCGCTCCGACCGTGCGGTTGCCGACATCCGTGTGGATACGGTATGCAAAGTCAACAGGTGTGGCGTTCACCGGCAAATCAAACACGTCCCCGCCGGGGGTGAACGCAAAAACCTGATCGGAGAACAAATCCAGCTTGACCTGGTTGACGTATTCCTCGGCGTCGGCGACATCTTGCTCGTACTCAACGAGTTTTCGCATAAACGAGAATTTGTCCTCGGTTACTTTTTGCGAGCCTTTTTCTTTGTAGCACCAGTGCGCTGCGACCCCGTATTCCGCGATTTCGTGCATTTCGCCGGTACGGATTTGGACTTCCAGCGGTTTTGCGCGCGGCCCGATAACCGATGTGTGCAATGATTGGTACATGTTGCCCTTCGGCATCGCGATGTAGTCCTTGAACCGTCCCGGTATCGGCTTAAACGATGAGTGAATAAGCCCTAAAACCTCGTAGCATTCTTTTTCGTTGTCAACGATTATGCGCACCGCCGTTATGTCGTAAAGGTCGTGGAACGCGAGGTTCAGGCGTTTCATTTTGCTGTAAATACTGTAATAATGCTTTGCGCGGCCTGTTATGCGCGCGTTAATCCCGTTTTTTTGCACATCGTTTTGGATTTGGTCCATCAACAGCTGCACGGTAAGTTCCCGCTCCTGCTTGGTTTGCGACACAAGCTGGGCGATTTCAAAATATTTTTCAGGTTCAAGGTAGCGCAGCGAAAGGTCTTCAAGCTCGGCTTTGACCCGTCCGATACCCAGCCGGTTTGCGAGCGGGGCAAAGATATCAAGCGTTTCGCGCGCAATTTTCTGCTGTTTTTCCGTTGCCATAAAATTCAGTGTGCGCATGTTGTGCAGCCGGTCGGCAAGCTTTAAAAATACGATGCGGACATCGTTTGCCATCGCGATAAACAACCGCCGAAAATTCTCGGCCTGGCGCTCCTCGTTGGATTTGAATTGGAGTTTGCTCAATTTTGTCACGCCCTGCACAAGATTCATCACGTCTTCGCCAAAAAGTTCCTTGATTTCCTCGGGTTTTGTGTCGGTGTCCTCCAAAATATCGTGGAGCAGCGCGGCAATCAGCGTGTTGGTGTCAACTTTCAGATCGGCAAGAATTTTTGCGACTTCAATCGGGTGGACAATGTATGGCTCTTGCGACACGCGCAGCTGCCCCTCGTGCAGCCGCTTGGCAAACTCGTAGGCCTGCTCAATTTTTGCCGCATCCTCGCAATCGGATAATTTTTCTTTCAGTTCGTTGAACATAGACACATTATAACATATTATGTTACAATAAATCTATGGCGAATTATTTTAAGGGCTCGTATATCATAACGGTTATCGGTTTGGTTTGTGCGTGGTTCTGGGGTGAGCACGTTTTGCCCGGAAGCGGCCGTATGTGCGTGTTTATCGCGTTTGTGCTGGGCGTTTTGGAGGTCAGTCTGTCGTTTGAGAACGCGGTTATTAACGCAACAAAATTGGAGCACATGACAGAGATTTGGCGCAAGCGGTTTTTGACGTGGGGGATTGCGATAGCGGTTTTTGGGATGCGGTTTGTGTTCCCGCTCGCGATTGTGGCGATTTTTGCAGGTGTAAATATGGTGGATGTCGGCAAAATGGCACTGACGGATGTTGACAGGTACGCACATTATTTGGGTCAGGCGCACGTGCCGATAGCCGCGTTTGGCGGTATGTTCCTGTTGATGCTGTTTTTGAGCTATTTCTTTGATTGCGAAAAAGATGTGCACTGGATACGGCCGGTGGAGGTTCCGATGTCGCATTTGGATTGTATCCGCGGGATTGAGGTTATAATCTCGCTTTTGCTGCTGATTTTGGTGCAAAAGTACGCACCGGCGCCGATTTTGGTCTCCGGGATGGCGGGGATTATCACATATCTGGTGATTGACGGGCTTTCCAACTGGCTTGAAAAAATTGAGGACAAAGCCGTTTGTGATACGGTCAAAACCGGCGGATGTATAAGTTTTTTGTATTTGGAGCTGATTGACGCGTCGTTCTCGCTTGACGGGGTTTTGGGCGCGTTTGCGATTAGCAAGGATATTGTAATAATCGCGATTGGGCTTGCAATCGGGGCGATGTTTGTGCGGTCGCTGACGGTTATGCTTGTTGAAAAACGGACGCTGAAACGGTTTCGGTATCTGAAAACCGGTGCGCACTGGGCGATTGGGATGCTCGCTTTGATGCTGATAGTATCAACATTCTACCATGTGCCCGAGGTCGTCACGGGGCTCTCGGGGCTTGTGTTTATCGGTGCGTCGCTTGTTTCGTCCGTGCGTTATAACAAAAAACAATCAAATCTGCTTGCGTAGCAAATTTTTTTATCAGGCGGTTTTATAACGACATGAAAATAAGTTTTACAGGTTTATCGGACAAGAGTTTTGTTGAAAATAATACGGTTGGAAAAGGCCGGATTTGGCGGCGCGATAGCGGTGAAGGGGTTGACGTTTACATAACAAAAAGTCCTGCAAGCGCGTGCTGGGATATTTTTGATATTTACACGCCGGAGTATGTGACGATCAAGGGAATATTACTTTGCTGGATGGGTGCAAAGACAATGTGTTAAAAATTGAGGTGCTGCGAACAAATAACAACAGCGTAAAAGCCTCGCCATATAAGGGTATAGGGACACTGCTTGTTAAACATGCGGTTGAAGAAAGCATCAAAAAAGGCTTTGGCGGAAAACTTTCCGCCTACGCGATAAATCTTACCGAAAACCGGCAGGTGACACCAACGCTGTTCTACGAACAGCTGGGGTTTCAGTTTTTTAAAGAGGAGCTCAACAAGCTGATGAGGGCGTTTCGTTTAGGTTATGAGCAGGAATTGCCGGAGCAGCTGCGCGCCGGGGATATGTTTTTAAGCGAAGAGAACGCCAAAAAAACTTTTGGATTCGTGGTAAAATGGTAAGATGATTGTTTCGGAAATCGTTGAGGTTGAAAAAATAGAAGAAGTTGAGGCGCTAAATCCCGTGCGTTGGGCAATCATTGAGGTGCTGCCGGACAAACTCAAAATTCTAATAAGTAAATATAAAATGCCAGTGGTCGGGGTCGAACCGACACGGGGTTTAACCCCCACCGGATTTTGAGTCCGGCACGTCTACCAATTCCATCACACTGGCATGGGTTTTATTGTAGCACAAACATGATTACAAAATCATTTTTCTGTTTTAGCACAAATATTAACAATTTCATCGAGTTCTTTTGCCAGAATCCGCAGGCATTTTTTTACTCCCTTCGCGGGGGCTCTGTCAAAGTCCGCCATGATTATTTCAACAAGATTTTTTGTCAGTTGCAAACGCATTCTTAATTTTGTGTTCATAATGGCTATTGTATCGGATTATGATAACTATTAACAGGAATGTCATTCCAGCAAAGGGAAATGTTAAATTATAAAATAAAATATTCGCCCGGGCAATTTTATTTATCAATGATGACGTTAAAATGTCTGTATGAAGCGATTTTTGTTGATGTTGACGGTTTTATTCTGCGCGCAGGGCTGCCACGCTGCGATTGAAGGCGGCGTGAGCAAAACAGGTGAGGCCAACATTGTAATGGACGCCAACACAGGCGAGCCGGTCGGCGGGGCGCGGGTTTCACTGCCGAAAAAAGGGTTTTCCACAGTCACCGACGGCGCAGGCGGGTTTGAACTCGGTGCAGGTATTGACGGCCAGACGATTTTGTCGGTTGATAAAGACGGCTACCGCCCGTACTCAATGACCATTGACCAAAACTCGGCCTTAAAACCGGTCGTTGTCGGGATTGAAAAAAGCACCCCGATGGATATTGTCCTTGATACCGGACTTTTCCACCTGGGTGATGATGTTTTTAGCGACAACTCGGCGCACTCGGGTCAGTTTAGAACAAAATCCATCGGACCCTTCTACACAAAAACATTTAATATCACACCGGATGCGGTATCCAGACAAAACCATCTGGTTATCGGCTCAATTATCGGTGTGGACACGTTGATGTCGCGCAGTATGGGTCAAAACAGGACAAAGTTTTCGCACTCCGGACCGGTGGAGGTGTTTTTTAACGGCAGCAAAATCTCTGAAATCCACCTGAACGGCGACGGCCAGCGCGTCAAGCTCCCCGCAAGCCTTATCCGCCCGGGAAATATAAACGAGGTCACCGTCAAAACCGGCAGAAACCTTATGCAAACCGCATACGTTGACTACGACGACATTGAGATAATGAACCTGTCCGTGCAATCAGACTAAATAAAAACGAGCTTTTGAGGGCTCGTTAAAAAATTGTGTAAGGAAAAAGGAAAAGGAAAAATTTTACTATCCAAACGTTTTGAATGTGGACTCAACGTTTTTCTGAATAACTTTTGTGACCGCATCCATCTCGGTTTGAATCGCGTTTTGCTCGGTATCAAGCTGTTTGAGACGAAGTTCAAGGTTTCTGTCTTGCGCTTGAATGATTGCGATTTTCGCGTTGACTTCTTGAATTTGTTGATCGTACTGGAACTTGTCGTATTCGTACTGGTTCATCGCGTCGTCATAGCGCTGCTGGTCAGCAATCGTGTTGGTTGCAAGTGCGTATGTAACAGCGTCAGGCTGGTCAGCATTCAGCGTAATGTTGATGATACGGCCTGTTGCGTCTTGTTCAAGCCGGGCTTGAACGCCTTTGATTTCTTCGTTCTTTTGCTGCGAACCGACTTTGTATGCAGGGATGTGTGATTGTGATTGGCCTGTTGTTGCGTCGTAGATTGTGTTTTCGCTTGTGATAACGTCCAGGTTGTAGAACTGAGGCTCGTAAGCGCCTGTTGTGGAGTTTTGGACGTATCTGACAGCCCAGCCTTTTTCTGACGGTCCGTAAGCCGTATCAAGCTGCGCCATTTGCTGCCTTTCAACTTCCAGCAACGCTGCCAACTTCTCGGTTATGGTGCCGTCTGCATCAGACAGTGATGAGTAATACGGATCAGCAAGAACCTCGGCCGGTGTCGGGCTTGAGCCCAACAGTCTTAATTCGCTTGCACCTATCATGAAAGCACCGTCGGTGGTTGCTGTTGCCGCTGTTATTACATCGTTTTCATTAGCACCTGCTTGTGCCGCTGCAGTTCTTGCGTTTGCCAAAGCCAAGGCTGCCGCAATTTTGGTTTGGTTGTTTGCAGTCGTATCTTCCATTACTGCTGCGATTTCAGCTTCAATAGCTGCCAAAGTTGCTGCAATATCACCTGCCACCGCAGCCGCAGCTGTTGTGAACGTACCTGTTTTTGAGGTATCTTTGGTTATGATTGAAGGTGTTGCAGAAACAACCGCAAAGTCATCTTGCCACTGGCGAAGATAGCTGACGCTGTAAAGCCCGCCCGGCTGCGCGATAAGCGATGTGATAGTGTTTTTCAACGCGCCGTCTTCAAACGTGTAAACAGTTTTTGTATAATCGTCAATTGCCGGCGGTACAGGTACCTTCATGCCGAGCATTTGGTTATAATAGTTGGCCGTTTGGTTACCGAGCGCTGTACGCTGCTGGTTAATCTGCTGACCTTCATACTCTACGTTAGTCTTACGTGCTGTAAGCCCCAAAAATCTTGCTTGTGATGCTGCCATTCCCATAATTTTGTTCCTTTACCTTGTATTTTGTTCCCTTGTGCATGTGTTTACGGCACTTTCTGGTATAAACTTTAAGCATGGGCTGCAGTTTATTTACAATTTGTTACAATTAACTTTTACGCGGATAAATAGTGTTGCCCTGTTACGCGGCATTAGCAATAGGTTCGCCAAATTTATTAATCAAAATATCAACGACTTTTGGCATCTGGCAGACAAACGATGTGTATGCTCCGAGTGAGCACTGAGAACAATCCGAGCCGACCGAGTAGCATTCAACAGCTTGGAGCGTCCAGCTTGACGTAATTGAGTTTGAAATTGTGCTGTCCTGCTCGTGTCGCTTTTGCGACCCGACAGCACCTGCTACCGCGTTTGAGATAGTTTCTTTTTCCATATTCCCCTCCCTTTTTGTTTATTCTACGCCGGCATGGGCGCGCAGGGCATCATTCAAACGGATGATTTAACATGTAGGAAAGCACGCTTTCATTATACCTGTGCTCAATAGCGCTGAACGGGAAAACCGCACCGCCGAGCTCTTTTTCAATCTTTTTGGCAGCGCCGGCGCCTGCGTAATCTATTTTTGTTACAACCGTAATCACAGGCAAGTCCTGCATAACAATCCACTCGCGCATCTGATAATCGTTTTTTTGTACCGGGTGGCGCGCGTCAATAAACTGGATAAGCGATACGATCTGCTCACGCTGCGTTAAATATTCTTCAAGATTTTTTTGCCACCGGTTTTGCTCCTCCTTGGAAACTTTTGCATAACCGTACCCGGGCAAATCCGCGATAACAAACTTATCCGAGAAGTTGAAAAAGTTGATAAGCCGCGTTTTACCGGGTGTGTTGGAGGTTTTGGCAAGCTTTTTTTGGTTGGCCAGCGCGTTGATAAACGAGGATTTGCCCACATTTGAGCGCCCGACCAGCGCAAACTCCGGCAGCCCGTAATCAGGTGCCTGCGAGAGTTTTTCCGCGCTTACTAAAAATTTTGCCTGCAAATACTTCATTCTATGCCCTTTTTGTTAATTACGTCTTGCAGCATCTTGTAAAGCCGCTCGTTGTTTACGACGGTGATTTGGGTCTTGCCCTCATTTGTCTCAACATTGACGGATTTTTCCTGATACGCGGTTGTATTAATATTAACAAGCGAAAAAAGGCCTTTGGTCAGTACACTCAAAGGCTCTTTCCAAAACATTTCAAATGTGTCGCGGACATCAAACTTCATTTACTTAATTTATCTATTTTCTTCTGTATCGCGTTTTTGTCAGTCGCGTTCGGGCACAGTGCCAGATACTGGGTGTAGAACAATGCTGCGTTGCAGCGGTCCTTGATTTTCTCGTATGACTGAGCTTTGAGTTTTGCGATAGCCGGTGTGTTCTGGTAAAGGTCGGCAGCACGGCTTGCGTTATCAATTGCCGCATAGTAATTCTTTGACTCATAAGCGCTTTGTGCCATTAAGAAATATCTGGTCGCCTTGGATTCGCAAAGGTTGATGTATGCGATGCCGTTTTGGGCGATTTGGTTGTTCGTGTCGCGCATCAGCGCCTTGTTAAGCGCGTTTCGTGCCGCCGGGTATTGCTTTTCGTGGACAAGAATTTCCGCTAGATACAAATCGTCATCCAGACTGTTTGAAAAATTTATCGCATTCTCAAACGCGTAGGCAGCGTCAGCGTCACGGCCGAGCGCAAGATACGCCTCGCCCTTTGTAATGGCATCTATCAGGTTGTCACCTGCTGTTTGGATTATGTAGTTGAGGCTCTCTTTTGACGGTGCGCTCTGGCGGGTAAGGCTTGCCAGTTTAATCTTTGCAAGGTGCAGTTTAAGGTTATCAGGTGATTTTTCTATCGCCTTGTTGACATAATCGTACGCGAGGTAGAGCTCTTTTTGGTCAGAGAGAGCTTTTGAGCGCGACATTTCGTAGTATGTGTCGGCAAGCCCTGATATCGCCTGATTGCTATACTCTTTGTCGTCAATCAACTGCGCATAATATTTTATGGCTTGATCGTATTTTTTTGTGCGGTAGGACATGTCAGCGACTTTTAGCTTGCCCTCTTGGTATTGCGGGCGCACGGCAAGCGCGGTTTTAAGCTGCTCTATCGCAAATTCTTCGTCCTCACGGTTCTCATAGACGCCGGCAAGGTTCATGTAAGGTTGTGAGTTTTCGGGTTTAACCTGAACGGCTTTTTTGAACGAGTTTATTGCGGCGGCCTCGTTGCCTTGTTTAAGGTAGAGTTCGCCTTGCAAGTTTAACGAGCCCGATGAGTTTGGCACAATGTAGAGCGAGTGGTTAAGCCAGGTCAGCGCCTCAGAGTAGTTGCCGCGGCGGGTTTCAACCTGTGCCATGTGATACATTGCGGATGGGTTGCGTGAGTTGTATTTCATTGAGGTCTTGAAGTTCTCCTCTGCTGCGGCGAGGTTGTTGTCGGCAAGGTTTATTGCGCCGATGTTATCAAGAACGGTCGCGTAATCAGGTTTGATTTTCAGCGCGGCTTGGAAAAGTTCCTCGGCGTCTTCCACGTTGCCAAGGCGCAGGGATGCGACACCCATTGCGTTGTAGGCTGCGTAGTAGTTGTTATCAAGCTCAATTGCGTTGACAAACTCTTTTATCGCCGAGTTAATCAGGTTTTGCGAATCCTTTATATATTTTGCATCGGATGACGTCAGGCGATTAAGGTGGATAACGCCTTGCGCGTAGTGCAGGTTGGCGTTGTCGGGATATTTTTTCATCAGGGAGTCAATTTGAGCCTGCGCGGCGGTGAGCTTGTATTGTTTTGCGAGCGAAACGGCCTTGAGCGAGAGGGCTTCCGGATCATTCGGGTTTTTTGAGAGAATTTCTTTCAGCTGCTTGTCGGCTTCCGGAAAGTTGTTGTATTCAAGCAGTGTGGCAAGCTGCGGGTATTTGACCTCGGGGGTCAGGTTGGTTTGTGCGATGTTGATTGTGTTGGATTTTTCCACCTGCGCTTGCAGGTCAGATGTGTCGGCCGCCTGTGCGGTCGCAAAAACCGGTAATACGCACGCCAGAATCAAAGCTCTTTTCACAAGCTTCGCTTCGCTCGCTTGTGATGCTCTCGCTCGCAAATTTGTATGCAAGCCTCCAAATTTGTCTCGCTCATTTATCATAAATTCTCCTGATTAAATTTATACGGTAATATTGTATAATATTTTTCGCGAAAAGACAACAATGTAAAGAAATGGCAAATTAATTCCCCCGCGCAGAATATATTTTGTACGACACCATTTACTTCGCCCAATTTTCAACAATTTTTAACGCGGCGCGTGTGAATGCAAGCGCGCGCTCGGGGATATCTTTTGTGATAACGCTGCCGGCGCCGATGTTTGCACCGTCTTTTATTTCCACAGGCGCTACAAGCACCGAGTTTGAGCCGATTTTTACGTTGCTGCCGACAGTTGTCTTGCTTTTTTCTTTTGTCAGTGCGTTGTAATTGGCGGTAATCGTTCCGGCGCCTACATTCACGCCCGAGCCAACATCGCTGTCGCCGATGTAGCTTAAATGGCTGACGTTTGTGTTCTTGTCAATTTTTGAGTTCTTAACCTCAACAAAATTACCTATCTTGACGTTGTCTGCTATCTGTACGTTGCCGCGAAGATGCGCAAACGGCCCGATTTTGCAGTTTTTGCCGATAGTGTTGCGGCCGGTTATATAAGTTGACGGATAAACAATAGTGTCCTCGTCAATTGATGTATCCTCGCTAATCCAGGTGGTTTTCGGGTCAACAATTGTGACGCCCTCGTCCATGAGTCGTGCGAGCTTGCGATTGTTGAGCATAGCGGCTGCCTGCGCAAGCTGCCCCCGCGAGTTGATGCCGAAAATCTCATCGTTGTTTTCAAGCGTATAAATAACGGCGGTCTTGGCCTGCTGCACAATGTCTGTCAGATAAAACTCGCCCTGTGCATTGTTTGATGTGAGATTGGCGAACGCATCCTTGAATTTTTGCCAGTTGAACAGATAAACCCCCGCGTTAACCTCTTTTATTGCCTTTTGCTTGGGTGTTGCGTCTTTTTCTTCAACAATACCTTTGAGCGTGTTGCCTTCAAGCACCATCCGTCCGTAACCTGTCGGGTCGTCCAGAATTGCGCTCATAACCGTCAAATCAGTGTGGTTTTCGGTGTGAATCAGGATGAACTTTTTAAGCGTTTCGGCTGTGATTAAAGGCGTGTCGCCGCACAAAACCAGAACCAGCCCGTCGTAGTCTTCAAGGTATGGGATAACTTTTGAAACCGCGTCACCTGTGCCCAGCTGCGGGTATTGGTAGACGGCTTTTGTTTTAGGGCGCGCATCGGCGTATCGCTCGACAAGTTCGGCCTGGTGGCCGACAACAACGAACGTCTCGCTCACAAGCGGCTCAACATTATCCAGCACATAACCCAGCAGCGGTTTGCCAAGAATCTCGTGCAGAACCTTCGGGGTTGCGGATTTCATCCGTGTGCCTTTGCCTGCCGCCAAAACTATCGCTTTAATATCCATAACGGAATTATAACACAAATTTATGTCATGGCAGCCCGATTTCATTTACCCCCACAAAAAAAGCGGCTCTTGCGAACCGCTTTGAATTCTTATTGGCTTTTGGATTAGCTTCCGCCGCCACCGCCGTAGGTGAAGTCTTTTTTGATGTTGTTGCCAAGCAGTTTTGTCCAGCTTTGCTCAAATGTTGTCACCTGATTCAGCTTGGTTTCAAGGTTATTTTTTTGAAGTTCAAGCTGCATCTCCCAGGCGTTGAGCTTTGCCATCTCAAACTCGTGGCCCATTTCAAGCTCTTCCATAACAATCTCGTACTGGTCAGGGTTGCCGGCCATATAGTATTGGTAGTAGCAGTTTTGCTGTCTGGTGTTGAACTTTGACTGTGCGTCAGCGTTCTGTTTTGTTGCAGAAAGCATGTTCATCATAATGGTGCCAAGCTGGTTGTTAATCATAGATTTTTGCTTGGTGTACATTAAAAGTGTTTCGTGAATGTTAGAAATTGCCATTTGCTCATCCTCTTGTTGTTACTCTCTTACTTGTATAAAAAAAATCGGCGACCCATGATTTCAGCATGTATATTTTTATTTACATTTGTTTACAAATAAATATAAAGTTGTTGACAGATACAAATTTTGTGAGAAGATAAGAAGGTAAACATTTAAAGTGTAGTAGAAACACTAATTCAACTGCACTAACCCCAAGAATTCATTAACCCCAACATATAAACTCCTAAATAAACACTAAAAAGACCAATTAGGATGCAGAAAACGACCCGCTCCCCAAAAGAGCGGTTTTCTTTTGGGCCTGAGGCCCTTCTGACAGCTAAAAGTGGTCTGCCGGCATAATTGTGCGTCGCAACGACCGCATGATATAATATATGCATGCAAGAGCTTATAAAATATTTTCAATCGCTCGGGATTCAGGTCAATTTGCACACAAAAGCGCGCGGCCATCACGGGTTTTACGTTAAGAACCGGATTGACGTGTCGCGCAGTACGCCGCCCGGGCGCGTTGTACCAACGCTTTTGCACGAGTTTGCGCATTATATCCACCACAAGCTTGAACCCGGCATGGACAAGACAGGCGGGACTTTTGAGGCGATTTTCTGGGAAAACGATACGCGTTTTGAACAAGAGCTTTTGCAGGTGACACATTTTGTTGACAAAAACTCGCTTTGTGAGCGGCTTTTGGAGCAAAGGAACAGATTTAAGGAAAGAATTAAGTCGCAGGAAAAGATTATCAAGGCTGATTTTCCGCAGTTTCAGCGGTCAAAAACGTTCAGGGAGTTTGAGCGTTATATCCGCGGCTCAAAGTCAAAATATTTGTTAAAATACGATCTGGTGCGCGTTGTCAGCGGGTTTTGGAACCGGCGTGTTGAGGTGTTCAACATCTCGGATATTGAAAAGGATTTTCCTGATATGCCGGCAGCGTTTGCGGCGTATTTCAGGCTGCGGTCGGCGCAGCGCAGGCAATCACGGGTGAGCGCGCGCATCAACCGGCTGCAAAAGTATTACAAAAAGCCCTCTGAACTGTTTGCGCGGCTGGTTGAGGGGCTGTATATCGACCGGCAGCGCACGTGTGAGCTTGCACCGTACACAACGCAGCGATTTTTTGGGCTGCTCGACAAGGGTTACTACGGCGAGCTGGCAACGGTTGTTAATTCATGTAAGATTTAGTGCGTATAAATTTCAATTCATATCCCAATATTAAACCAATTAACTTTGCTTCTTCATATTTCAGAGTTTTTCGCGCAAGTTTTTGGGATATGTTTGATTGAGAGTAGTGTTTGCCGGTCAATTTGGACAGTTCCTGCGCAATAGACGTAATGGTTGTGTCGTTTTCAAGTAACAGTGTTTTTATTTCTTTTCTTATGTTCATGTTTTATATCTTGACATATTTATTATTGTTTTGTAAAATCTATTATTATGAAGGAATAGTTATTAGTATAAAGAAGCTTAAAATGCAAGAAAAATTAACAGAAGAAGAAAGTATCGTCCTAATCCTGCTCGGTCAGGGCGAAACAGACAAAAGAATCTGCTGCGACCGCGCGATTACAAACTGCCAGCTGCGTCAAATCAGAAAAAGCATCCGCGCCAAACTCGGCGCGCGAAACGACGCCAATGCCGTGTTTTGGGCGTATAATAAAGGGATTTGGAAGTTTTAACTACGGCCGTAAATATCTTCGTAGCGGATAATATCGTCCTCGCTTAAAATATCGCCTTTTTGAACCTCAATGATTTCAATATCTTCTTTGTACGGGTTTTGCAGCGAATGGACGGCCTTGACAGGTATATCAATGCTCTTGCCGGCCTCTAACGTGTGTTCTTTGCCGTCGAGCAGCACTTTTGCCATGCCGGAAAGCACCACCCAGTGCTCGCTGCGGTGTTCGTGCGATTGCACAGACAGCTTGTGGCCGGGGTTTACGTGGATGGTTTTGGTTAAAAACCCTTTACCCTGCGTCATAACCGTGTACCAGCCCCACGGGCGGTGGACGGTTTTGTGCACAAGGTGCGCATCGTTGTTTTGCGCGCGCAGCGTTTCGTAAACCTGCTTGACATCTTGCGAGCGGTCTTTTTTGCACGCTAGGATTGCGTCTTCCGTCTCGACAATGATTGTATCTTCCAGCCCGATTGCCGCGACAAGCTTGGATGACGAGTAAACAAGCGAGTTTTTGGAACCCTCATTCAAAACCGTTCCCGAAAAAACGTTGCCGTCAGCGTCTTTTTCGCCGGTGTCGTAGATTGACTGCCACGAACCAAGGTCGTTCCAGTCGGATTCAAGCGGTATAAGCTTGATTTTGCCCGATTTTTCCATAATCGCGTAATCAATTGAGATGCTCGGCATTTTTTCAAACTCAACGTATGGGATGCCGTCTGTGAAGTCTATTTTATCGGCAATTTTAGCGATTTCAGGCGCAAGACGGGCGGTTTCGGCGAGCAATGTGGAGGCCTTGAACATAAATATGCCGGCGTTCCAGTAATAAGTGCCCGCATCAAGATATTTTTGCGCGGTCCTTGCGTCGGGTTTTTCAACAAATTGCATATTCTCTGCGTTGATGTAGCCGTAGCCGGTCTCCGGGTAATTCGGTTTGACGCCGAAGGTGACGATATAGCCTTCTTTCGCGAGTTTTTCGCCTTTTTCAACCGTGGCGCGGAATTTGTCAATATTTTTTATCAGGTGATCAGAGGGCACAACCAAAATAACAGGGTCCTCGCCTGATTTTTGCGCAATGAATTTTGCCGCAAGCACTATGGCCGGTGCGGTATTTTTTGAGACGGGCTCAGACAAAACGGTCGTGCTGCCAAGCTGCAGCTTGACGTTTGGTGCGTGCTTTATGTTAGTGATGCTGACAATATTTTCCGGCGTGATGAAAACTGCAAGCCGGTCAAACGTTGATTGCAAAAGGCTTCTGTCCGAATTCAGATTCAAAAGCTGTTTTGGGTACAACTCCCTTGAAAGCGGCCACAGCCTGCTTCCCGAGCCCCCTGCAAGAATTAGTCCGTAAATACTCATGGTACAATTATAACATGAACATGTTCTATAATATTTTGGGAGTATTTTTGGGCGGCGGTGCGGGCTGCGTGCTGCGGTATCTGGCCGGCGCAGGCGCGGTGAACGTGCTTTTTGTCAACATTCTCGGCGGGTTTTTGATGGGGATTTTTTATGTAAAATCTTGTTTCAACCCTGCGTTAAAATGCGCGTTGATGGCGGGATTTTGCGGCGGATTGACGACGTTTAGCGCGTTTTCGCTGCACATGTTCAAGATGGCGGATGCCGCGCAATACGTTCAGGCGGCGGTTTACGCGATTGTAAGTATTGTTGTGTGTTTGGCCGCGGTCGCGGCGGGGGGTTATCTTGCAAAAAATATGTTTTAACACGGCGGGCATGCCCCGCAGAACCAAAGGGAGTTACCCCGAGGCGTTTGAGATTTTAAAAGAGATGAATCTTGACGGTATGGAGCTGGAATTTGTGCACGGGGTGCGAATAAGCGATACCACGCGCGCGCTGGTGAAAAAACTGGCCGCAGAGCAGGATTTGGTCTTGACCGCGCACGCACCGTATTACATCAATTTGAACGCGCGAGAGCAGGAAAAAATTGACGCGAGTGTGCGCTATATCACGGAAACCGCTCAGGCCGGCGTGGATGTCGGCGCGTACAGCATAACTTATCACGCGGCGTTTTATCTCGGGCAGGACAAGGACGAGGTTTTCAAAAAAGTTTGCGCTCAGGTTGAAAAAATTATGGCGGCACCTGCCTGCGGCGCAATATGGGTTCGGCCGGAAACCACGGGCAAAGTGACGCAGTGGGGTGATTTGGACGAGATTGTCCGGTTGTCAAAAGAGTTTGACAGATGCCTGCCGTGTGTGGATTTTGCGCATTTGCACGCGCGCACAAACGGCGGAATGAACGATTATGACGCGTTTGCAGCCATTTTGCAAAAGATGGGTGACGAGTTGGGTGCCTATGCGCTGGAAAACTTTCACGGGCATGTTGCGGGGATTGCGTACAGCGAAAAAGGGGAGAAAAACCATTTGAATTTCGCGGAGGCGGATTTGAATTATAAAGATTTGCTGCGCGCGATGAAGGATTTTGGGGTGAAGGGTGTTTTGACCTGCGAGAGCCCGGATATTGAAGACGATGCGCGGGTTTTGAAAGATTTTTATGAACAGCTTGGTTGAACTGTCGTGGGAAACAGGCGAAAACCCGATTGTGTACGTGCGTTCGTGCGCAAAACCGTTGCAGGCGAGCTTGATTGAGGACTACGGGTTGGATTTTTCTGATGAAGAAATTGCGCTGTGCTGTGCGTCGCACATGGGTGAAAAGGTGCATAGGGAGCTTGCGGCGCGGTTTTTGGCGCGGCTGGGGTTGGATAAATCACTGCTGCTTGTGCCGTTTGAACACAATTGTGTGGGCAAACACATTATGATGCTTGAATTATGCCGGGTGAACGGGTGGGAATTGGGCGGTTACGGGGAGTTTGAGCATCCGGTGCAGATTGCGGTTAAAAACAAGGTGTGCAGGTTGTGCGGGTGCGCGGATTTGCCGGTGGTAAAGGACGGGTGCGGGGTACCGACATTTGAGATGACGCTGCAGGATTTGATGAGAGGGTTTTTGAATGTGCCGGGCAGGATTTTGGATGCGATGCGGGAGTTTCCGTATATTATCGGCGGCGCGGGCAAACTTGATACAAAAATTATGTCATTGCCTGCGGGTTTGGTTGCAAAAAACGGTGCGGGCGGGTTGTGTGTGGTGGCAAACCCGTCGGTAGGGCGCGCGTTTGCGGTGAAAATTGCCGATGAAAACCCGCATACTCGCGAGGTTGTTGCGATGGAGATGATAAAAGATTTGGGCTGGTTGTAACAAATTGTAAACACATGAATACATGTTGAAATAGCGGCTTTTCCCATGTTTTTATATCTTTAAGAAAGAGAGTAATTTAAATGGGCTTGTACAACAGACCATACAATGCGCAGAGCAACAATAT
>QMCD01000554.1_pt1 | contig 30482 bp, 22 predicted proteins | sample 1821841 | NCBI WGS metagenome assembly QMCD01 (sample SAMN01991225, study PRJNA193472) | Termite gut metagenome, whole genome shotgun sequencing project. | isolation source: worker | host: Macrotermes natalensis | reverse complement strand
TTCCGCTCAGGCTCGTCTGGATCGTATTGCCGCTTGTTCTGCTGATGTGGCTCTACATGCGTGTGGGTGCCTGGTCGGTGCTGTGGTATATTTTTATAATCTGGATGAACGACATAGGGGCCTACCTCGTGGGGGTGACGCTCGGACGGCGCAGGGGTTTCGACCGCAAACTGTGCCCGAAGGTGTCGCCGCTGAAGACCTGGACGGGGTTCTTCGGGGGAATGGCGGTCGGCGTGGGCACGGGTGTGCTGGCGGCCGTCGTGATGGGTTGGAACGTGTGGTTCTGGGCCGGACTGGCGGTGGTCGCGGTGATCACCGGTGTGGCTGGCGACCTTGTGGAGTCGATGTTTAAACGTGCCGCCGGGGTGAAGGACTCCGGCGTGCTGATACCCGGGCACGGCGGAATGCTCGACCGCTTCGACGCGCTGCTCTTCTCCGCGCCGTTCGTTTTTATATATTTTCTTGCTTTTGCCTGACAGGAATAGAGCGAAAACAAACGGGAGGCGGCCTATGATGACCGCCTCCCGTTTGTTTCGCACTTATGGAACTTACCACCAAACGATATAGATCGCGGCGAGCAGCAGAATGATGACGGCGGCGCCGATCTTGAACCCGGTCGTAGTCTTGAACAGCCCTTTGGGGTACGTCACCTTCATCTGGTCTACCGGCTTCTTTTCCACCATGGCGAATATCCAGATAAGGCCCATGCAAAGCAGGAACGTATAGCCCATCCTGTCGAGGAAAGGCACCGCGGGCAGCAGGAACTTGAAGGCTGCCGAGAAGACGAAAGTGCCCAGTGCCGCCGCGAGGGCCCCGTTGGATGTCGCTTTCTTATAGAAGAAGCCCGCGACGAATATAGCCAATGCGCCCGGGCTTACGAATCCCGTGTATTCCTGAATATACTGGAATGCCTGATTGAGGTTGGACAGCACCGGCGCGATGGCACACGCCACCAAAAGCGCGACCACGCTCGTAATACGCCCCACCTTTACCATCCCCTGTTCCGAAATATTTTTCCTGACGAACGACCGGTAAATATCCATCGTGAAGATCGACGATATGGAGTTGATCATCGAGGCCAGCGAACTTACGATAGCCGCCACCAATGCCGCGAATGCCAGACCACGCAGCCCGCTGGGGATGAGGGCCAGCAGGGTGGGGTAGGCCTCATCCGGCGGGTTGATGCCATCCAGGCGTCCTTCGGATACCAAAACGTAGGCGACGATCCCCGGTACGACCACTATAAGCGGAAGCAGAAGTTTCAGAAAACCGGCGAAGACAAGCCCCTTCTGCGCCTGATCCACCGATTTGGAGGCGAGCGCACGCTGTATGATATATTGGTTGCAGCCCCAGTAATAAAGGTTGGCAATCCATAGGCCGCCCAGCAGGACGCCCAGTCCGGGCAACTCGTTGTAATTGGGATCGCCCTTGGGCAGTATCATCTTGAATTTTTCGGGAGCTTTGACCATCAGGTCTTTCGCGCCCTGAAGAACGTCGCCGTAACCCAGCAGGTCGAGGGCAATATACGTCGTCACCAATCCGCCGCCGATCAGGAAAACCACCTGTATGACGTCGGTCCATGCTACCGCCTTCAGGCCCCCGTATATCGAATACAAGGCGGCGAACGCGGCCAGCCCGATCAGCCCCCATGTCATATCGACCATGGCCAGCGCACCCAGATAGAGTATCGAGGTGAGGTTGACGAATACGAACACCACGAGCCAGAAGACGGCCATCACGGTCTTCACCCGCCGGTCGAAACGCTGTTCGAGGAACTGGGGCATGGTGTAGATCCCACGGTGGAGGTATATCGGCAGGAAGAACGCCGCCACGATCACCAGCGTCAGCGCCGCCATAAACTCGTACGAGGCGATCCCCATGCCTATCACAAAGCCCGACCCGGACATTCCGATAAACTGTTCGGCGCTGATGTTGGCGGCGATCAGCGACGCGCCCACGGCCCACCAGGGCAAAGCCTTACCCGCAAGGAAATAAGCTTTCGAGTCTTTTTTAACGCCCTTCTTCTCACGCGAGGCCCAAAGGCCCACTCCGACCACCATAAGGCAGTAGAGGGTAAAAACGATGATGTCGACAGTTTCAAATCTCATAAGCGTTTATTGTAAGTTGGTTATAATAATGCAAAAGCTTTTAGTCCGCCGCAAGTTAATTATTTTTTCGGATATTGCCCGATCTTCGTTGTCGGCAAATATTATCGTTGTGTTAAATAGTCGATAAAATCCCGCTTAATAGTTGGCTTGATAAAAAAAATGCTTATTTTTGCTCGGTTGGTGAGTAAAAGTTTATTAACTTAGCGCGTCGATATTTACGCAATGTTCTTTAAGGGAAACTTGATCTGAAAAAATAAAAACAAACTAATTAACTAAAAATCTACCATGAAAAAACTTTTCTTGATCTTAGCAGTAGTGGGCTTGTTCAGTTTCTCTGCTGTTAATGCTTTTGCCCAGGATCCCGGTAACGAGGAAATGACAACGATGACCGCGGAAGAATCCCAGATGGAGAACGAACCGTTGCACCAGCAGCTTAAGACGAAATTCATCGAGGGCGGCGTAGGTTGGATGACCCCGATCCTGTTGTGTCTTATCATCGGTCTTGCGGTCGCTATCGAACGCGTGATCTATCTGAACATGGCAACGACCAATACGACCAAACTCGCACAGGAAGTCGAAGACGCGCTGAACCACGGTGGCATCGAGGCGGCCAAAGAAGTTTGCCGCAACACGCGCGGCCCGGTCGCAAGTATCTATTATCAGGGCCTTTCCCGCTATAACGAAGGTATGGACGTGGTCGAGAAGACCGTCGTGTCTTACGGTTCGGTACAGATGGGCCAGATGGAGAGCGGTTTGACGTGGATCAGCCTCTTTATCGCGGTTTCGCCCATGTTGGGTTTCATGGGTACCGTAGTAGGTATGGTCGACGCATTCGACTCGATCGAGGCACAGGGCGACATCAGCCCGACCCTTGTTGCGCACGGTATCAAGATCGCCCTTCTTACGACTCTCGGAGGTCTTATCGCCGCTGTGATCCTTCAGCTGTTCTACAACTATATCGTTGCCAAGATCGACAGCCTTGTGATCCGCATGGAAGACAGCTCGATCACACTTGTGGACATCCTGACCGCATACAGCAAAAAATAACAGGCTACACCTATGAAAAAAATCACATCAATAATACTGTACGTACTGTTGGGTCTCGGCATTTTGTCGGTTCTCCCCGCGTTCATCTACGGTGATAACGGGGTCGACTATATGCTGTACTACACGTACGCACTGCTCGGCATAGCGGTACTGGCCACAGTGGTGATGTCCATCATCAACATAGGCAAGAGCTCCGGCGGAGGAAAGACCGCGTTGATCGGCCTGGCGGCCGTGGTCGTGGTATTGGCCATTTCGTACTTCCTCGCCAGCGGCGATCCTATTCTGATCTCGGGCGGCAAGGATATATATGACAGCAAATTCGGCCTTATCGCCACCGACATGGGCCTCTACACAACTTATATCGCACTCGGCGTGGCCATCTTCGTCGCACTGTACGGCGCTGTAAGGAACAGCTTAAAGTAAGAGAATGGTACATAACCATAATTGATATGGCAATTAACAAGAGAAAATTACAGGAAGTCAACGCGGGATCGATGGCCGACATCTCTTTCCTTCTGCTGATCTTCTTCCTTGTTGCCACGACGATGAACACAGACGTGGGTATCGCACGTGTCCTGCCGCAATGGGCTGATGAACAAGAGCCGTCGAAGGTTAAGGAACGTAACGTACTCAAGGTTTTCGTCAGCATGAGGAACGAACTTATGGTCAACTCGGAAAGGATAGATTTGTCAAACCTTAAAGACCGCGTTAAAACTTTCGTATTGAACGAGGCCAACGATCCGAATATGCCCGAATTCGAACTCGCAGAATTCGATTTCATCGGCCCCTATCCGAAGAGTTTGGGTATCGTTTCCCTTCTCAACGACCGCGGGACCAGCTATGGGACGTACATACGTGTGCAGAACGAGTTGGTTAAGGCGTTCAACGAGATCAGGGAGGAAGTTGCGATGCGGTATTTCCGAAAGGGGTACGCCGACCTGGGAGAAGAACAGCAGAAAGCTATTCAGGCTGCAGTTCCGATCTCAATATCGGAGGCCGAAGAACGAGACGTAGCAGGAGGAAATTAATATGGCAGTAATGAAGAAAAAAGGGGGCAAAGAAACCCCCGCAATATCGACGGCATCTCTGCCCGACGTTATTTTCATGCTTATCTTCTTCTTCATGATCTCGACAAGCATGAGGGAAGTGGACCTGATGGTCAAGTACAAGCTGCCCGTAGCTTCCGAAGCGCAGAAACTGGAAAAGAAATCGTTTATAAGCTATATTCAGGTGGGGCCGCCTACTGATGAGAGGAAATATGGCACCACACCGCGCATTCAGCTTAACAACAGTTTCAAGACGCCTCAGGATATAGGGGAGTTCGTGGCCTCGGAACGTGACAAACTCGACGAGATCAAACGCAATTATATAAGTATCTCACTTAAGGCCGACCAGAATGTCCACATGGGTATCGTTTCGGATATTAAGCAGGAGCTTAGGCGTGCGAATGCGCTCAAGATAGTCTACGCATCCGAGAAATACGCCCGGGATTAACTTTACCGGCAAACTCTGAGAGCGGGGAGGGGAAGCTCTGAAAAACGTGCGGGCCTTCATCGAAGGCCCGCACGTTTTTTTTAACTTTGGTCCGGGATAAGAAAATCGGCAAATCTCTCATCGCTGCGCTCGCTCGGGATAATTCAGGTCTGCGGAAGGTGAGCGCGGGGTGTGTGTGTCGGCACATGCGGCCCGCAGCCCCCGGGATGCGAACCGACACCAAGCTTCAGCCATGCGAGCAAGCTCGCATGGCTGAGGCTTGGCTCCACGCTTCGAGATAATGTGAGTTCGGAATTTTATCCCGAACTCACGTTAATAATAAAATCTTCATTTTTTTCTTGCCGTCAACCATCATCAAACGCAAATGGCCGGAATTATCCGGCCATTTGCGTTTATTGACGAGCGTTCGTTTAGAGGCGTACGCGGTTGTCTTCGATATTACTTCCTTCGTTAAGGGAGATCAAGATAAGCTGGTTGATCAGATATTGTCCTATCGATTCGAGCCTGAGCCTTTCGTCTACCTCGGAGATCTCTTCCGTCTTCTCGATTCCCGTAACTTCGAACAGATAAACACCCTGCGAGCCGCTTACCGGAGCCGAAAGCGTCCCTGTCTGTTCAGCGCCGCAGATCGCACCCACGAGCCTGGGTTCGAACCCGAGCCCGGGGATCACAAACGCGGAGAATTTAAGCCCCTCGACATCGTGTACCTCGAGGCTCTGGGCTTGCGCCACCGCGTCGAGCGACGTGCCGGTCATCTGCTGTGCGAGCATGTCGGCTTTCTTGCGCTGGCGGAGCAGGGCACGTATTTCCGAGGAAACGTCGCCTACCGGGGCCACGCCCTTTTCGACGACATCCCTGAGTACCGGCACCAATACATAACTGTTGTTAAATTCTTCGGGTTCCTTTACCGCGCCCACTTTGCTGTCGAACGCCCAGCGCACCAATGTACGTGAATTCTCGACGCCGTTCACATTGCGGTCGGTAATGCCTATGGTCGCGGTACGTTTTGGCAGGGCCATTTCGGTGACCGCCTTCTGGTAATCGTCATACGACCCTTTCGCCTTTTCGTAGAACTCGCGTGCCTGGGTCATAACGTTCATTTTCGTGGTGCTGCTCGGGCGTACCGTATACTTCACCGTTGCGATCTTGACCTTCGATACGGGCGCGGCCTTATGGGTTACGTTAAGCAGGAATATCGCACTGGCCTCTTCCACTTTCACTATCTGGCCCTCCCTCGCGCTGATCAGTGCATCGGTCATTTTCGGGTAGTTCTGCGAGAAAAGCAGGGGGTCTACCGTGCCGATTTCGCCACCCATGTCTGCTGTGTTTGTATCCTGCGAATGTGCGCGTGCCAGATCGGCGAAGTTGCGGCTGTTGGCCACACCGAGAAGGCTGTCCGCGAGGTTATTGTCGAACGGGGATACAGCTATGATGCTGAAGGTTACCGAATCCGGGATCATGCGGGTTTCGGCCAAGCGTGCCATCGTGAAAGTTTCGCCGTTGAGCACCGGGCCGTAGAATGCTCCCGGGTTGTCGAGAAGCGCTGCCGCGATGGAGGTTTCGACAGCCGATTCACGCACGAAAACGGGCGGCGTCCTGTCGTCGGGCGAGTTGAGAGTTACGAAAGTGGCCGGATTCTCGGCGGCGGCAAATTCTGCCGCGAGTTCGTCCGCGCGCTTGCTGCCGGCTTCCATATCTTCGGCCGAGGGTACGATGTCGAACGAGACATACTCTATCCCGCGCGAAGCCTCCCTCTGGAACTTCGTCTGGTGTCCTTTATAGTAATCCCTGATCTCGGCGTCCGAAACCGTTACCGTCGAATCGGCGATCGAACTGTAGGGCTTGAAGATCACGCGGGCATCGTATGCGTTGTTGTCCGCATTCAGTCCGGCCTGCACTTCCAGATCGTTGACCATCATGCCGTTGGCTGCGAGTGCGATAAATTTCGACATGCGTCTTTCGTCGTTCATCTGCTTCTGGATATGGGCCCATTGCGCGCGCATGGCGGGGTTCTGCCCGGCTTCGCGGACATAGGCACGCATAAATTCCGGATCGAACACTCCCGTTTGGGGATTGCGGAAAGAGTTCATGATAACCGGCGAAATGTATACCCCGCTGCTCATATCTATCTGTTCCTGCTCCGAATTGCCAAGTCCGAGAAGTTCCAATCCGGGCAGGTAGGAGTGCTGCATTATCAGTTCCCCCCACGCATTGTCGGACGCCTGATCGCCATCGTCCTGGCCGCCCGCCATCTTGATGAGGGCGTCCTGGTTCTGGACCTCACGCATGTAATCGTTATACTTGACCTTCACGCCGTTGATCTTGCCCACGACAGGATTTTGGTTGCCCTGGCACGAGGTGAGGTCGCTGAGGATAAACGCCAACAAGGCTATCAGGATAACTCCGGTCAGGAACCATCCCCCCTTGGTGCGTAATGTGTTCAAACTTGCCATATTGCTCTATCTATTTTAGTATTATTCACGATCTTTCCCCATGCTCCGGGGCACACTCTCTAAAAACGGTCAAAGATAGTAAATTTATCTTCTTTTACCACCTTATTTCATAAAAAAGAGGGATAAATTGATGGTTGGTGACAGATGCGGATAACAACCCCTGAATATTATCACGAACGCCTGCGGGAACCGACGGCAAGCCGTTACTCCGAAATTTTAATCCTCACCAGGTCCAGTCGTGAACTGTTGACCCTTAGCGCTTTGATCTCTTTGTCGTCGATAGTGATCTCGTCCCCCTGTGCCGGGATTCCCTCGTGGTAGAAGATAATGTATCCGGCGAGGGTGTCGTATTCCTCGGATTCGGGGATTCCGAGACCGTATTTTTCGTTGAGATATTCGACTTCGAGGCGCCCGGACAATATATATACACCATCGCCCTTGACTGTTTCGACCAGGTCCTGGGAATCGTGTTCGTCCTCTATATCGCCGAATATTTCTTCGAGGGCGTCCTCCATCGAGACTATTCCGGCCGTGCCCCCGAATTCATCGATCACAACCCCGATAGCGCGGTTCTTGCGGATGAACATGCGGAGCAGTTCTTGTGCCGGGAGACTCTCGGGCACGTAATCGACCTCCTTGAGAGCCTCTTTTATCGTCGCCGGTTTTTTGAACATGCTTTTGGTGTTCACATACCCGATTATGTTATCTATCGTCCCCTCGTAGATGAAAATGCGCGAATAGCTCGTCGTGACGAACCTGTCCGCCAGATGACCGATGCTTTCCCCGATCTCCACGGCCTCGATGTCGACACGTGGCACCATACAATCGCGTACGCGCAGATCGGTGAAATCCATCGCGTTCTGGAAAAGCTTGATCTCGCTCTCTGCCCTTTCCTGTTCGTTTTCCGCGGCCTCTTCAACAAGATGTTCCAATTCCACGCGCTCGAACGTGTGCAGTCTGTGTCCCTGGCGGATCTTCAGCCCGAACAGCTTCAGCAGCAGTACCGACAGCCACGTCGAGAACCATGCAACCGGCCAAAGTATGATATAAATAAACAGCAACGGCACCGACAGCGCACGAAGAAAGAAATTGGGGTTCGTGCGCACCACCGCCTTGGGGATGAACTCGCCGATAAAGATTATGACGATCGTCGAGATGACGGTTTCGAGCAGTATATACCCTCCGCCGGCGTTGTGTAAACCTGCCGCCGAGAATGCACAGTTGAGCAGCAGCGTCATATTGAGCGAGTAGACGACCAGTGCGATGTTGTTCCCGACCAGAATAGTGGTTATGTACTGCCCGGGGTCTCGCAGGAAGACGTTGGCGATCTTTTCGAATGCTCCGCCCTTTTTGCGCTCTATTTCGAGTTTGAGCTTGTTGGCGCTCGTGAATGCGATCTCCATCCCGGAGAAGAACGCCGAGAAAAGCAGGCAGGTCGCTATGATTATCACCACCGGCACCATACGCGCTATTCGATTTCGGTTTCGGGTTCGGGTTCAGTTTCAACTGCCTGCAAAACCCCCTCCGCCGGAGGCGCCTCCGCCATTCCCGCAGGCAGGCTGTCCCGGGCCACGGATGTCGTGTCGCGAGTGGGTTCCACATTCACGTGAATGCCTCCTTTGGCATTTCGCACCTCCCAGTCCGAGAGGTCTTCGTTCGACTCGAAACTCGTACCGTGGAGCACGTCCTCTCCCATGAAAAAGTCGGAATCGACGTTGGAGTAAACGCGCTTGGTCGTCCGGTTCCAGAATAACTGGTTGGTTTCCAGCCTGTCTTCCTTGCCGTTGGTAAGCACCACGTCGCCCTTGGCCTCCCAAAGTTGGAGTTTCCTGAAATATATGGCATAGTTGGCCCTGAAAGTGGAACTGACCTCGCCCAGCGAGTCGTAATTGACCATATTCACTCCGAACCTGTATTCGTCGTATGGTTCCGACGCAAAGTCGTAACCTTCCCTCAGTGGGGTGAAGAACATTCCGGTCAGTCTCCCTTCCTTGGATTCGTACCGGGTGATCGAGTCGCTGCGCATCGTCATGATATTCTTATCCGCGTTGCCCGCCGCGTTACCGCCGCCGCAAGAGATAAGCAAGATAGCACTTCCCAGTGCGGGAAGTGCTACCGATACAGCCTTGTATATCATTCTGCGGAACACCGACTGATATTTTCTTTTTTACGGATGTCTCGTTGTGTTTCCTTTCCGGCGTGCCTTACGGGCGCTTGCGGACAGTCGTCTTGCCCGTAATCCAGCCTGCGTTGACCGTATAGGGGTCTCCCTCATTCATGTCGAGCATAAACAGCTCCTCCACCGGGGGAAATCCGGTCTGGAACTCCGTAATATTCTTATTTATATCGCTTACCGACAGTCCTGCCGACGGGTTCGCGATGGCCAACTGACGTGCCTGCTGGAGGTTGTCCACCGCGAGCCAATAGACCGTCTGACGCTGGAACTCGTCCTGCAATGACCTTGCCGCACTGGCCTGGGCCACTCCCATCAGGAAGAATGCGGTCGGATTTTTCGGATCGGCCTGGGCCGCACGCGAGGCAAAAGAGTAGGTGTCGCGATAATTTCCCTGCTTTAAGCTTATCATAGCGACATTCGCCGAAAGGTTGGCCCTCTCCACAGGGTCGGTAGTAATGTTGAGGGCGTCGTTGAAATAGCGCAACGCGGTTGCGTTATCGTTTTTCGCCACATAGTTTTGTGCAATGATTATCGCGGTCTTCGACGAAGGATTGAGGTTATAGTACAGTTCGGCGGTTTTGAGGTAGAAATCGGTGCCGGCGCAACCTGCCCTGTTAAGGAGCGCGACCACCTTTTCGAGCAGTTCCGCATTTTCGGGTTCGGCTTCTATCTGGCTGCGGAAGATGTTCTCGAGGTTCTCGCAGTTGGCAGCGCCGCTCATTCCCAGAATGGCGTCCCATGTCTTCACCTGGCTTTCGGTACCCAGTGCAACCACCATCGGATAAAGCCGGTCGTATTCGGACAGGAACTCTTCCGTCGAAACGTCGTCGTTATTGAAGTCTATCGAAAGTTCGTTGAAATAGGTGAGGATCAGGTCCGGGTCGATGTCGTTGCCCAATTCTTCGATAGCGGTGCGGAAATGTTCGGCAATACCCTTCCTGTCGAGCGGGTTGATCGTCCTGTAGTCTTTGGCCTTGGACTCGATAAACCGTTTTTTGTACATCGCGTTCTTATCCCCTAAGTATTCGACCCCCTTGTCGTATATCATAAAGAGTGAATCGAGGTATACCATCCTTTCGGCCTTGTCATCCGTCGCCTGGGCGCGGAGCCTGTACATATTGCTGGCATGAACGTATATGTTGATGTTGGCCGTGGGCGCGTTGGCCAGAAGGTCCTGCAGGTAATATGCCGCCCTCCCGTATTGTTTGTTCCTTACGGTTTCGCCCAGCAAACTGTAAGCACGGCGCATACGTTCCTTTATTTCGTCCGTCTCTCCCCATTCGGGGCCCATTTGGGCCGCCGCCGATTGTGCAAAGGCCCCGAAAGTAGATCCGCACGCTAAAAATAATGCCAAAGAAAGAATCAACTTTTTCATGGTGTTTATCTTGTTATGTTTTTGAATCTTAGTTGAACTTCCTCTTCACGAACCAACCGTCCGTCCCGAAGAGGCGGAAACCTACCGAAACCTTGAAATAATCCTCCCGTATAAGATCATTTTTTGTCGTTCCACGGCGGCCGTATTCGACCCCTATATCTATATACGAGCGGCTTTCAGTGCGGAACGGCAATCCGATACCGAGTGTAAGGCCCATGTCTTTGATGTCGGTGTCGTTGAATTTCATGTAATAGTCGCTGTACTTCAACCCTGCACGATAAGTGAACCTGCGGAACAGTTTGCGCACGTCGGTTCTCTCGGGCGTATATTCGATACCCGCGCGGAAAGCGTTCACGTCGCGGAATTTCATCCCGACCGAACCGTCGCCAGCTATCTCCGAGCCCTTGTTCAGGCCGCCCCATCCCTGGTGGCTGTAATCGAGGCCCACGCTCGTCCTCCACGTCTGGTAGGAAAGGCCCGCCGTTATGGTGGCAGGCAGTTCGAACTGTTCGGTCAGGCCGTTGTCGATCGCCTGTGCCTCGGACAATGAGTTGACCACAACCGTACTGACCTCGGGGTTCAACTTGCCGCCGATGTTATATGTCGCCCCGAAGGTCAACTGCCGGTAAGTATCCGCGATTATGTTGTACTGCAAGCCGAAGTTCCACATTATGCGTGAGATCTGTTCGGTCTGCGCGACCTGCGTGTTTATATAGTTCGAGCTGCTCGTTCTCGTCTGAATGGCGGTCGTGAAATCGCGGTTCAGTTTGCCGAAATAGTAGACCATATCTACCCCTACCGATAAGTTTTTGACCGGCTCCCACCCGATAGACAGCTTCGCCTGGTTGACTTCGCCGCTGCCGGCATGCAGGTACTTGGCGCCGACCGCGCCGCCCTCGTATAATTGCGCAAGGACATTCTCATCGGTTTCTTCGGCCTCCGTCTGATAACCCACGCTGCTGAACGGCGTCAGCGAAATCCCTACCGCAAGCCTGTGTGCAAGCGGCATCTGGAACGCTATGTCGCGGATATTGAACGTGTTGAAACTCGTATTCTTGTCGGTGGTGCGCAGGTAGTGGTTGCTTCCCTCCATTCCGAAGTTGAAATGGAACGACTGCCGCGGCGTCGCGCTCAGCGAAGCGGGGTTGGTGTAGTTGATGATCCCGTTGATCGCCGTAGTGGTGACGAATGCCCTGTACCCTGCACCGACGCCCCCCATCGAGCGCAGGTTTGCCGGCCCCTGGGTGTGGAAATCGCCCAAACCGTAGAACGTGTAGGGCGAATATGTATTTATACTGGTAAGCTGCGCGCTTACAAGCATGGGCATCATAGCCAACGCGGCCGTAGCCGCCATCCTTATTATATTCCTAATCCGCATTATATTTCATTATTCTGTTCAGGCCGTGTACTACCAGATCATAGGTTGCAAATATCGTGTTTTTTAATCTTTTCGCAAAGTATTTTCCGTCGCCACCCGTAAAAATAATTTTAAGGTCGTCGTAAAGCTCCTCCAGGCGCATTATATAACCTTCGATTTCGTAGAGCACCCCGTTCACCACGCCGCTGCAGATCGCCTCCTCCGAGCCCGACCCCAAAAGCACCGTCCGCCCCGTGTTTTCGCACAGCGGGAGGTTCGACGTGTAGTCGTGCAGCGCGCGGAACCGCGTATCGACGCCCGGGGAGATGTTCCCGCCGAGGAATTCGCCCGCGCTGGTCACTACATCTATCGTTATCGCCGTGCCGAAATCCACGATCAGCACGTTGTTCCCGGGGTAGATGGCGTTCGCGCCCGCCGCCGCGGCAAGCCTGTCCGGGCCGAGGGTTTCGGGAGTGGCGTAGAGGTTCTGAATCGGGATCCTCGCCGCCGCGTCGAAGCGCATGTAGCTTTTAACACGTTCTTTCACCGCCGACTCGATTTCGGAAAAATCGGCCCTCACCGAGGCCACTATCGCCCGGTCTATCCCCGGATAAGCCGCGAACACGGCATCGACGAAAGTCCTGCCGACCTCTCTCGACTTGAAAGTCTCGACCAACTGCTCCCCGTCGAAGACCGCCGCCTTTACATGGGTGTTGCCTATGTCTATCGCAAGATTCATCAAATAATTATTTTTCCTCTGCCACAATCGTCTGCAATGCCGCCATTTTTTCGAGTACTTCGTATGCGGCGCGCGTATCCTTTACCATTCTAACTGTCAGGGCGAGGTTATTATTGTTCTGCTTGAGTACAAATTTAGCGGGATTTTCCGTAACATAGCGCAAAATGGCCATGAATCGTTCGCTTTTATAATATGGCGACCCCTGGTCGGAGACGAAACGCAGGATCATCAGGCCGTTCTTGACCTTAGCGCGCTCGAACCCGAGCCGGAGCATCAGCCATCGGAGCCTTATTACGTTAATAAGCTCCGTAAGCTGCGGCGGCAGGGGACCGAAGCGGTCGGTCATGCGCGCCGCGAAACGTTCCAATTCTTTTTCCTCGGTTATGTTGTCGAGTTCGCGGTAGAGCCTGATCTTTTCGGCCGGGCTTCCCACGTAATCATCGGGGATGAACGCCTCGGTGTCGATCTCGATATGGGCGTCGGAGAGGTATTTTTCGGCGTTCTCGTCCTTCCCATCGCGGGCCGGCATTTCGAGCACGCCCTCCGAGCGCAGTTCGTTCATCGCCTCGTCGAGGATCTTCTGGTAGGTCTCGAACCCTATGTCGGCTATAAACCCGCTCTGCTCGGCGCCCAGCAGGTTTCCCGCGCCGCGTATATCGAGGTCCTGCATGGCGATGTTGAACCCCGCGCCGAGATCGGAGAACTCCTCGATCGCCCTCAGCCGACGGCGCGAGTCGCTGCCCAGCATCTCGTCGGGAGGCGTGAGCAAGTAGCAGAACGCCTTGCGGTTCGACCGCCCCACTCGCCCGCGCAACTGGTGCAGGTCGCCGAGGCCGAAGTTCTGAGCATTGTTTATTATAATGGTATTGGCGTTCGGTATGTCGATGCCGTTCTCGATTATCGTCGTGGCTATCAGCACGTCGTATTCGCCATAGATGAAATCCATCACGCGGTTCTCCATCTCCTTCGGCTCCATCTGGCCGTGTGCGACCACCGTGCGGATACCCGGCACGAGCTTTTGTACCAGCGCCTCGATCTTGCCGATATCCTCCACACGGTTGTGCACGAAATATATCTGCCCGTGGCGTGCGAGTTCGTACTCTATGGCCTCTTTGATTATCTCCTCCTCGAACAGGTGCGACTCGGTCTGGATCGGATAGCGGTTGGGCGGCGGGGTAGTGATCACCGAGAGGTCGCGCGAGCCCATAAGCGAGAATTGCAGCGTGCGCGGGATGGGCGTGGCGGTGAGTGTAAGCGTGTCGATGCTCACGCTCACCTGCCGCAGTTTCTCCTTTGCCGACACCCCGAATTTCTGTTCCTCGTCGATAACGAGCAACCCCAAATCCTTGAACTTGACTTCCTTGCCGAGTATCTTATGCGTACCGATAAGTATGTCGATCTTTCCCGCGGCGAGGTCTTCGAGTATCTGGCGCGTCTCTTTGGCCGTCTTGGCGCGGCTCAGGTGCTCGATACGCACCGGGAAATCCTTCAGGCGGTCGTTGAACGTGCGGTAGTGCTGCAACGAGAGGATTGTGGTCGGCACCAGCACCGCCACCTGCTTCGAGTCGCCCACCGCCTTGAATGCCGCGCGTATCGCCACCTCGGTCTTGCCGAACCCAACGTCGCCGCACACCAACCTGTCCATCGGCTGCGGGCTCTCCATATCGGTTTTCACCGCCTCGGTGGCCTTCGACTGGTCGGGCGTGTCCTCGTAGATGAACGATGCTTCAAGCTCCTCCTGCATATATGTGTCGGGCGAGAAGGCGAACCCTGGCGCGGACTTGCGGCGGGCGTAGAGCGCGATCAGTTCGCGCGCGATGTCCTTGACCGCTTTTTTCGTTGCCGCCTTCATGCGCTGCCATGCGCCACTGCCCAGCTTGTATATCTTCGGCGGCTCGGCATCGCGGTCCTTGTAGCGCGCTATGCGGTGCAGGGCGTGGACGTTGACGAGCAACACGTCGTTGTCACGGTAGACCAGCTTCACCGCCTCCTGCACCCGGCCGTTCTCTGTGGTCTTCACCAGTCCCCCGAACTTGCCCACCCCGTGGTCGATATGCACCACGTAATCGCCGACTTTCAGCGAGTTAAGCTCGGCAATGGTGAGCGCCTCACTGCGGTCTATCTCCTTATTCAGGCGGTAGCGGTGGTAGCGGTCGAATATCTGGTGGTCGGTGTAGACGGCGGCCTTCATCGGGTGGCTCACGAAGCCCTCGTGGAGCGTCGCTGCCACGGGCACGAACTGCGCGTCCTGATGACCGGTCGAGTTGAGGATATTGCGCAGGCGCTCGATCTGCGCCTTGTTTTCCGACAATATATAAGTGGTGTACCCGCGCAGGTTATTGGCATAGATGTCCTCGGCCAGCAATTCGAACTGTTTGTTGAACGTCGGCTGGGGCGCGGTGTCGAACGCCACGGTACGGTCGGCGAAGCGCTCTTTGGCCGATGCGTTGCGCAAGATGAACCGACAATTCTCGGTCTCTTTGAGGAAAGTCTTATGCCCGATAACCAGCCTGTCGACCTCCGACGGCTCGTCCAACTCTTTGAGTATCTGCGTGCGGATCGCCGTGAAACGCTTGAGCGTGTAGTCCAGATCGTTGATCCAGTAGGTCGCCCTACCCGCGAAATCCGCGAACGAAACACGGTTCTCAGCCAGCACAGGGTTCTTGAGGTTCGGCACGATCTCCGCCTTTTGGAGCCTGTCGACCGACAACTGCGACGCAACCTCGAACGTGCGCAGCGACTCGACCTCGTCACCGAAGAAGTCGAGGCGGAACGGCCGGTTCTCGGCATAGGAAAACACGTCGAGAATCCCCCCGCGCATCGCATACTGCCCCGGTTCGTGGACGAAATCGACCCTCTGGAAGCCGTACTCCTGCAACGTCTGCTCGACAAACGCCTGCGAAACCCGCTCGCCGACCCCGATCGTCACCGTGCTGCGCCGCAGTTGCTCCATATCGGCCACCTTCTCCACGAAAGCCTCCGGATATGTGCATATAATAAGGTAACCCGCGGGTGCGGCCCTGAAATTCTTGATCGCTGCCAGCGCCGCCGTCCTCTGCACGATCCCCGAGGCGTCCTCCTGGCCGTACTGTATCGACCGCTTGTAGCCCGTCGGCAGGAACATCACCCTCTCGGGGTCGAGCGTCTGGTAGAGGTCGTTGCAAAGGTACGCCGCCGCGTCCTTGTCGTCGCTTACGAAAACATGCACCCCGCCCTTCTCCCTCGCCGTCTCACCCGCCACTAACGCATACGACGAACCGGACAACGAAGCCAATTCCGTCGTCTTGCACTCATCCAATGCCGCGCCAAGTTCCTTAAAAGCCTCCTGCCCGCGCAGCAATCCGGTTATCTTATCCGAAAGCATTAATATAGTGGTTAATGGTTAACGGTTAGTGGTTAGTGATTAATTTTCTCATATTAACCACTAACCACTAACCGTTAACCACTAATTCAGTTCGTTGTCGTCTTTGTCGAAGAATTTTGTTTCGACGATCCCGGTCGACTGGTCGGTTGCGATCTTTATGCGGCTGTGGTACTTGAGCATCCAGCGCAGGCGCCGCGAGGGGAATCCCTTGCATAAGTATGCGGCCACATAGGGGCTGACCGTCAGCTTGATATATTTCAGTTTGCGCTCGCCGATAAAGTAGGCCACCTTGTTCTCGATCTGCTGGTCGAGCAGCACGGTGGGGGCTATCGTGCCCGTTCCGCCGCATGTGGGGCATGTCTCGGTCTCCTCGGCTATGGCCTCGGGGCGCACCCTCTGGCGCGTGATCTGCATTAGCCCGAATTTCGAGATCGGAAGTATGGTGTGCTTGGCCCTGTCGGTGGACATGAGTTTCTGCATCGTGTCGTGCAGCAGGTTGCGGTTGTCGGCCCTGTGCAGGTCGATGAAGTCGATCACGATGATCCCGCCCATATCCCTCAGGCGCAGTTGGCGCGAAATTTCCGCCGCCGCCGCGAGGTTCACCTCCATCGCCGTGCGCTCCTGGTCGTCCTCGACCTTCGCGCGGTTGCCGCTGTTGACGTCCACAACGTGCATCGCCTCGGTATGCTCGACGATCAGGTAGGCGCCCTTTTTCAGCGACACGTACTTCGCGAAAAGCCCTTTTATCTGCTTCGAAATATCGTAGTTGTCGAATATCGGGGTCTTGCCGCGGTAGAGCCTTACGATCTTCTCCTTCTCGGGAGCGATGGTCTTGATATACTCGCGGATCTCCTCGTACATCGCCTTGTCGTCCACCACGATAGAGCTGAACGAACCGTTCAGCAGGTCGCGGATTATCGACGTCGCGCGGTTCATCTCGTTCAGCAGCAGCATCGGCGGCTGCGCGTTGCGAAGCTTGGCCAGAGTAGCCTCCCAGCGCTGCACGAGCGAGGTTATGTCGTTCTCCAGGTCGGCGTCGCTCTTGCCCATCGCCGCCGTGCGGATTATCACGCCGTAGTTGTGGGGCAGTACCTTGTCGACGATCTTCTTGAGCCGGCGCTTCTCCTCGTTCGAGCGTATTTTCTGCGAAATGTTCACCTTGTTCGAGAACGGGATCAGCACCACGTGCCTTCCAGCGAGCGAAATGTCCGACGTCAGCCTCGGGCCCTTGGTCGAGATGGCCTCCTTGGCGATCTGTACGACGATCGACTGTCCGCTCTGTATCTGTCCCGAGATCTTGCCCTTCTTGCCCATCGGCTGGTCGAGCTTCAGGTTCTCGAATTTCGGTGCCTTCTTGTTGGCCGTCAGTTGGGCCGTGAGCTTATGCAGCGCGACGAACTGCGGGCCCAGGTCGAGGTAGTGTATGAACGCGTCCTTCTCGTGCCCTATGTTAACGAACGCGGCGTTAAGCCCCGGCATGATCTTCTTGACCTTGCCCAGATATATATCACCGACGGCGAAACCGGTCTTGCACTTCTCCTTATTCAGTTCGACCAACTGCTTGTCTTCGAGAAGGGCGATGGTTATCTCGTTGGATGTTACGTTTATTATAAGTTCTTTATTCATCTCTTCGACCTTCCTGGCGGAATGCCATCCGCCTCCGCTGTGTGGCCTTCAGCCACAATGTAAATAAACCTAAAGAACGCAATGGGTCCTTTAGGTTTATCTTCTTCACTTGGATCAAGGCATTGCTACCTATTTTTTCTTTTTATGCCTGTTCTTACGCAGACGTTTTTTGCGTTTGTGGGTAGACATTTTATGCCTTTTCCTTTTTTTACCGCTTGGCATAGCTTTAGGGTTTTACAGTTGTTATTATAATTATTTCGCACCCTTTACCTTGGCGGCGAAACTCTTGGCGGGCTTGAACGCCGGTATGTCGTGGGCCGGAATGGTGATCGTGGTGTTTTTCGAGATGTTGCGCGCTACCTTTTTCGCCCTGGTCTTGATGATGAAACTGCCGAAACCGCGCAGGTATACGTTGTTCTTTTCTACCATGGCATCCTTGATGCTCTCCATGAACGATTCGACGATCTGCTGTACCTGTGCCTTTTCGACGCCGGTGCTTTTCGAAATGTCGTTTACTAAATCTGCCTTTGTCATATCGCTGTCTGTTAATAAGTTTCTTCTTATTCGGACTGCAAATATAACATATTATTTTGTTAATACACAACAGAGTATCTTATTTTTTTGCAGGCGGCGTATTTTTATAATTAATCACTACCTTTGTTCCTCAATTGTTCCTCGATTTCACCCCGATGGAGATACTGGACGAAATAGCGGCTATCGTCACCGGCGGGCACACCCGGTTGGGGTATGTGCTCGTGGGGCTCGTGTCGGTGCTCTTCGGCGTGGAATTGATCTATTGGCTCGGGCGTTACGGGCGGCTGGCCAGGTACAGGAATGTGCGAAGGCAAAATCCGCGTGAGGTGGACGGCATTTCGGTCGTGGTGATCCTGACGGACGATTTCCACTATCTCGAAAATACCGTCCCCGTAATTATGGGGCAGGAATACCCCGATTTCGAACTTGTGGTCGTGGACGTGAGTTCGTCGGCCGAGTTCGCAGACGAGCTTCGGATGCTCAAAACGCGCTTTCCCCGCCTCACCAGTGCGAGGCTCGACCCCGACCCGCGCTTCCGCATAAGCAACAAGATGATCTACAACGTGGGCATCAAGACGGCGCGTTACGGCAGCGTGATACTGACGACCCCCGACGCTGCCCCCACGTCGTCCAAGTGGCTCGACTGCATGGCCAAAGGGTTCGCGAACGGCGAGATATTGATAGCCTACTGCGGACTGGAGAAGAGACGCGGCCCGGGCAACAGGCTGATGCGCTGCGGACGGCTGATGACCTCGGTACGATACCTCTCATCGGCTGTCGCGGGGCGCCCCTATCGCGGGATACTGCAAAACCTGGGTATAAACAAACAGCTGTATATAGAGAAACGCGGCTTTAACCGCCTTAATCTGACGGTTGGCGAGGACGATGTTTTCATACAGAAACTCGCACGGTACGGAGATACAAGCATAATCATGAACCCCCACGCAACGATGCGCCAGACGGTCTACGGCGGGATGCGCGGGTGGTGGCGGCAGAGCAAGCTTTTGAGTACCACGCGCGAACTCTACCCCGGTTGGGTGTGGCGGGCAACGACGGCCGAGCTTTGCTTTCGGTTCATGTTGATGCTCTCGGTCGTCGCGTGTGCGGTGTACATGCCGCTTTACACGGCCCTCGGTGCGGCGGCTGTCTGGATAATAAGGGTGTTCGTCGTGCGTCACCAGATCGTGCGCATCTGCCGGCGTCTCGGCGAAAAGGGGCTCGGATGGTGGATGATGCTGTACGACCTGACCGAACCTTTTGTTCATATTGCACTCACCGTTTCACGGCATATACGTCCCCCGAAGGAGAATTGGAAATAGACGGCAGACAGAGTATGAGCCACGTCGAACGATATATAATCCTGACCGACCAGCAGCTTATCGCGCTGAGCCTGGGCGGCGACGCACAGGCGTTCGGACACCTGTTCAGCCGCTACCGCGACTCGATGCTCCAGCTCTACATCCAGCGTACGGGAGGTAACCGCGACGATGCAGACGACCTGATACAGGAGACATTCCTGAAGGTCTATCTTAATCTCGAAAAGTACAATCCGGCCTACACGTTCGGCCAGTGGATATTCACAATAGCACGCAACACGTTCATCGACTTTATACGCAAACGTCAGGAGAACCTCTCGATCGACAACGTGCAGAAAGGCCGCATCCCGCTCTCTCCGCAGTCGTCGCTCCCCACGCCGGAGGAGTCGATCATCAACTCGCAGCAAAGCGTCCAGTTGGACAACTACCTCGAAAAGATGAAGCCGCGCTACCGGCGGATGATCGAACTCCGTTTCTTCAAGGATTACAGCTATGAAGAGATCGCCGAGGAGCTCCGGATCCCGATCGGAACGGTCAAAACCCAACTCCACCGCGCACGGGAACAACTCTGCGCGTTCATCACGGATAACATCGACATGATGCCTTAGGGTGAAATTGGCAATTGAAAATTGACAATTGAAAATGGAAGAGTATGAGTAACGGAGTTATCGAAAAATATTTCCCCGGCCTCACGCCCCTTCAGAGGGAACGATTCTCGGCGTTGTCGGCGCTCTATGCCGATTGGAACGCGAAGATAAACGTGATCTCGCGCAAGGACATGGAGCATTTTTATGAGCGGCATGTGCTTCATTCGCTCGCAATAGCCAAGGTGTGTGCATTCGGGCAGGGTGCGCGCATTATGGACGTGGGAAGCGGCGGCGGGTTTCCCGGCATTCCGCTGGCGATACTTTTCCCGGATGCCCGCTTCACCCTCGTCGACTCGATAGGTAAGAAAGTGACCGTGATGCGAGGCGTGGCCGATGCCCTCGGATTGGATAACGTCACACCGCTCAACATCCGTGCCGAACAGGCGGCAGGCCGGTTCGACTATATCGTCAGCCGCGCCGTCACCGATATGAGTACATTTATCGGATGGGTCCGGGACAAGATCGAACCCGGCCGCAGGGGTACGCTTGCCGCCGGCATCCTCTACCTTAAAGGCGGCGATCTCGCGGCAGAACTCGCCGCGACCGGCCGAAAATATACGCTTTACGATATTTCAAGTTTCTTCGACGAAGAATTTTTCGAGACGAAAAAAGTAGTCTATATTCCTCGCGGGTAACGTGTAATGGGGTAATGGGGTAAGAAAAATGGGAGGCGATCACGATCGCCTCCCATTTTTCTTACCCGCGTCACGGGTTGATTATTTCTTTTCCTTGTCGCGGTTCGAGCGGTTCATCAGGTCGTATGCCACCGGGGTCGCGGTGAATATCGACGAGTATGTACCTACGATGATACCGAACAGGAGCGCGAATACGAACCCGCGGATAACTCCGCCCCCGAAGAGGAAGATCGCGAGAAGTGTCACGAACGTCGTGCACGAAGTGTTGATCGTACGCGCCAGTGTGCTGTTTATCGCGTTGTTGATGTTATCGCGCACGCTGCGTTTCGGGTAGAGCGTCTGGTACTCGCGGATACGGTCGAAGATGACCACCTTGTCGTTGATCGAGTAACCGATGATCGTGAGGATCGCGGCGATGAACGCCTGGTTGATCTCCATATCGAACGGCATGATCTGCCAGAACAGCGAGTAAACGCCGATCGTGAGCAGTACGTCGTGTGCGAGCGCCACCACCGAACCGGCCCCGTACTGCCACCTGCGGAAGCGCAGGAGGATATAAAGCCCGATACCCAGCAGGGCGAGCGCCACGGCCCAGATCGCGTTGATCACGATTTCGCGTGCCACGCTTGCTTCCACCGTGTCGACGGAAATGATACCGTTTATGTTGGTCGATGTCGTCGAGAATTCCGCCGGGGTCAACTGGTTAGAGTAGAGTGGGTTGAGTGCCCTGTACAGTATGTCTACGACCTTTTCCGACGCTTCGTTGCTTTCGTCGCCGATCAGGTACTGCGTAACGATGCGCACCTGGTCGACCCTGTCGTACTCCGTGACACTTGCGCTCACGCTCGACGCGTCTCCATCGACGGTGGCGAACACATTGTTGAGCGCAACGCGTACATCTTCGACGTTGACCGGCTGGTCGAAACGCACCACATAAGAGCGTCCGCCCGTGAAGTCGACGCCCGGATTGAGACCGTTCTTGGCAAGCGAAGCGATACCGATAACGACCAGGATCAGCGAGAGTATGTAGAAAGTCTTGCGCTTACCCAGGAAATCGAACTTCGTGTTCGTCAGGAAGTTTTCGGTGAGTTTGTTCGAGAACGTGATATTTTTACCTTTGTTCAGGCGTGCCTCGAAGAGCAGCCTCGAAATGAATATCGAGGTGAAGAGCGAGGTTATGATACCGATGATCAGGGTCGTCGCGAAGCCCTGTACCGGGCCCGTACCGAACCAGAAGAGGATGATACCCGTGAGCATCGTCGTTATGTTCGAGTCGAGGATCGCCGACATTGCGTTCTTGTAACCCGCCTGTACTGCCGCACCCAGCGCCTTGCCTGCCCTGAGTTCCTCCTTGATGCGTTCGTATATCAGCACGTTCGCGTCGACCGCCATACCCATCGTGAGCACGATACCGGCGATACCGGGCAGCGTAAGCACCGCGCCCCATGATACGAGCACGCCGAAGAGCAGGAACAGGTTGCAGATCAGGGCGACGCTCGCCACCACACCTGCACGGTTGTAGAACAGTATCATGTAGATGAGCACGAGGATGAATGCCAGCACGAACGAGGTCATACTCGCGTTGATCGACTCCGCGCCGAGCGTGGGACCTACGACGGCCTCCTGCTTGATACGCGCCGGAGCGGGCAGTTTACCCGATTTGAGCACGTTGGCAAGGTCGGTCGCCTCCTGCATCGAGAAGTTGCCCGTGATGCGCGACTGGCCGCCCGAAATTACATTGATCACGCCGGGAGCGGAGTATACCGTGCTGTCGAGGACCACGGCGATGCATTTGGTGAAACCTGCCGCATGGTTGTTTATATCGAGCGCATCGCGTGTCATTCGTTCCCAGGTGTCTGAACCTTCGCTGTTCATGGACATGCTCACCTCCGACTCTCCGAGTGGCGAAATGTCGGCACGGGCGTCGGTTATCGCACCGCCGTCCAGATCGGGTTGCCCCTTACCCGAACGGTCGCGCATCGCGTAAAGTTCGTAAATCGTGGTTTCCCTTTTCGTCTGCGGGTCGACGATCGGCTTGACACCCCAGAGCAGGATCATGTCGCGCGGGATCAGCGCGCGCACCTCCGGCATCGCGAGGAATTCGTCGATCATGGGAATATTATAGGATTCGGCGTGGCCCACGATCGGAGAGGCGCCATTCGCTTCGATCTGAAGGCGGGACAGGAGAGGGTTCCGCGCCCTCAAAACCTCCTGGCTCAATCCGTCGGGTGTGTCGGCGCCGAGTTGCGAAAGCACGCCCTCTTCAGGTGACGTTTCGCTTTCGTCGGTTTCCGTTTCTACCGTCCCGGCGGCCTCGCCTTCGACGGTTTCGGTCTCTGTTACGGCCTGCCCGGCATCGGTGGCGGAGGAAGTTTCCGCCTCGAGTTTAGCCGCGAGCAAACGGTCGATCTCGACAAGCACCGGTGCTACGCGCGCATTGTCATAGGTCATCCAGAATTCAAGCGACGCCGTCCCCTGCAACAGTTTGCGTACGCGCTCGGGTTCTTTCACGCCGGGAAGTTCGACCAGTATGCGGCCGCTGTTCTTCACTTTCTGGATATTGGGCTGCGTTATACCGAAGCGGTCGATACGCTTGCTGAGGATCATGTACGAGTTGTCGATCGCGCTCTCCACCTGTGCCTTGAGATAGGTTGTCACCTCGGCGTTGCTTGCGCCCAGCGACAGTGCGCGGCTCGTTATTACGTCGGGGGTGTTGAAAATATCGATCAGTTGCCCGCCGCCTGTCAGCCGCACGTAAACTTTCTCGAAGTTGTCGACGTAATCGCCCGTTTCGCCGTGGGCCTCGGCAAGCGCCTGATTGAAAATATTGTCCTGGTTATAGTCCGACAGTGCGCGGACAATATCCTCCGGCGAGATCTCGAGCAACACGTTCATACCACCCTTCAGGTCGAGGCCGAGATTGATCTCTTTCTCCTTGACCTGTCCGTAGGTGAATTTAACGACGCCAAGATTGTAGACCGTTTGCGTCTTCATTGAGTCGAGGAAAGTCTGGCGCGCCTCTTCCTGACGTTCGATGTCGTACGCAGCTGCGTAATCATCCGCCTTATTCTCAACGTTCTTCGCCACGAACGTGAACGAGAGAACGTAGGCAGCAGAGATAATCAGTGCGATTACCAATACTTTAAGTATACCCCTGTTCTGCATTGTAAAATTGATTTATTGTTTTTGTAATTTCTTCCGTCGGGCATATCGATGCTGTATCCATCAGCCTGCAATCGGGCTAATGGAGTGCAAAACTACATATTTTTTTGCTATTTGCAACATTATCAGCATCCGAATATCGTGAAATGCTCAAATTTTAGACACGAAACCGCCGCTTACAACGACACAGGGCGGCCATTGTTAAGGCCGCCCTGCTCACATCGCTCTCCCCATTCCTACTTTTCGAGGAAGTTCGGATACATGTAATCCGTGGGGGATACGAACGTCTCCTTTATGTTCTGGGGCGAGACCCAGCGCAGGAGGTTGAGTATGCTGCCCGCCTTGTCGTTCGTTCCCGATGCTCGGCCGCCGCCGAAGGGTTGCTGGTCGACCACGGCGCCGGTGGGTTTATCGTTGATGTAGAAGTTCCCGGCGGTATGGGTCAGGCGTTCGGTGTAGCGCTCGATCGAAGCACGGTCGGCCGAGAAGATCGCACCTGTAAGCGCGTAAGCAGACCCCTTGTCAACCAGATCGAGAGCCTCGTCAACCTGCGCAGGGTCATAGACATACACCGTTAGCACCGGGCCGAACAACTCCTCGCGCATGGTCACATAGTCCGGCACGAGGGCGCGGATCACCGTCGGCTCGACGAACCACCCGTGCGACCGATCACACTTGCCGCCTGCGACGATCTCGGCGTCCTTAGACTTACGCGCGTTCTCGATGGCGGCCTCCAATTTAACAAAAGATGCCTCGTCGATCACCGCGTTCACGAAGTTGGTGAAATCTTCTACCGTACCCATTTTAATTTTCTTCAGGTCGGCCTTAACCAATGCCTCGACTTCGGGCCAAATGTTCGCAGGGATATAGCAGCGCGAAGCCGCCGAGCATTTCTGTCCCTGATACTCGAATGCACCGCGTACCATCGCCGTGGCCACCTGCGCGGGGTTCGATGTGGGGTCGGCGAAGATATAGTCCTTGCCGCCCGTTTCACCCACTATGCGCGGGTAGGTGCGGTACTTCGCGACGTTGCGCGAGATCGTGCCCCACATCTCGTTGAACACGCCGGTCGAACCCGTGAAGTGCAGCCCGGCGAAGTCCTGGTCGTTGAATATCACGTCGGCAGCATCGGGGCCGGAGGCGTAAACAAGGTTGATAACGCCGTCTGGCAGTCCGGCTTCCTTTAATATTTCCATGATAAGGTGCGCCGAGTATACGGCCGTTTTCGACGGCTTCCACACGCACACGTTGCCCATCAGCGCCGGAGCGCCCGGCAGGTTTCCGGCTATGGAGGTGAAATTGAACGGCGTGAGCGCGAAGATGAAACCTTCCATCGGCCGCCACACGAGCCTGTTCCACATTCCGGGTGCCGAGTTGGGCTGTATGTGGTACATGTCGTACATGTTGCGCACGTTGAAGCGGAAGAAGTCACACAGTTCGCACACGCAGTCGATCTCGGCCTGAAAAGCGTTCTTCGACTGCCCGAGCATCGTCACGGCGTTCATTCGCTGGCGGTAGGGGCCTGCCAGCAGGTCGGCGGCCTTGAGGAAGATCGCCGCGCGGCCCTCCCAGCCCATCGCCTCCCACGCCGGTTTGGCGGCCATTGCAGCGTCGATCGCCTGACGAACGTGCTCCTTGCCTCCCTGATGATAGTGTCCCAGCAGGTGTTTGGTTTCGTGGGGCGGACGTATCTCCATAAGCTTTCCCGTGCGCACTTCCTGTCCTCCGATTATCATCGGCAGGTCGACCACGGCGGCCTTGGCGGCGGCGAGCGCTTCTTTCAGTTCTTTTTTCTCGGGCGATCCGGGGGCATAACACCGCACCGGTTCGTTCACTACGGGCGGTAATTTGTATACTCCTTTCGGCATGGTTTTATGTTTTTCAGGTTAGCTATTTCGGTGAAAATCCAAATATACGAAAATAAATGATTCGATGGTTATATGAACGGTTGATTGCGGCTCTGGGGGGATGACAAAAAGTGGGGGCGGCCTCACGACCGCCACGTATGTCCCTAAAAATATCGAAGAGTAACTGTCCATAAAAAACGTGGGACAATACCTTTTATCCGCTCCTTGAGGTCTTAGGAAACCCGCTCAGTCAAATAATCAGTAAAGCCCACGCAAGGTGAGTGCCTACTTTTTATTCTTTACCGAGCGAAAGTTCCTAAGTTTCAAGAAGTAAGAATAAAAGCTAACGCTTTCTATGTCGACAGCAGGCACATAGCCCGCCTGTTGTCTCTTTTTTACATCGTCATTTTTCCATAGGCAAATAATTTTAGTTTATGCTCGCGAGGCTATCCGAAAACGGGTATTCCGAAAAGGTTGCCGAACCGCAACCCGTATTTTTTACAAATATATAATCTTTTTAGGAACGATTTTCATCTCACGCTACCATTTTCAGTAATAACCTGCCGATGGTTAGCACCCTTCGGGAAGCCTGTCGAGCACGCTGTCCTTATACTTGCGCGACATCTCGATGCGCAGGTCCCCCACCCAAACGGAGTGCGTGTCGAAGCGCGTGACATGGCGGCGGTTTACTATAAACGCGCGGTGGACACGCATGAAACGTTCGTCCAGCACCGACTCCCATTGCGATATCTTCATTCGGGTGGGATAGGCCACCCCGGCGAGGGTCACCACCTCCACCTCATAATCCATCGACTCGACATAGGCGATCGTATCGAGTTCGAGCGAGACTTTCCGGCGCTCGGAGGTGAAGGTCACGTATTCTTTATCGTCGGCATGCGGGTCGGAGAAAAACCTGATCTTCAACAGTTTCTCGATCGCCAGCAGCGACCCGAAGAGGAACGCGATGAAAAAAGGGTTGAAAACGACGTCGGCATTTCGTGGCAGGGGAGAGGTTTCGTATACGTTCCAATAGACGAAAATTATCGCAAGGTATTCCGTCAGCAGTGCCGCCAGTGACATGTATGCCGTGTCGATCATGCCCCGCCGACGGTTGCGGAACGAGATATCGCGCGAGAAGTATTTGACGAACAGCACGCCCGGCATCATCATCACCGCGAGGAAAAACGCGACGCCGAACGACCCCGTTATGCTTGTCAGCAACAGGCTCGTCGCAACCACCATCACGCTCCAATAGGCAGGTTCGAAATATCTTTTCATCGCGTTTCCGTTTACGGGTTCACGACCCTAAAATAGCCAATCCCGGCCGAAAAACCTCGCCTTGAAGCCCCGATTTTCACGAATAGCGGGATTCGACAGCCCTTGCGGCGGATTCGACGGGCCTGAAGACCACCGGTGGGCGGGTTTTGTGCTTAACTTTGCACTAAACCAAAACCTTTCAATTATGTTCAAATTATTTGTCGAGGGCGGCGTACTTTATATGGGTGTGCTGACAGTGATCCTTATCGCGCTATTTCTCGCTGCATGGAAAGCCCCTGCGTGGGTCAAAGAGATCGGGCTGCTGGCTCTTGTTGCAAGTGTCTTGTTTAACCTGTCCGGACTCATGCAGGCCGCACGTGCAATTGCGCAGGCGGGTGATGTATCTCCAGCCCTTATGTGGGGCGGAATATATGTCTGCTTAATTTCGTTGATCTATGGATTGCTGATCTACGCTGCATCGCTGATCATCCGCATCATCCAGAAACCGCGCCTGCCTTAAACACGTCAGAACGGATAGCCTATCGCAAGGTGGAACGTGCGGGCCGGTTTTGTCCAAAAAGCGTTGAAGTATCCGCGGCGGCCGGTGTCCCATGGGAGGTGCAATCCCACGCCGAAGTCGCCGCGGACAACCAGAAACCCGAGGTCGTAGCGCAGGCCGATGCCCGTGCCGGTGGCGACGTTCTTCAGGAAAGTTCTCGCCATCAACTGCGATCCGGGGCGGTCTGTGTCTTTGCCCAGCATCCATATATTGCCCGCGTCGAAGAACACCGCGGTCTGGAGCCCGGCGACGATCGGGATGCGCAGTTCCACGTTGGCTTCGAGTTTGAAGTCGCCCGTCTGGTCGAAGTAGCCGTAAGCCTCGCCGGGGTCGGAGCGGAACGAGCCGGGCCCCACGGTGCGTATCGTATAAGCCCGGATGCTGTTCGCACCTCCGATCGCGAACTGCTCGTTGAACGGCAGTTCGAGGTAGTCGGAATTTCCATAGGCATATGCCGCACCGGCGAACAGGCGCATGGCAAGCGTAGCGCCCCCCAGTCGCTTGAAATATTTCACCTCGTTGGTCAGCTTCACGAACTGTGAGAACCGCAGCCCGAACAATTTTTTCTCCCCTTTCACGCCGAACAGGTTGTATATCCCCGAGAAGAGGTTGCCCGAACTCGTGGGGGATATCTGCCACACGAAACGGTCGCGGCGATCCAGCCCCATACGGCGGTCATAAGTATAGGTGTAAGACAACAGTGGGATGAACTGGTCCTGGAAGCTCTGCCGCAGGGCGCGGCGATCCTCCAGCAGGGCGTCGAAGTCGGCGGTCGTACTCAGCATGCGGTTGTATGTGAGTTTGAACAGCGTGAGTTCATGGGTCTTCCGCCGCGAACTCTGGAACCGGTAGGCAATCGAGCCGCTCGCCGAGAGCATCTTGAAATAGTTGGGCCGGTTGAGCAGGTCGGCGCCCACCTGATAGGTCGTGTGGGTTTCGAAGCGGTTGCTGCGCCTGATAAACCCCGGAGCGACCAACCGCGGCATGGTGAGCGAGGAACTGAGCCCCACCTCATAAGAGTTTATTCTCGACCCTTTGCCACCCGTCTTGTACCCGGTCTGCCACTCGTATCCACCATTCACCTTGACCGAGAATATCTCGCCGCCGCCGATAAAGTTCTTGTGCCGCACGCTGAACGCCGCCTTGGGCCCCACGAAATTGCTCGATTTCTGCGACAGGTCGACCTCCAGTTCGGCGTTCATCGGCTTGTCCATCGCCATCGATATCGTCATGTCGAGCGTTTCGGCGTCGGGTTTTATGAGGTCGAGCGGCGTCACGGTCATGTTCACATACCGGAAGATCCCCGTCTTGGTGAGGTTGGTGAGCGTGGCATTTATATCCCTCACGCGCGCTGGACGACCCGAGGCGATCCTGATCGTGCGTTGGAATATCTTGGGACGTATCTTCAGCGGTTGCTGATAGTATATCATCATTCCGTTGGGGAGCGTCTCGAACATCATCGCGTCGGTTTCGCTCTCGGCGGCGTTATAGATCTGTATGATGATATTGCCGATCCGGTAGGGGTGCAGCGCCGCCGTGGGAATGCCCTGCGCCATTTCTATTTTCAGGTCGACATCCAGACGCTGGCGCGTCGTGTCGGCGAAGTATTCGATATATTCGGGCCGGAAATAGTAGTAGGCGTTGTTGCGCAGGGCGTTGGTGACGCGCACGCGCTCGTTGGTGAGAGAATCTATGTCGTACCTCTCGCCGACCCGTATGTTCGACCGCTTGCTGAGCGAGTCGATCGCACGTGTCACCGTCCCCTGCACCGCGGGCCACTCAACGCTGCTGTAATGCCACGCCGCCGGAACGCCGACCTTATAGCTTATCCGCGCCGTCTTTCCCTCACGCACCGGTACGATCTCATAGCTCGCCGTCGAGCCGAAATAGCCGTGGTTGTCGAGGATATCCTTCACAAGGTTCATGCGCAGGTCGGGCTGCACATTGGAAACAAGTACCGGCGCTTTGGCGAAATTACGGAACAGCCACGCCCTCATTCCCGTTTGCCGTTCGGTGTAGAACGCATTGTAGGCCCACAGCCCCACCGGCAGCGGAGTGCGCACCCAAGGGCTCAGCAGCGGGTTGTTGGGCTTTACATTAAGCGGCGCCTTGACGGCCGACTCGATATCGCCGGGGACATTCTCTTCGGTCAGCGATTCGACCTGCATTTTCTTGACACCGGTATACAGTATCTCCCCGTCACCGAGCCGCCGCGTCGTCGAGCAACCCCCAACCACTAACGCTATCACCGTATACATCAGTATCCTTTTCATAGTCCACCGGATGGTTCCAAGACAAAGATACGATATTTTATTCAGAATGATATGAGGCGCATAAAGAGCGAGAGTGGAAATTTCCACTCTCGCTCTTAAAACATCCTCTTAATCGCTAATGCTCTGCCTGTCATCCCTAAGCCTCGCCGAGCGACTCCCAGACGAGGGCCGAAGCCCCGAGGATCGCCGCGTTTTTGTCGTCGATCGCAGACGGGAGGAGTTTCACCTTGTTCTGATAGTTGTAGAGCAGGTTGGCCTCCATGTGGCGTTTGGTGGGTTCGAAGATATACTTGCCCGCCTTTGCCAGTCCGCCGAAGAGGAAGACCGCCTCGGGCGAGGTGATCGCAACTGCGTTGGCTATCGCCAGCCCCAGCATTTCGCCAGTATATTCGAAAGCCTGAATCGCCAACGGATCGCCCTCCAGCGCCGCCTTGGTTACCATTTCGGCCGTCATCTTGCTGAACGGGACGTCGCGGAACGAACTTGGTGCGATCTCGTCGGCAACCAGCTTAT